>Ga0098040_1001406_pt1 | contig 10446 bp, 9 predicted proteins | sample 7_EtaG_FD_75065 | JGI IMG/M metagenome (GOLD analysis project Ga0098040, IMG submission 75065) | Marine viral communities from the Subarctic Pacific Ocean - 7_ETSP_OMZ_AT15161 metaG | ecosystem: Environmental > Aquatic > Marine > Oceanic | place: Pacific Ocean | collected 2015-01-08 | reverse complement strand
GTCCTGGCGGCGGCAAGCCCAAGGGCAAGCCTGGCGGCAATCGTAATCATGCAGGCAAACAGACAAACGACGCCCGCAGCGATACAGGCGGAAGGCCCGACGCCATCAGCCGCAATCGCCCCGGCAGCCGTGCCCGCAAACGCATTCATTCAGGCGGCGCGCAATAAGCCGATCTGATACCCGATGCAACACCCCGGATGGCCCGCGCCCTCCGGGGTTTTGTTTGACTCACACAGGCTCCGTAACCACGACAAAATCGGCTATTTCACCGTAATTTCGCCCCGACATCAGACGCGGAATTTAACAAGCAATTAAACCTAATTGGCGATGATTGCCTTTGTTTCGCCCAGTCCCTCGCCATGTGCTTTTGAGGGACCGCTCGGCACCACAAAGGTCGCTCAATGAGGATTGCTCCTCTCACACTTCCGCTATTCGATCGAAACCGGTGGGTCACGCTGTTGATCGTCGTCGCCCTGGTCGCTGCAACCGACCTGGCGGGGATCAAACTGACGGCGCAATTCAACCGCATCGCCTCGATCTGGCTTGCCAACGGCGCAATGATTGCGCTGCTGCTGTCGGTCGATCGCAGCCACTGGACGTCACTCACTGTCGCCGCCTTCATTGGCTATGTCACCGGCAATCTTCTGGCTGGCGACGACCTCTCCACGAGCTTCGCACTCGGCAGTTTCAATTGCGCAGAAGTTCTCATCGCTTCCATGATGATCCGTCGAAGGGGTGAGTCCACGCCGGACCTGACATCATGGTCTCACCTGATCCGCTTCGGCATATGGGGCGGTGTCGTCGCTCCACTTACATCGGCGATCTTGGCAGGGGTTTACTTCGTCACGACGAAGAATGTCCCTATAAGCGAAGTGACGCCCACATGGTTCTTCTCCGATGCGCTGGGCATCCTCGTCCTCACGCCCCTTGGAATGGCGCTGCGCAACCATTTCTTCGGGCTTAAAAGCAAACCTGCCAACCATCTGGAATTCGCCGCCATTCAGACGATCGTCGCGATCTGCGCGACAGTCATTTTCTCACAAAACAGTTTTCCGACGCTCTTCCTGATCTACACGCCCCTTATGCTGGTTGCCTTTCGACTAGGCTTCCTCGGTGCCGTCACAAGCATCTCCAGCATCGCGATCATTTCGATCGCCCTCACGCTGACGGGACACGGACCCTTCGCGATCTTTACCCATCTTTCGCCCGTCGAGCGCGTCTGGATGCTACAGGTCTTCATCGCCAGCTGTTCGGCAACGACGCTCCCCGTGGTTGCCGCTCTGGCCGAACGCACGCGCATGGCCACGAACCTCTCCCAGAGCGAATCCAGCCTGCGCTTCTTCACTGAAAACTCGACGGATATGATCATCAGAAGCGACATAAACGGCAAACGCCTTTATGTCTCGTCGGCTTCGCGTCGCCTGCTCGGCTATGAGCCTGATGAAATGCTGAAGCTTGCTCCCCTCCAGACCATGCATCCCGACGACCGTCAAAGGGTTGAAGACACCGTTCGCAAGATGACGATCGGCGATGCAGATCCGATCTGCTCCTACCGTATGCGTCACAAGAACGGCGACTACATCTGGGTGGAAGCGGCCTTCTCCTTCACGCGCGACCCCATAACCGACGAAATCTCTTCTTTCACCACAGCAACGCGCGAGCTCAATTTCCGGGACACGCACGAACGTGAAATTCTGGAAAAGGCACTCAGCCTGAGTGAAAGCCACCGCCTGCTGCTGATGGCCGAAACCATGTCGCATGTCGGTTATTGGCGTCTCGACGTCGCCAAGAACGAATTGCGCTGGTCGCCCGAGATTTACAAGATTTACGGACTTCCACCCGACGTTCAACCGTCGGCGGACAATACCGACCACATGTACCATCCAGACGATCTACCAAAGGTCAAGGAAGCCTTCGAACGCGCCCGAACCACCGGCGAAGGCTTCCAGATCGAAGTTCGCCTCATCACGAACGAAGGAAAAATTCGCTACGTCATATCGCATTGTCAGAGCGAAACGACCCCCGACGGAATCATTGTCGGCATTGTCGGCACCTTGCAGGACATCACCGAGCAGAAGGAAGCCGCCATCAAGCTTCGCGAACAATATGCGGCGCTTGAAGCAAGCTATACCGATCTTCAAAAGAGCCGCCATGCCCTTTCAAGAATGACCGTGGAGCTCACCGCCGCAAAGGACGAGGCAGAAGCCGCCAATAATGCGAAGTCGGAATTCCTCGCCAATATGAGCCACGAAATCCGCACGCCCATGAACGGCATCGCAGGCATGACGGAACTCCTGCTCGGCACGCGCCTTGATGAGGAACAGAGGAAATATGCGCTGGCCGTGCGGGAATCGGCTGACACGCTGATCCTCATGTTGAACGATATCCTCGACCTGTCGAAGCTCGAGGCCGGACGCGTCGAACTGGAGAACATCCCCTTCTCGCTCACCGAGCTCTTCGGCAATGTTATCGAGATCATGAAACCTCAGGTCATGAGGAAGCATCTCAACATCAAATTCAATATCGAGCCGGATGTTACAGACAGGGTGGTCGGCGACCCGACGCGCCTGCGTCAGGTCATCTTCAATCTTATCGGCAATGCGGTGAAGTTCACCGAAACCGGCTTTATCAACATCAAGGTCACCAAATGCCCGACGCCCGTCACGGAGGATTGCATTCGCGTCTCCGTCAGCGACAGCGGCATCGGCATGTCGGATGAAGACACAAAGAAGATATTCGCCAAATTCTCGCAGGCCGACACTTCCGTCACCCGCAAATATGGCGGCACAGGCCTCGGTCTCGCCATCTGCCGTCAGCTGATCGAAATGATGGGGGGCAGGATAAACGTCGAAAGCCAGCTCGGCATCGGCTCGCGCTTCTGGTTCGACCTCTCGCTCCCCGCGGCCCACGAACACCTTCTCGCCCCTCCATCTGGCGAGCAGGTCAACCTCGACACACCTATGGACAAAGGCTCCGCGCGGGACGTTGTCACAGCATCCGGTGAAGTCTTGTCCGTTGCGCGGCGCATCCTTCTGGTCGAGGACAATCACATCAACCAGCTTCTGGCCACGACCATTTTGCAGAAGGCAGGATATGACGTCGACGTCGCCAGTGACGGCAAGGACGCCATCGTCAGCGTCGAGGCAAATGACTATGACCTGGTGCTGATGGACGTTCAGATGCCAATCATGGATGGCGTCAAGGCGACGGAGATGATCCGCGCGCAAGCCTCAACGCCCGAAAAGCGAAATGTTCCGATCATCGCCATGACCGCCAACTCCATGTCGGGCGACCGCGAAAAATATCTCGCTGCAGGCATGAACGATTATATCAGCAAACCGATCAATGCCGCCCGCCTGATCGAAATGGTCAGACACTGGACGCGGGGCGAACAAGCATCGCCTTCAACCATGTCGGCGACCAATGCGCCCAAAACAAATGAGGAGGAAATCGATTTCTCCGAACTGGACAAGCTTTCCCGCAAACTCGACCCCGCCGAACTCCGTGCCCTTGTCGACGGATATATCGACGACAGCCGCAACCAGATGAAGCGTCTGGCCGATCTCTGCGCAAAGGGTGACCATCGGGAAATTGCCAGAATCGCCCATGAAATTGCCGGAACCAGCGCCAACTTCGGCGCAACCCGGCTTGCCGAGCTCGCCCAGCTGCTGAAACGGACCGCCGACAGCAGCCCGGACGACGCCGACTATGGCGCCTTGACGGCGGACATTAACGCCCATGCCGCCGCCAGTTGGACGGCATTACAGAGCCATTTCCCCGGAGCGCAGTCCACCTCGCGCCGTTGATCCCCATGCGTCCTTTTTCAACCCTATTGCTCGCCCTGAAAACAGGGGTACGATGGATGCATGTCCAAGCTCGATGTAAATCACGACACCAAACTCTCGCCTGTCGCGGACAATCGCGTCAGCTACCCTTCGCCGCAACCTGATGACGCGACGGTCGGCCCGAAGACGTTTGGATTGAAACCCGAGCTCAGGTTCTCCACACCGATCTGGCTGCGCAAGCTGACCAACGCCGCTGAGATGAACCCCAGGCTCCTGCATGACCTTGCCGAGCTTGAGGCTTCCAACAGCGCCATAGTTCGCTCCAACGTCGGCGGCTGGCACAGCGACACCAACCTCCATCAGCTCGAAGCATTCAAACCGCTCCGCCAGGTCATTGAAAATGTGGCGGTCGGTTGCGCCAATTATCTGGGCCTCGATTTCCAGAAAGCCGATCTCGTCTTTCAGGGCATGTGGGCAAACCGGAACGGACCAGGCGATTACAACACCAGCCATATCCACCCCAATTCGTTTCTGTCCGGCTGCTACTACATCAAGGTCCCGGAGAACGGCGGCAACATCGAATTCACCGACCCTATCGGCGAGCGGGCCATGTTCACCTATCCGATAAGGGACGAAGTCACCTATCTCCCGCGACGCCTGTCCTACCGCTGTCATGAAGGATTGATGGTACTGTTCCCCTCCTGGCTCACGCATGGCGTACAGCCCAATCGCAGCCAGGAAATGCGCATGTCGATCGCTTTCAACATCGACTGCGTACCAAAGCGCATTGTGAACAAGCGCTGACTTCGCGCATCTGTCGGCCTTGGCCGTCAGTCATCCGGATAGACGATTTCCACGACCTCGATCGTCTCCGGACCATTGGGCGTTTTGATATCCACCTCGTCGCCCTCTTCTGCTTTCAGGAGCGCACGCGCAATCGGCGAAATCCAGCTGACTTCCTGCCGGTCGATATCGGCCTCATCGACGCCGACAATCCGGACGGTCCGTTCGGTCCCGTCTGACAGCGCATAGGTCACCGTCGCGCCAAAAAACACCTTGTCGCGATTGGTCTGCCGCGCCGGATCGACGATCTCGGCAATTTCCAGACGCTTCGTGAGAAAGCGAATGCGGCGATCGATCTCCCACAGCCTCTTCTTGCCGTATATATAATCGCCGTTCTCCGAACGGTCGCCGTTGCCCGCCGCCCAGGCCACCGTTTCGACAACCTTGGGCCGCTCGACACGTCGCAGATGCAAAAGCTCATCGCGCAGCCGCGCATGACCGCGCGGCGTCATGTAATTCTTCGCGCCCGAAGGAAGCGGAGCCAGCGCCTCCGGCTCCTCTTCTTCCACGTCTGTCTCTTTGGTAAATGCCTTGCTCATCGCTCGCCCGCCGCAACAATCACAGACATAGCGTAGCACGAGGCGACGCCATTTCGCAGAAGTCGATTTTAGCGGGCGCTAGTGATAGCCATAGCCGTTGCCGTACCCGTTGCCATAGCCATTGCCGTAACCGTTGCCATTTCCGTAATGGTTACCGTTGTTACCGCTGTTCCCGTTGTTACCGCTGTTGCCGCTATTACCATTACCGCTATTGCCGTTGGGATTGCTGTTGCCCTGGCCAGTGCTATTGCCATTATTATTGCTGTTACCGGGCGACGTGCCGGACGTGCCGCTGGACGAACCGCCGGAAGACGAGGAAGATCCGCCCGAACCCGAGCCGCCGGAACCCAGCGCAGATGTCAGTGTACTGATGTCCATGGTGCCGTTCTCGACGACCATATTCTTCGTCAACGACGACGACAGATTGGACATAGCCGTCGCAAACACCAGCGCCGCGATGCCCGCCAGAAGGGCATATTCAATTGCGCTAACGCCCTTTTGGTCGCGTATCAAAACCCGTAAAAAGGTCATTGTCTTCTCGATGGTGGTGACACTTGCGTGTGCCATCTAGTGACAAATGATGCTTTCACATCGCGGAGATTCGAATAGATGAGTTAAAACTAGGGGCATTAAATAAACAGAAACTTAATTCGCGCCAAATTATCGATAAAGTTGAAGCATCCCGGCTCAGTCCCCGGAAAATCGGCGCAATCTTGCAAAAATCCGTCCCTGCTCGCCTTTCAGATGGATATCTGTCCGATACCACGCGCCAATCCAGCTCAAGCGCCGTAGCCCCTAGCCTGCGCCCAGCATTACCGCCACGTGATAGGTGATGAAGGAAAAGACATAGGCGAGCCCCAGCATGTAACCGAAGGTCACCCACATCCATTTCCAGCTGCCCGTCTCGCGACGAATGACTGCGAGTGTCGAGGCGCATTGCGGCGCAAAGATGTACCAGACGAGAAGTGACAGCGCGGTCGCAAGGCTCCAGTTCTGCGCCAGCACATGTCCGATATGCTGCGCGCCGCCTGCCCCGCCGTCCTGAATGGCATAGACCGTACCGAGGGCTGCCACCGCCACTTCGCGCGCCGCCATGCCCGGCACCAGCGCCACACTGATCTGCCAGTTGAATCCGATGGGCGCAAGCAGCGGCTCGATGAAACGCCCGATCATCGCGGCAAGACTGTAATAGATGTCGGGCATAGTCGCGTTTGCAGGCGCGGTCGGAAAGGACGACAGCACCCAGATCAGCACCATCATCGAAAAGATCGTCGTGCCCGCGCGCTTCAGGAACATCTGCGCCCGCACCATCAGACCGATGAGGACGCTGCGCGGCTGCGGAATCTTGTAGTCCGGCAGATCGAGCATGAAGGGCGGCGACGGATGTCCGCGCCAGAAGAGAAACTTGGCGATGAAGGAAACGCCAAGCGCGCTGGCAATGCCCGCCACATAGAGCCCGAACATGACGAGCCCCTGCAGATTGAAGAGACCCCAGACCTGCCGCGCGGGAATGAAAGCCGAGATAATGAGCGTATAGACGGGAATACGCGCCGAACAGGTCATCAGCGGCGCCACAAGGATCGTCGTCAACCGGTCGCGCGGATTGTCGATCACCCGCGCCGCCATGATGCCGGGAATGGCGCAGGCAAAACTCGACAGCAGCGGAATGAAGGCGCGCCCATGCAAGCCCGCCCCGCTCATGATGCGATCCATGAGGAAGGCCGCGCGCGCCATATAGCCCAGGTCTTCCAGCAAGAGGATAAAGAGAAACAGGATCAGGATTTGCGGCAGGAAGACGATGACATTGCCGACACCGGAGATGATGCCGTTCTGGATGAAGCTCTGCAAAAGCCCCGGCGGCAGAAATGTCTGGCTCAATCCGCCGAGCCAGGTGAAACCGACATCGATCAGATCCATCAGCGGCTGCGCCCAGCTGAAGACCGCCTGAAACATGACGAACATCAGCACCAGCAGAAACACCAGCCCGCCAACGGGATGCAGCAGAAAATCATCGATGCGCGCGCTCAGCGTGTCCGGCTTGGCAGGCAGCGTGACCACGCGGTCGATGATGCGATCCGCCTCGCGCTGCTCCGCGCGCAATTCGAGCACGCCCGGCGTCTTCCACATGTTCTTGCCGAGAGGCTCGATGCCTGTCGCCAGAACATGGTCGAACACGCGCCAGAAATCTTCCAGCCCGCCGCGCCGCACCGAATTGGCCGTCACCACCGGCACGCCCAGTTCCGCCGACATGGCGTCCACATTGATCTCAATGCCGCGACGCCGCGCAATGTCGATCATGCTCAACACCAGCAGAATGGGCCGCCCCACCTTGCGCAGTTCCAGCACCAGGCGAATGCCCGTTCTGAGATTTGTGGAATCGACAACCGCGATCAAAAGGTCCGGCGCCGTCTCGCCGGGCCGCAGACCCAGCACGACATCGCGCGTCACTTCCTCGTCGGGGCTGCGCGCGCGCAGCGAATAGGTGCCCGGCAGATCGACTACATCGACGGTGACGCCCACTGGCGTCGTCGCGGGCCCCATCTTCTTCTCGACCGTCACGCCCGCGTAATTGCCGACCTTCTGGCGGCTTCCCGTCAGCGCATTGAAAAGCGCGGTCTTGCCGCAATTGGGCACGCCGACCAGCGCCACATGAGGAGACTTGGCAGACTCCGCAAAGGCGCCGACCGTTGGCGGCACCTCGCGGGTCACTTCAATATGAGGCGTCAGAACGCCTTCCGTTTCTTCCATCAGACTTCCTGGCCAACCAGAATGGCCATTGCCTCGCGTCGCCGCAGCGCCACCGTCGCATCATTGATCCGCACCGCAATCGGGTCGCGCCCGAAGAGGCCTTCGTGCAGCACGCGCACTTCCGCGCCTTCCACAAAGCCTAGCTCGATCAACCGCCGCTCGATTTCTTCCGGCAGGAGACTGGAATTGAGATCGGTCACTTCGATCCGCTGGATGCGCCCGGCGAAATTCCGCCGCGCCAGCCCCAGCGGCACAAGATCGCCAGCAGGCGCCACGGGCTCCGCCCGCCCCGCCTCGTCTGTCTGTTTCACTGGCGCTGTCACGATACTGTCCAAAGGACGTCACTTCCCAAATATCCCTACTCTGCGGCAGGTAAATCATTATTGAGAACTGATTGCAACAACTGCAAGAGATTCCAGGGTCTCTGCGCCAAAATGCCACCGACGCCCGGCCTGCCCTCTGGCGCGCCCGGCCCCAGACAACAAGCAGACAACAAAAAGCCCGACATGCCGGCGCTCCGGCATATCGGGCTTCTTAAAAAGGTAGGAACGTGTCTTAAAGCGAGTGACCGTCGACCGAGGCGACGACCTGCGCGCCATCGTTCGCGAATGTATTGTCGGTAACGACAAACAGCGAGATCACAGCGGTCCATGCGACTGCGAGCGCAAACAACACGACCTTCACTCTGGCTTTGCTATTCTGATTCAAAATCCATCCTCCTCATTCCCTGCGACAAATTTACACAGAAAATAAGGTCAGGTCTGCAAAAATTTTTGCAACACAGACGCAATCGCGACGAGGCTCCGCGTGCCCGCCTCAAAAACATTGATCGAGGTTAATTTTTGACCGCTAGTCGGTCGCCGCCGCCGGGACAAAGAGATCGACCGTCCCGCCATTGGGCGTATAGATGCGGATCTTGCTGGCGTCGCCGTCCTGCTCCAGCATCGTATATTCCCGCCCCTTCACCGGCGCGCATTCGCTGGCGAGCATCGCCTTGATCTGCCCATCGTTCTTCGTCGCCACCGCCTGAATGAACTGATCGAGATCGTCCTGCGTCACACACCCGGCAAACTCACCGGTAATGCGATTGGACGCCAAAACCGCCGTCGGGAAGATCAGAAAAACGAAAATCAAAACCCGCTTGAGAATTTCCATACGTCCTCCTCAGGCCACCCCCAGGAAATCCATGCGCGAGCCCGCCCCACAGGCTAATCGCAAAAATTCACCAACGGCAAACGACAAATAATTTAGGTTTGGCGACGTGGCGAGTGACCCGCGAGGCCAGACCAATTCACAAATGTCCTGAAAAATTTGGTGGGCGCACAAGGACTCGAACCTTGGACCCGCTGATTAAGAGTCAGCTGCTCTACCAACTGAGCTATGCGCCCGCCGAGGCAATGACCGGGAGGTCAAGGCCGGGTGGAAACCACCAATCCCTGCAAGGGAGGGCTGCTAATACCAAAGGAATCAGGGCCTGTCCAGCGGCCCGGGCGGGTTTTTGACGGATTGGCGAAACAAAGCGCCATCAGCGGCAACTTGGCGGAAAAACAGGGAAAAATTGGCCCCAATTCGGGCCCTGCGCCGCCCCGAAAAGCCCTCAGAAAAAGCCTGCGGGCCCGCGCGAGATTTCCACATTGCGGTGGATATAGCAGCTCATCAGCAGGCCGAAGGCGAACATGATCGAGAGCATGGCCGTGCCGCCATAGGAGACCAGCGGCAGCGGCACGCCCACCACGGGCAGAAGCCCCATGACCATGGCCGTATTGATGAAGACATAGAAGAAGAAGCTCACCGCCACGCCCATGGCCAGCAGCCGCCCGAACTGGTTGCGGCATTGCAGCGCCACGTTGAGCGAAAAGGCGAGCACGATGGCATAGAGTATCAGGAGCGCCATGGCGCCGACGAAGCCCAGCTCCTCGCCCAGCATGGTGAAGATGAAGTCGGTCTGCTTTTCCGGCAGAAAGTTCAGATGCGCCTGCGTGCCCTGCATGAAGCCCTTGCCAAAGAGCCCGCCCGAGCCCAGAGCGATCTTGGACTGCAGGATGTGATAGCCCGCCCCCAGCGGATCGCGCTCGGGATCGAGGAAGGTGAAGACGCGGTTCTTCTGATAATCGTGCAACCGGTCCCAGATGACCGGGATAGCGGCCAGCACCGCGACGCCACCGAAGATGAAATAACGCCACGCGAGACCGGCGGCAAAAAAGATCGTACCGCCCGCAATGGTCAGCAGGATCGCCGTGCCAAGGTCCGGCTGCTTGACGACAAGCCCCACCGGCACCACCACCATCAGCAAGGGCACGATGAGATTGCGGATGCGCGAAACCTCGTCATGCGCCAGCCCGTGGAAATAGCGCGCCAGCGCCAGCAACAGCGCGACCTTCATGATTTCCGACGGCTGCAACTGGATGATGCCGAGATTGAGCCAGCGCTGCGCGCCCATGCCCTTGAAACCGACGATATCGACCGCCAGCACAAGCGCCAGCGCCACCGCATACATCGGATAGGCGACACGCATCCAGACGCGAATGTCG
>Ga0098040_1001401_pt1 | contig 10485 bp, 20 predicted proteins | sample 7_EtaG_FD_75065 | JGI IMG/M metagenome (GOLD analysis project Ga0098040, IMG submission 75065) | Marine viral communities from the Subarctic Pacific Ocean - 7_ETSP_OMZ_AT15161 metaG | ecosystem: Environmental > Aquatic > Marine > Oceanic | place: Pacific Ocean | collected 2015-01-08 | reverse complement strand
CGAAATATTACATCGACGGTTCTGTCTACACTTACAGAGCGCGAAGAGCGAGTTATACGGTTGCGTTTTGGTATTGGTATGAATACAGAGCACACATACGACGAAATTACAAAAGACGACGAAATTGCAAAAGGATATAGTGTCGGTAGAGAGCGTATTCGGCAGATTGAAGCAAAAGCACTTCGTAAATTAAAGCATCCTAGTCGCTCTCGACGACTTCGTAGTTTTTTGGATACGTAAAGGAATAGAAAAATGTGCAAATTTACTCAAACGGCAAATCGGTTGAAGCGCGAGCCAAAGGTTAAGAGTATTCGACTTTCTGGCAAGAGTCACCTTATTATTCAATTGATCGATGGCAGCACTAATTCACTCGGTAAAAAGATGGCTGAACAGCCTTATAACCGTATTAAGTCAATCCTTTCAGTGACTTAGGCGGCGCCCGGGGGCTGGCTAACCCATTGAAATATAAAGATAATTTGGGGGTGTTGCATATATATCACAAAATCAGAAAAAAGACAAAAAAACGTGTTTTTTTTTGTTTTACCCCTTGAAAAACACCCTCGCAATCACCATATATATAATAGAGAAGAAATTACAAAGAGAGGTTACTGGAACAAAGATTACTGGAACTGAGATTACTGGAACCGCAAGGTTAGGTTTAATAGACACTGAAAATCGAAGTTAGGGCTAAAAGCCACTGAAAATCTAAGTTAGGGTTAAGAGCCACTGAAAACCTCTCGAAATAGCTCTTTAATATCAAGCACTTAGGCGGCGCCCGGCCCGCGGCTAACCCATTGAAATATAAAGATAATTTGGGGGTGTTGCAGATATGCCACAGCTCAGAAAAAATCGACATAAATCGAAAAAAAGTTGCATTTTAAGTTGTTGAAAAACAACAATAAATTCATATCGAAAAACGCTTATTTACCCTTTAATATCAACGACTTAACAGATCGCAGATTTGATTTCTCTGATTGAGTGTGCTATAATCTACCTAGAAATTGAGAGAGAGGTTACTGGAACGAAGATTACTGGAACTGAGATTACTGGAACCGCAAGGTTAGGTTTAAGAGACACTGAAAATCGAGGTTAGGTTTAAGAGACACTGAAAATCAGAGTTAGGGTTAGGAGCCACTGAAAACCTCAAAATATAAAGGAAAGACAAATGGGTAAGTTCAAAGAGATGGTAACCGAAGAGATGACCACCAAAAACGTGGATTTTGATACGGCTGTTGAAAATCTCAACAGTAAAAGCGCATTGGTGAAAGCCGAACGCGCTATTCGCGCAGCGTTCACTTCTGAGAAGTTGGACGAAGCGTGGAACAAATCATGCGTTGATAAATTCAATGAGATGGTTGCTACTCCTCGCGGTCGTTTCTTTCTTCGTAAAGGTTCCCCCTTAAATGCGTTTAACAAACGCCCAAATGTAAGGTTTTGAAATGCACTTTATAACCAATGTTATCGTTGAACTTCTCACCGATAATGAGTTAGACGAACTCATTGCCAATTTGCACTCTCTCGATTATGTTTTTACAGATCGAGAAGCGAAAATTCTGCAAGATGCAGAAACAGAACGAGATAGTCGTCAAGATACCATCATTGCTATTGGATGGGACGAAGACGAAGAACTCGAAACCCTTCACTAAAAGGTTTGAAAAATGAAAATCGCCAATCTTAATGATGCGTATTTTGTCAAAGTCTATGAAGATAGCCAGCGTGTATATGTATGGTTTGGTGGGCTTGGAGTTTCAATTTACGATTTCGAATTGAACGAAATTGATTACTTCACAATAGCTGAATATCCTTCGATTGATAAAATAAAGCAATCAATTGAATTTCACGAAGATGATCTTTTCATGGATGAAGATTTCACAAATGATATGTTCGTTAATTACGAATATGAAACTGGGGAAAACTTGGAAAAGCAAGCATAATGCTTATATCTCAATGACTTAGGCGGCGCCCGGCCGCGCCGTAACCTATTGATATTAAAGGGAAATCCCTAAAAGCTGTGGCAAAAATATCACAATTCAGAAAAAAATTCATCCCAAAAAGCTCTTATTCAGCCTTTAATATCAATCACTTAGCAGTTTGGAGATTTGATTTCTCTGATTGAATGTGCTATAATCTACCTAGAAATTGAGAGAAAGGAAAAAAGATGTCAAATATTTTTAACGAAATGCTTTTGGAACAGTTTTTCGAGGAATTCCTCGAAGAAGGATTTTCGGATTGGGAAGCTGATAAGCTCGCACACGAAAAATTAGAGCAAACACCTAACCCTTGCGGATAGGTGAAATTAAGAGAGGTTTACTGGAGTTTCGACTGTACGCAGGAAACTAGGATTAGGATCAAAGGAATTAAGTTCTACCCTAATCACTGAATAACCTCTCGATCATTGAAGGATGTTGTTATGACGAATTTAGAAATTTTATTGAGTAGACGAGAAAAATTAGTCGAACGGCTAAATGGTATTTTAGCTGGAATGTGCGATGACGACGAGCATGAAGTTGCAAATAAAATTACGCGCATTAATTTCGTCATTGCAAAAATTAAACGCCAACACAGGGAAAAAAAGAAATGTCAGTAATTGCGGAACATTGGGATTTAATTATTGCTGCCATAATGATTCTAACAATAGGTTGGTTATTATACTTTTCACCTTGGAAAAATATAGGGGTGTGATGTAAGATGAAAATTAATTACATATCTGATTTGCACTTGGAGTGTGTTGAACTGGCGTTTGGCGACGAGACAATAGCGGGCCTTCGCCGAGAAGTTCTCGGTGATGTACTGGTTCTTGCTGGTGATATCACAGTAAAAAATCGTGTTGAGTGGATTAACCAAATTGCTAAGCAAGTTGATCACATTATCTATGTACTTGGAAATCATGAGTTTTATCATAATAATCTTGATTCTGTATATAATAAAACAAAAAAACGTCTGGATGATAATGTCCATCTTCTGCAAAATGAAAGTGTCATACTCAACGGAACTACGTTTCATGGTACTACATTATGGACAGATTTCAATCAGGGAAATCCAATATCATACATGCAATGTAAAAATGCAATAAATGATTTTAGACTAATTCGTGCTGATAATGGTACATCTCGTTTTACCCCCCAACGTGCTCACAAAGAGCATAGAGTAGCAAGGGATTTTCTTGCTAATAATGTGAAAAGGGGTGATGTTGTTGTTACACATATGGCACCGACAATGTTGAGTATTCACAAAAAGTATTATGATAATTTACATATTAATGGATCGTATGCTTCTGATTTGTCTGAGCTAATCTTGGATACTAATCCAGCATTATGGTTTCATGGTCATATGCATGATTCGTTTGATTATATGGTTGGTGATACTCATGTATTATGTAACCCGCTTGGATATGTTGACAGGATGATTAATATTAATCCAAAGTTCGATTATAACGCGAACATCAACATAAGGAGTAAAATATTATGAGCGCAATGAAAAATAGAATAAATTGTTATGTCAACACATAAGAAAAACTGTGAATATCATGTAATAAAAAAGTTTGAGGAAAGATTTACCGAAAAAGATTTCACCAAGACATGGTATCACAAAGGTAAGTCAAAGGGTGAAGTAGTGTGGAAAGAAGAAGTAGTAAACGCTATAGTAAATGCTCCTCAAATAGGAAAATTAGTTAAGGGTGGTAAGGGAGATTGTGTTATTTATAAGATAAAAGTTATGAACACAAAAACTGTTTTCGTAGTATGGAATAAGTTTTTGGATTGTGCTGTAACTGTTCTTACTGGTGAAATGTACTCGACAACCCAAAATGGAGAATTAAGTCGTTTTTATGAATGGGGTCAATGACTTAACTCGGCCCCGGGCGCGGGCTAAGTCATTGATATATAAGGATAATTTAGGGGTGTTGCATATTTACCACGCAAACCAATAAAATGCATATAAGATGCATTTTGTTGTTGACTTATTAGAACCTTTGCTGTATAATACAGTTATAAATTAATGGACAGCTGGAGCCGTCAAACGGTTAGGCTAAAAAGCACTGATTGTCCTACCACTAAAAAGGTGATTAGTTAGAATGTGACGATAATCTAAAGGCCCGTTAAACCGCGAGTAGGTTCACCCCATGTGAATTGAAAGCTATGGCCTCGGAGTGTGACATGGGGTACCCTCAGAGAATTATATTTCTGGGGGTAATGATGATTTTTTACAAAGGATGTAATTATGAACTCACACGAAATTTACCACGAAGAGCGTGCCGAAGCCATCGTCTGTGGCGACCTCGATTTCCCCACTTACAGCGAGTGGTTGCATAATCTTTGCAATCCACGCGCGGAACGAATTCGCGCGGAAGAGCGCATCGAAATGCGCGAGAAAAGGGAAGACCAAAATGGATAGATTTTCAAGCTCACCAAGGCTGCAGAAAAAATACGAAGAAATGGAAAACAACGAATATAGAATGACCCTTAAACTTCCCGTTCTATACACTCTTCGTCGTAAGAAAATAGCTCCTGATAATCTATGGCAAATGCATTACGAACAACTAAAAGAAATATTTGCAAAGACTCCCGAAAGAAGATGGGGGCCAACCTATAACGGGTGGCGCGAAGCGCGCTCGATTGGAAGGGAAACTGGAGCTTGGACTGCGGAAATGAACGGCGGTTTCCAAAAAGGAAACAAAATTAACGTAGGAAGAACGCCTTGGAATAAAAGGCCGCTTTAGTCCAATTAAATCAATGACTTAGCTCGGCGCCGGGCCGACCGTAACCCATTGAAATATAACGATAAAAAATGTCCCCGGGCGCGCCCGCTAAGTTATTGAAATATAAGTATGATTTTCGATTATAAGTATGATTTTCGATTATAAGTATGATTTTCGATTATAAGTATGATTTTCGGTTTTAAGTACGATTTTCGGTGATGTGACATATTTACCACATAATTCAATAAAATAAGGTTAAGGTGTGTTTTTTGTTTGACTTATTGGAATGTTTCCTGTATAATCCATATTAGAAAGTTGAGGAAATGATGATGAGAAAAGGTTACAAAATGGTTTTAGAGTGGGTCAAGGAAACTGACCAAGCTCTTGCTACATTCAAGCGCAACGTAGAGTTGCAAGCAGAATTGCAGGAGAAATACGAAAAAGTTGTTAGTGATCTGGAAACAGAAGCCAAGAGGGAAAATGATGATACCAAAATGGTCTAGTCTCGAAACGAAAGATATACGCTTTCTGACGGATGTGGAAATTCGTGAAGTGGTAGCATATTTTACTACTAGGTCACAACCGCTTTCACAACGTGAAGTTGAAATGCTTGAAGTCGCTGAAACATTTCTTGATGATGATGAGATAGAAGTGCGCGATTATTGGAACGATATTGCGTCTGATGGCGAAGCAGACGGAGATGCACTAGCTTCTGCTGGTTGGGGAACTGACGAGGATTATGGGTGCTATGGTGGAGAGGATTGGTAATGCTTAGAGATAAATCTAAATTAGAACTAATACTGGATAATTGTAATCATACAATGGAACTAGTGAGAACTATTGTTCCAGTTGCAGTATTAATTTTGCAAGTTGTAATATTGGTAAAATTGCTATGATAAATAATATTATGTTACCTGTAGATATGGTTATTCCAGAAATACGTCGAGATACAACTAAGCCTGAGAATGTGCGTTGGTTGTTGAGGAATCTAGGGGTACAAAATCAAGATCATCCACGTTTTGAAATAGTGTGTACGATCTTGAAAAACCTAGCCAAATCAACCACTTAACTCGGCCCCGGGCGCGGGCTAAGTCATTGAAATCATTGAATAATAAAAATGCGTCTAAGGCGCATTTTTTACTTGACAAATGAGATTTAAGGGTGTATAATGCTCTTACAATGTCAATAGAAAGGAAGACAATGCCATATATTACTGAAACGGCTAGAGAACAGCTAAATGACGGAGGGTTGCCAGATAACGAAGGCGAACTCAATTATGTTATTAGTTCATTACTTGACGAATACTTGGCACAGTATGGTTTCAACTATGCGAATCTTAATGCAGTAGTTGGAGTGCTTGAATGTGCCAAGTTGGAAATCTATAGACGTATGGGTGCGCCATACGAAGATGTCAAGATGAAAGAGAATGGAGACGTATATCGCCAAGAATATACCCATAATTACGTCGATAATCGATTTGACGGGGTGTGACATTAATACCACACCTAGTTATAAAATAAAAGGGTAGTTACGTTTCTACTTGACAAATGGGATTTATGTGTGTATAATAGGCACATGATAAACAACGAAGGAAAAAAAATGCAATATAAACCTACAATCTACTCAGCCAGCAAAATTTGGCACTCAAAAAAATGGTTAGAGATGCGCGACCAAGAAGGTTTCAATATCATCTCTAATTGGATTAATATCCCTTGTGGAAGCAAGGAAAATCCGACAGGAGCCAAAAAACTCACGACAGCAGAAAAAAGAGTGCTTTGGTCAGAATGTGCAGAGGAAGTTGTCAAGGCAGATTTGCTCATAGCGTATGCAGAAGAAGGCGATGAACAACGGGGCGTATTGGTCGAACTTGGTGGAGCGTTATCTAGTAACACTCCCGTCTATCTCATTGGGGATTGCGAGACATTTCGAGCTTGTGACCACAGTGATGTTGCCTTTGCATACCATCCTTTATTCCATCGTGTAATCAGCCAAGATTACAAATTGGGATATTATGAGGCTGTTAATCATTGGCTTGAAAAATATAATGATTATTTCACTCATCAGAAATTAAGAGCAACAAGATAATGGAATATACTCATAGTTATTATGGGGAAGAAATTTTCAACAGTCCTACCACTGAACCATCTAGCGTTTATATAATGATCCACGAAAACTTGCCAGACGCTAGCAAAATTGGGGTATCAGTAAATCCTGAGCAACGCAAAAAGCAAATTGCAAAATGGACTTCTAAGGAGGGTCGTGTCTATAACTATCCGATGTCTGTCGCATGGCAAAGTCGAAAAGTCAAGCGTCAACTTGCGGAAGCGGTAGAACACTTGGCGCAAGCCTATGCTTTGGTAAAGTATGGACAAACTCAAGAACTTCCAAAAACTATTGTTTCTGGTCGTTCCGAGTTTTTCCAATGCTCAATAAAACAAGCTGTTAGTTTTATTGCTAACGCTTTTAAAATGGCAAAGAAATTAAATAATGATGTTTTAAAAATTGCTCAATATGCTAAACAGTATATTGAAAAGAAACTAGATTATTTACCAATTAACATGGCGCGTTGGGTATCACAAATTTAGAAAAAAACTATGATTAATATATTGTACCTGCCGCCCTTGCTTGATATCTTATTTTGTATGGCTAATTTGCGATATTGTGACCTGGATTTCACAATAAGGAGGACATAAAATGTCTTTAGAATATAATAGGCCCACTGGCGCGGGTCAAAAAACCAAAACTATTGCGTCAAATAATACCTCGCTTGATATTTCTATTCAGGCGGGTCGAACTCAATTGGGTAAAACTACTGAGTTAATAAACCATTTATATACATGTCATAAAGTTAATGCTGTAATTGTTATTCCTAACTCTATTTTAGCATTACTAGAACTTCAATCACGTATTAGAGAAAAATTACAAAATCGTGAGATAAAATTTATTGTTGTAACTGGTTCCCCCCAAGACAAAATCAAAACCACTAATTTTCATCAACAATTACTAGACAGTACTCGTGCTGTACAAGTAATTGTTATTTTTATGGGCAATTTTTCACAACTTGCCAAAAGTGCTATCGTAGATCCTATTTGTCTCTCAGATGCGAGAGGGGAACGTTGGAGCTTGTTTGTAGATGAATCAGATTTGTTTTTGATAGAAGCTGATTCGAAATTTTCAAATTCCAGAGATATCCATTTGTTTTCACTACTTACTAAAATTAAGTGGGAACAAATTGCATTTTATACTGCTACTATTTATAGTCATATTTTGAGTGGTGGTGTTTTTGATTATACCAACACTGTGGCATATAATTTAAATACTGTGTATACATTGATGGACGAACCAGAGGAGTATTCTGGATACGAGGATCTTACTTTTACCTCTGTCTTTGGACTTAATATGGGAAAATCGTTTAATCCTGTTATTTTTGAGCAGGCTATTAAGGAGATTGATTTTAGTATGTATACCCGACAAGGAGTACATGTAGCAGTACATTGGAATCCTGTACAGGATGCAGTTAAACAATATGTTCATACTGTTCACCGTCATGCTGGAACTGTTCTAGCTAATCAGAAGGGATTGTGCGCAGCTAAGATTGTGGATTTCAATTTGAAAGAAGAATTTTTTCGTACTATTTCTGAAGCAGTTGATTGGCTTCTAGTAGATGTGGAAAAAATCTTTTTTATCGGTAGAGAGTCTTTAGGACGTATGCAAACTCTGTCTAATAGTGATCGTAGTTTTCATTGTATGTCCCAAATTTTATTTAGTGATGGAGCACACGCAGAAGCTTTAATTCAATTAATTGGTAGATTAACAGGTCGACATTATAATCAAGTTGGTAAGAGACAAATAATTGCCGAGCCTATAACTGTTGAAAAAATACGACAATATATTAACGATGACGGCTGGGCGAGACAAGTTATTAAAGATAGTTACAGCAAACCGAATCATGAGGAACATGGTCGTTTTACTTTAACAGATTTAAAAAATTGTCCAAAACATAGAGGTCGATTGACTACTATTCGTAAATCTTCAAGGTTTTCTAAATTGAATCCGACAACGTATTCTTTTGTTGAGAAATATGAATCTTTGGAGACAGCTTATATGCATAAGGGTATGGACAATGTGTTACCACTTAATAAAGAAATTACAAAGAATGAAGCTATAAAACATGGTATTTATAAAGTAGCAGGAACTAAAAATAGCGATGGTACTTCTGAAATTGAGAAATTAGTACAAAGTTCTCCAGTAAGTACGTTTCTTAACGACACGGCTAAGAATTCTATTATAGGTTTAGGTTGGAATGGTGATAAGTTTAATCATCCTACCTTTGTTGATAATAGACAGATTTCTAAAAATTTAGAAACAGCTATCGGAGGTCCGTTAGAGTTGCTATCAACAAGCTATCATAAATTAGAGGAAAAAATAAGTAAAGAAAATATTCCTTATAAATATGTAGCTACTACTATTCAAGGGGGCGAGATTTTATTATGGGACACTCATAAATTACGGTTAGAAGTGTCTCCTTATATTCCTCTGGCTGCATAATGAAAGATTGGTGTTCCGAGATGGTTCATGCTATGACAATACTAAAATCAAAGGAATGGGTACATTTAAGTGAAATTTATCACTATGTTGCTATATTATGGCGTGAACCTGCTATGATTGTAACCAATGCGGTATTGGGTAGCGTTGGCATTGGTTGTCTGACTTATAATTATTTTATAACATAAAAACATTTAAAATCAATGGGTTAGGGCGCCCCCGGCCGGCCGCTAAGCCATTGAAATCGTTGAATAATAAAAAAGCGCCTTGAGCGCTTTTTTTACTTGACAAATGAGATTTAGGCGTGTATAATACTCGTATGATAAGCATTGAAACCAAAAAAAAACTGAAAATGCAATGGTTCGAGAAATTGGCAGATTGGATTACACGCAGAGGTGGAACTTGTCGCCAATTCATGTTAGATTTTGCTCCTCTCAAGGGGATATTAGCTAACATGGAGGGTGACGAGAAACACACCACAGCTAACAAATTACTTCCACTGAAATTCGAGAGAAGGACAAAACTATGAACGGAATCGTTCGCAAGGAACTAATCAAACATGAACGTATCATTCGACAATTATGGTTTAAGATGAATGATGTTTATGACCCTAGAGATAAGAAAAGACTTGACAAGCGCATAGACTATCATGTACAATGTGTAAACAAGATTAAACAATTACGAGGTGCGGCATGAAGCCCACAATTTTTTTCGTTATAGATACCGAAACTTGTCGTTTCGACGGTATGGTATTTGATATTGGCTGGAAGGCCATTGACCGTAAAGGTCGAGAATATTCACAAGGTTCTTATTTGTGTGCGGATGTTTTAGAAACAGATACACCGTACTATAGAAAGAAAATTGCAGCATATTGGTTTAAGGTTAATAAATCAATTACACCTGTTAGGTTCTCAACTGTAAGAAATATCTTTAATCAAGAAATCTCACGATTGCAGAACAAAGGTCATCGTTGCGTTGTATGTGCATATAACGCTGCTTTCGACCAAAGGGTATTAGATAAAACATCCAAGGCATTGGTTGGTCGCAAATCCAAGTTTGTAAAATCACAGCGAGTTGATTGGCTTGATATTTGGTTGTTTTGGGCAATGACTTGTCCACAGTCAGCTAGAAATATGCCAAAGCTCAAGAGTGGGCGTATCACTACTACAGCAGAAGCTGTCACGCAGTTTGAAATCAGCAAAGATTACGAACATAAGCATGAAGGTTTTGCAGATGCCGAAGGT
>Ga0098040_1001399_pt1 | contig 10492 bp, 7 predicted proteins | sample 7_EtaG_FD_75065 | JGI IMG/M metagenome (GOLD analysis project Ga0098040, IMG submission 75065) | Marine viral communities from the Subarctic Pacific Ocean - 7_ETSP_OMZ_AT15161 metaG | ecosystem: Environmental > Aquatic > Marine > Oceanic | place: Pacific Ocean | collected 2015-01-08 | reverse complement strand
AGAGGTATTCAATAGAGCAACACCGAGAGGTTTTTATACTGGAAACACTGGCAGTTGTTGTAGTTTTTCTGCTTTTACAGGTTCTGCTTATACCCTTAATGCTAATTTCTTTTTCCCAGTTTCCGCCATGACAGGAGGAAGTGTGGTAGAGTTATTGTCAGCAGACACTTTTGTAAATCAAGCATTTTCTTCTGATACTATACCAGGATATACTCCTGTTGTGGGAGATTTATTAAGTATGCGTTATATATTTGCTAGTGGTGGCACCGGTGATGGTGTAGCAACTGGTGTTACAAATTGTTATAATCTACCCTGTACCGCATCTTCCGCACATCTTTTCTATCAAATCCAAGGAGGAAATAGTAGTTCAGGCGTATCAGCGTCTAATTGGTCAGGTAGTACTGTTAAACCTTTATATTATACTGTAGATAGAAAATTACCAGATTTTGGTAGATTTTCTGGAGATGGAATATTCGACTTTGGTCAATATACTGGAGCCACAGGGATGGCAATAGGAGCCTGTGTTAGAGTATATCCGTCCGTAAGTGGAGGAACCTATTCCGCACAATCTACTAATCCTATGTTAACATGGTATGGAGCAGATACACCTATCCCATATTGGTCACCTGGTTCATTATCTTTTGAAAACAATTGTGATGTTTCTGTTAAAGATGTTAAAGTGTGGAACATGAATATAAATTGGTCAGAAAGTGTAGCAGGGGTAAATAATGTAACTGAAGGTTATGAACCCTATACTTACTATGGCTCCACAGGATATTGTGGAACCAAAGAATATCTAGGATATATGTCTACAGGACAAACAGATACAGGTATGGTTAGTGATTACTATATGCCTAATAGTAAAAGTTCTTCATGGTATATAGACTCTTATTTAAATACTCGAGTAGTTAGACCTACAAAACAAAAAGCAATTGCAATTCTACACTACACCAACCAAACCATCTCTAATTTTTATGGTGAAAAATTTGCACAGAAACCTAGTGGTAGTACCGCAACTAATTTAGGTGAAGCAAGAGATTTTAGAATTAGTATGCCTTGGTTAATGTGGCATAAGAAATATATAAACAGTACTATACAAACTGGATGTTCAGGTGCTACAGAGTATGGACAATGTTTCTATACAGACCCACCTGGGTATAATGTATTCCCTGCACAACCATTTGTTATGCAGTCTGCTGTTAACGCCAATATGAATGATAACGGGTTAAGGTATTATTATTTATATGATGATAACGCTGGACCAGGAGCCAATGAAGAGGTTACCGCAACAGTAGGTCCAAACCCGGTTGGAAAGGTTTTCCCTGATTTAAAAATGTGTGTAATTCATGACGAAGAATTGGTTGCAGCTATGTCTTACAAATCTAATAGAAGTTGGACATTACCAGCTCCTAATACTAACCTCATTCCGGCAGGGAGCAATTGTATAGGGTCAGCTTCTACCATGGGGGTTTTCAACTCTCCTGAACAACGAATATATCTGACCTATTTAATGGAAAGTGCTTCTGGATTAACTACCGGACTACACTGTAATTATTATCTAGAAATAGAAAACCCTAACGATGGAGCAACATATGATTTAGAAGTAAAATTTGGTGTGGAATTTCCTTATTTAAAACCATTTAACACAGGAGGTCCAGGAGGAGTTTCTGGAGGAACAGGATGGCATGCAAATAGAGTGCACCTCTTATGGCAAAGAGTGACCATTCCAAACTCAATACCATCACCACACTTATGGACTAAAACTGAAATTACTGAACAATTAACAGGCGCATACTCTAGTACTGTAGCGGTTGGTTCTACACCACTAAGTGGGTGCCAAATGAGTAGTGCAAGTACTACATTTTATCTAACGGCAGCTAATATGGTAACCGGAACAACTTATAATTTAAATGATTATATTACTATTCCTTCAGCTACCACAGAAAGTGATTTATTACAATTTGGTGATGAATATTTCTTCTATGGAGATTTACAAACAGACATCATGGCTACTATATATGAAATGCGATACTATATAAATTTATCTTCGAGTCAATTCGGTGGAAACAGTGGTAGTTTAGGTGCTGGAAGTTCACTAAACCCTTCTTTTGAAAAATACTTACTACAGAATGAAACAACCCCAAACATATATTTAACTGAAATAGGGTTATTTAATAACGATAATGGGTTCCCAGCTTTAATGGCGATTGCTAAATTTATGAATCCACAATTAAGAAATGGGGCTCAGCAGTTTGTTGTAAAATTAGACTTTTAGATGAAATGGGATGGATTAACACTGGAAATACAAACACACTAGAATTAAACCTAACAGATTATGGTAAATCTATAATGATTGGTGGGGCTACGTCATTAAGGGACGCCATTGTGTCATTTGGATTGAAAGATAAAGGTATTGATTATAGGAGATTTTCTACAGCCCCGGTTCCAGGTTCTACCACCACTACGACTAATGGACCATGTTATGACCAACAATATAGTGTTTCACAATTTAATGAACGTTTGTCTGGTGATTGTTTTTACAATTATCCAGATATAAGGGGAAGAATAGTAGATAATGTGTGCAATCAATCGGTTTCACTAACTTACAGTCAAGGTGATTCTAATTTACATATTGGAGGACCAACGGCAGCATCAGGACCAGCACCAACGACTACCTCCTGTTTTAACCAAGGATATAACCCAACAACATATGGTATGAATGAGTATGGGTGTAGTTGTTTCGGTAGTTATTCTTCTCTATATTATCAATTTGATTATGGACAAGGACCAGGGTGTGCGTATTGTGGTATATATAATAATAATACCATACCTATAGACCCTGTATGGCCTACCTTAAGTACAGTTGCACATATCTTACAACTTTATGCTGATATGAATAATATTACAGATAGTCTAGGAAATGCCTATATAGTAATGCCTAATTGGACTAATGTTAGTACTCAAGGAACTGTGGTGGGTACTGGATATGTATCGGGCGGAGGTATAGTAGGTGATATAGATGGTGACGGCTCACTAAGTTGTGTAGATTTTACATGGATGATGGAGTGTTACTGTACCGGACTATCACAAGGGGCTAACGATTATTATAACACTAATTGGTTCCTGATGCCTAATAATCCTCAATTTCCACCAGGGGTAAGTTATATATCAAGTATAAACGATGCGTTAAATACCTTTAATTGTGGTACAGCATTTAACGCAAATTGTGACGGTAGTACCATCTTTTAGACCTAAGGACAATAATGTAAAATGATTTACAAATAAAAAACAATGATTAAGATAATTATATAATAAGAAAATAAAACTATGGGATATGTAACTTCAGGGGATAGTCTATATTTAGATGTTCATTTAACCAACTACGGGAGAGAATTACTAATAACAGACGACTTAACCACCGCAATAAAAAGTTTTGGCTTATCAGATATGGGGATAGATTATCGTCAAAACCCAAGTACTGGGCATACCACTGCTGCACAAGCAGGGTATTTAACTGACGCAACAGGATTACACGGTGCATGTTCAGCTGGGGTGAATAATGGGTATAAACAAACTTCATTCCTACGACACGATGAGGGAATGGATGACCCTGGTAACTCGACACTTCAACCTGACCAGGTTGTGTTAGGAGTAGATTACGATTTAAATGGTAATTATACATATTATGATAATCTCGAGATAGATGTGTATTTACATGATTATTTAGTGTTAGCTAAACATATGATGCAGTTACATCCTGAACCTCACATATTTTTGTTTGACACTCAGTCTTCAGCCACAACAGTCACGGCATGGAAAGAGGCGGCAAGAAACGCGTTTGGTTTACATACTTTTAGTGGTGATACCATTTCTAACGCTGCACCACATACCTTAATAACAGCAATAATGGATTCTTTATCTAATAGAAGTCAGTTCTTAGATTTTTATGATAGAGTAAGAGTAGCTACAAACAATGGTACTAACTGCACTATAGACAGGATACATCTATCTGGTATTACAGACGCAGACAGAAACAATATGCTAGATTTAACACAAAGAAGTTGGATTGAATCAAGTAACACTTATGGCCAAAATTCCGGATACGGACCAGCAGATATATCTACAGAGAAAGGATATAGACATAAAACAACTCAGAGTTTCCAAAACTACCCTAGAGCCTTCCCTTTTACACTTTCTTTTAATTCTGAAATGAACGGTGATAGTGGAGTGTATATGGGTGGTGCAGGTGCAGGTGGAGTAGGATTTACAACCGCAGGTTTTGGATATTTAGTTTTACCTCTCACTAATAATTCTTTACAATCTAACGCGGGTGGTGCAAACACATTCGCTGTATATCCAGATTGGAATGCAACGTCTTTCGACTATATCAATGTAAACTATTCAGACCCTTTAATGTACTATGCTTTAGGTTTTGTTAGTGCTTGGATTGTTGAAAATTTTGAAGCTGATGCCCCATCTTTAAGTATTACCGACCCTTATAATAATGTTTTTTATGGTTACATTAATCCTCAACTGTCATCTTGGTACCAACCAGGCACCTATGACTCAGTAGAGTACAGTATACCTACTATCAGAATTAAGAAACCACAATCGGAACTTACAGGAATGAATTATTATTACCCAATAACACCATCTATTTTAGATGGAGGGACTAATATAGGACAAACCCAAAAAACTTGGCTTAATCCGAGTAACAACTCAAGTACTTCCTTTACAACATTAACACCAACAACTCATCCTTTAGAAAATTTAGGGGTGATTATGGGTAACTATGAATACGTTCATGACTTTCCAGCTGGTTCAAGTATTGGACAAACTTCTTTCAGACCATCCACACTTCCAGACCCATTCTTTGAACAATCAAGCAGTATAGCAAGTGGAGGTAGATATTATAACTATTTAAGTAGATTATTAGTTAATGTGGACGAGTTTATGAATTATACTTATAATAACGCGGCAGGTGTAGGAACACCGGTAAATTCACAAACCTCTAATAAAGTCAATCAAGGTTCTACCTACCTAAGTGGGTTCAGTACTGGTCAAGTTATTAATGGAGTAGATGACCACTATATTATGACCATACCATTTACTGCACTGGTTTACTCCGACGACAACCCAAGTGCAGCTCCCGCAACACTAACGGTGAATATTGTATACAATAAAGACGCGGTAAGAGAGAGTATTGGGTATAGTGGACAAAGTGAGAGTGTCTCCAACACACCGTATTGGAGACCATGGGATATTACGGATATAAGATATTACGGAGAAGAATATTATACACTAAGTAACGACCCAGCGTCTGTAGAATTTACTACAGACCCGACAAACTCAACCATGAATGGTCAAAATAGTGGTAAAAGAATATTTAGAAAAATAATTGATGGAGGGTCCACAGAATACCCCCTAACATGTTAGTATAAAAATAAAAATAAAAATGCCAAATTTTAATAGCTTAATAACATTTAATTATGACTTACCAAAGACTCAGAGTAGAAATACCCCAGTACCTCTAACTTATCACAATGCCTATAGTTATAGTGACGCAGAGTTTTCTAATCCTTACCCAGTCAGAGGATACTCCCCTGCGGAATCTGGAGAAGTAGTAGCTGCAGCAGATTTTACTTCGACACATTATGGAAATAAATCAGACAGTTCACGAATATTTTACGCGTTAACACCTGATATTAATAATAATCATCCTCCAGCAGGAAACTGGAACAATCCTAAAAATGCTTTAGGGGTTATTTTTTCAGGAAGAGATACTTTATTACATCAGTTAACAGATACTGGTATCAGTTATTTTGGAAATGATATTGGACCAATAACACAGTGGAGTTCTGCCCCAATAGGTGGCGGAGGAGGTGGAACTGCCCAAACTAATACCTACACTTCGGACATTAGACTAAAAGAAAATATTTCTTTAATTGGTAACTCTAAATCAGGAATACCATTATATAAATTTAATTACAAAGGTTCTATAGACAGATACCAAGGAACTATGGCACAAGATTTATTAAGTATGAACAAAAAAGAAGCGGTAATAAAAGATAATAACGGATATTATATGGTTAATTATGATAAAATTGATATTGAATTAATCAAACTTTAAAAAAATAAAACTATGGGAGCAACATTAAAACAATTATCACCTGGAGATATTACATTAACTAATAATATAATACCATGGTCGGGTACGGGATATAATATTGTGAGTGGAGAAAGTCTAACATTCACCATGATTCAAAATGACCCTAATAACGGCAGACCTTTTTCAAATTTATTTAGTTCTTTTAACTTACCTTATATATCAGGATTAAGTGGAGGGACATGGCCTTTTAATGGGAACCCAGCACCGTTCTCTGCTATTAATCAGGACCAGGTCCTAGTTATACAAATTGCAAAAAATACTTATGGAGAATTAATAGATGGTAGAACCGTAAACCTAGTAATTCCTACTGGACAAACAGACGGAACTACAACTAGTATTCCTTCAGGAATTACTATTACAAGTAGTTACATAGGAGCCGGAGTTCAACCAACACTACCATATGATAATAGCACTTATGCGGAGCATTTTGGGCATCCCAGGTATACTGGAATTAATTATACACCAGGAGAATCACCAGGAACTAATATAGCTTTTTTATTTTGTGATAATATACAACCACCACAAAGTCCAGGAGCAAGTCAAACTAGTTGGACAGCGGGCACACCAATATCCAATTGGGTATATGATGCAGGAACTACACCTTCTGAAGCACCTGCAGGGTACAATGCCGGAAACCCTGACTATTACCAATTAGACCAGAGTTGGACCTTAGCCACACCAAAAGTGTTAGCAAGTGTAACTACTGACACCCCAGTTGGGATTGCCTACCTAGATAAAGGATTTTGTGTTATAACAGACCAAAGGTTAATAGACACATTATTGTTGTCGGGAATGACTTCTTATATTTTTAGTGGAGACACTGGTAATTATGGAAATACTGGAAGTATTTTTGGATTTACCGGAGACAAAGGTAATGTAACAGAAGGAGCTTATACTGGAAGTAGTTCTGCTAGATGTGAATTCTATAGCTTTGAAAAAGAATGGTTAATGGAGGTAAATGCAGTTGCTAGTAAAGACGAATTTTTTACTACTGAGAATATGAGTGCAGCACCAACCGCAGACGCTGGAGCGGGGGGAAGTGGAGTACAAGGACAACCAGGGGTGTATTGTTTAGAGTGCAACGGAAATACAAATAATTATTCTGCCTATATTACGGAAGTGGGTCTATATGACGCAATGGATAATCTTGTTGCAATCGCTAAACCAGACAGACCTGTAGAAAAAGCAAGGACTACCGACCAAACCTTTACTTTGAGATTTAAATTCTAATATTTTGTCTATGACAAAAGTATTAAAAAACACACCCAAAGTTCTAGGACTAGACATTTCAACCAAAACTATCGGATGGGCACTATTTGATTTAATGGACCGGAACCTATTAGAATTAACCCATGTTTCACCAAAACTAAAACCACTACCAGAAAATAAATTAGAACAACACCTATTAAAATCAGAAACATTTACCACTAAATTAAAGGACTATCAAAATATTGGCATATGTAGAGTAATAATAGAAGAACCTCTAATCAATTCTAATAACGCTTTTACAGTTTCCACATTAATGAGGTATAACGCGTTTATTATTAAAAGTATTTATAATGTATTAGGTGTTATACCCGATTTAATATCAACCTACAACGCAAGAAAATGTGCATTCCCAAAGTTAGTGGCCAAAAATAAACAAAATCGAAAAGTTTTATTTGGAGGGTATGAAAAAGGATGTGACAAAAAACACATTATTTGGAAAAATGTCTCTGATTTAGAACCTCATCTAACATGGGAAAGGACCCGTAACCAAACCCTAAAAAAAGAAAACTATGATATGGCAGACGCTTATACGTGTGTGTTAGGGTACATGCAAAAAGAAGGTATCTGGAATTGAAACTAGTTTCTAAATTGACTATCTTTTAAACATGAATGATTTTGAATTAATTGTAGATTTATTAAAAGACGCTTTAGGTAACATAAAGAACCATTATGAAAATAAAGGACAAATTTCTTTCGATTGTCCCGTGTGTTCTTACGAAATTAAAGGGTTAGACAAATTAGACGGTAAAGGCAATCTAGAGGTAAATTATATAAAAGGGGTTTATAAATGTTGGGCATGTTCAGAAACCCACGAAACACACGGTTCTATTAATAAACTATTTTGGAAATGGGGAACCAAAAAACAGAGACAAACATGGTCTCTTATCTCACCCGAGGAATTTAAAGTAAAAACAAAAAAATACTCCAAAGTAACATTACCCCAAGATTTTATATCTTTTGAAAAAGGAAATACACTAACAATCCCCTTCAAAGAAGCACAAAATTATTTATTTAAAAGAAATATTACAAAAGAGGTCATGGTTAAATATTGTATGGGTTATACCACCCAAGGACCATATAGAGGTAGAGTGATTATACCATCATTTGACAGTGAAGGTGAAATAAATTATTTTGTCGCACGTTCCTATATTAATCATAGAATGAAATATAAAAATCCAGAATACCCAAAAGAAGAAATTATATTTAACGAATCACGAATTGATTGGACTAAAGATATCTATTTGGTGGAAGGTGTGTTTGATATGCTTTTCTTGAACAACTCAATTGCTATATTAGGTAAAACAGTATCGGATAAACTATGGGAAAAACTATATGATAAATGTGAAGGAAAAATTATTATATGTTTGGATGGTGACGCTTGGGAAGATGCTCAACAATTATATAGAAAACTTGATGGCGGAAAACTTAACCACAGGATACGTGTTATTAAAATGCCTATAGACAGGGATGTTGCGGAGTTAGGTGGGGTTGAAAATTTAGAACCACTTACTCTTTTATAATATACTTTTAACTTCTGTTTCGAAATCATGACATTTAAAAACCTTATAAGTGTCATTATTTTCATTCAACCAAACAATATAAGAGTTTCCTAACTTAAGATTCGTATTTTTCTCAATGATATATTTGTAAAGAGATAGTTGAAGAGAGTATGTATTAATCTCACAAACATCTAAGTGGTTTAGAGGACTCTTAAATTGTTGCCACTTATTGTTTTCTTTAATTGCTTTATTAGTTTTCCAATCCCAAATTTCAAGCTCCCCACTTTTTTCGTTCCAGAATAACTGGTCAACCATCCCACATAAACCTAATTCCTCATCACCAACTACTAATTCTGCTCTAACCGGAATTAATTTATCATAAGACTCGTCGTAGAATTTTTCAAAAAGCTTAGTAACAGTTTTAACAGCTGCTCTACATTCCAACATATTCTCCACACTACCCAATACTTCGACCATTTCTTGTTCTGGAAAGGGAAATACTTTATTAAAGAGATAATTTTCAGCAAAAGCATGGACGGCAGAACCTTTTTGTGTTGCAAAGTCAGCCTTATATTTCCATTCTTTAAGTATTTCTTCTTTTAGAATGCCCCTCTCATTTGCTTTTTTCTGCGACCAATAGTCACTATCAAAAGGTTGTTTATATTTTCCAATAAGTTGGGTAACAGATGACATTTTTTTATCATTAAGATAATACTTGTGTTCTTTGTCATGAAATTTTATGTTATTAAATTTCGCTAATTCTCTTGTGATTTCCATATTTTAAGTATAAGTAAAAAAATAATTAAGGAAAAGAGTTAGATTAAACCCATTGCTTTTTTAACATAATATGCCTCCAAACCTGTTCTACCACCAATACTCCAGTAATCAACATCCTCAGGGTCTACGTCATATTGTTTATAATCATATATAGTACCTATAGTCCCATCAGGGAACTTAATTACCTACTCAACTTGTACTTTATTATCACCACTACCTTGGTCCCATGTAGGTGGACCAAAAACTTCTTCTATATCTTTTTTATAAACCCCATCAAGTTCACCCACTCTATGAGTACCACCAGCATTAAAATTACCACTTTTAAATGGAAAGGGTGAAGGGATTATTACTTCATTAAATTCATGGTTAGGGTCATTAACCATATTTTCTTTGAATAAGGCATGTACAAAGTATTTCTCCAGTGGTCCAAACCCATATAATTTATATACAGGTTCTATAATTTCCTCCATAACTTCTTTTTCCCACTGGTTTTTAGTTTTATCGTGATGTTGTAAAATAGTAGATATTGGAGCAGGTTCGAAAAACTCCATCTCATAACCCTCCTCAACTAACCAAGGAGCCCTTCCAACCATATCTTTTAACATGGTTCGTATTCTTCTATCTTCAGAAGTATTTTTTGATAAGCTTTCCACTTGGTGTTCTGTAATTTTAATTTTTAAAGTTGATTCTACTAGATGCGATTCTAATTCTCTTGGGGATGTAATAGGTGGGTTAGTAAAACCTATTTTACCGTAGTATATGCCTTGCATGTGTCTCT
>Ga0098040_1001398_pt1 | contig 10492 bp, 11 predicted proteins | sample 7_EtaG_FD_75065 | JGI IMG/M metagenome (GOLD analysis project Ga0098040, IMG submission 75065) | Marine viral communities from the Subarctic Pacific Ocean - 7_ETSP_OMZ_AT15161 metaG | ecosystem: Environmental > Aquatic > Marine > Oceanic | place: Pacific Ocean | collected 2015-01-08 | reverse complement strand
TTATTTGGCTGAGCCGCATAGTTGCCGTTTTCAAGGGCTAGTATGTGTGCGCACTTATGTTCGTGCGGAATTTCCGAATGATCGGTATCTACTATATTACTCTCTGGGTGGCCCCAGTCAACAGTAAAAAGATAGGCACCTGAATACCATTTCTTATCTTTTCCTATAAATTTTCCTGATTGTCCGTCTAGGACATCATAAGTAGTAATAGCAGGATAGTAACTAAAACAATTCCAAAGCTCCAACTCGTCAAGTCGCATCCTAGGAACTTTTTTGATATCAAAGCCTCTTTGGATAAAGGCGCTAATCGGTAAACGATAGAAGACAGCACCATTTTCCATAATTGCATGAAAGAGTACGGCATGTCCTGCAATCGATGCCATACCAAAGATAATACAGTCTTCCACTTCTCCAAAGTGGTCCTTAAGGTCATAGAGATATTCTCTCCTGATCTGCGCATAAGTTGCAGGAATATTCGCGTTTAAATATGCCATCTATCATATAATCCTTATAGTGCTGCGATTATTAAAATCACAAGTACAACTCCGGCACCGATACACACTTTTCTGTGATCTTTCCAGATTTGTTTAATTGTTTCCATGTTTCCTCCTAATCATATATATCTCCCCAATTTTTACCTGATTCATAGTCAACCTTGTTGGGAACTTCAAGTTTAACAGCATTCTCCATAATCTCAATAATTTTATTCACTTGTTCCGGAGACTCTACAGATAAATCTAGTTCATCATGGATCTGAATATGAGCTATAATACCTTCTTTATATAAATCAAGCATTGATTTTTTTGTCATATCCGCTGCGGATCCTTGTATCAGTTTATTTAATGCTTTGTAAGTATAAGCACGTTTAATCCCTGGTCCATGTTCTCTGAGTGCTTCTTCATGAGGCAAGGCTTTATGCATACCAAAATAATTAGGTTCCCACAAATGAAACCGGCATAATCTTCCCAGTAGCGTTCTGATTTGACCACGATCCTGTGCTCTATTCGATGCAGAACTCATGAGTTGTTTTACAAATGGAACTTTTGCATGATACTGATCAAATAATTCTTTAGCTTTGTCTTTGCTCACTCCAAGTTCAGCTTGTAATTTTGTTTTACCCATCCCGTAGAATAATCCTAAATTAATTGTCTTCGCTTGTATTCTAGGAATCTGTGCCATGTCGGCAACCATCTTATGAAAATCTGTTTTAACATCATCGCTGTATGCATCAATCACTTCAAAGACCGATGGAAATTTATATAGAGAAGCATAATGTGCAACGAGTCGTGGTTCTTGTTGTGAGTAATCAAAACATCCCCACGTGTGTCCTTCTTCTGGAATAAATAAAGATCTAATTAAAGGTCCGAGGTCTTTATTTCTTGCAGGAATTTGTTGTAAGTTTGGATTTGAATATGAAAATCTTCCCGTAACCGTACCCCCTTGATCAGATCGTATTTGATTAATGTCAGCATGGATTCGACCTTTGTGTTCGTGTTTAATAATGGTATCAATAAAAGTTGTATGAGCCTTGTTAATTTCTCTGGCTTTTGCTATCTTCTTCACTAACGGATGTTGATGTTCCGAAAGGAAATTTTTTGTAAATGAAGGTGCTTGTGTTTTCTCTGTTCTCTCGTAAGATAATTTCAGTTTATCAAAAACTGATGCAATACTTCGTGCAGCCCATATTTGAGCATCTATTTGTGTTTCTTTTTTTATCTCTTGCAGCAATGCTGTTTCTTGTGCAAGTAATTTTTCTTTCAATTGGTGAGCTTTTTCAACGTCTACTCGGACGCCCTTAAATTTCATATCTATTAAGCAAGGAAATAAATCTGTTTCCAAATCAAAAATAGATTCAATGTCCTGAGCAAGTATTTCTTTTTTCATTTCTTGCCATAAATCATAAGCTAAGGATGCATCTTTTTCTGCATATTGACCTACATGAATGGCGGGTAATTTCCACATTTCAGCTTTGGGGTCAATTCCCCATTCTTTAGCGGCTTCATTTAAAATGGCTTCATTTTTTCCGTGGCCTAAATAATCCCAGCTTAAAGAATTAAGATCATATCTAAATCGATTCTCATTAACGAGAGAAGCAGCAATCATGGTATCAACGATTAAACCATTGATTTTTATACCTAAATTTCTAATCCAACAGACATCATACATTGCATTATGAAAAATTTTAGTAGCATTACTTGCTAAAGTATCTTTAAACCATTCTAAAACTTTCTTACGATCCATATTGGGGCCATTGCCATGTGCTATTGGAAAATACCAACTTGAGCCTTGAACAGCGACTGCAATGCCAACAACTTCTCCATTACCAATAACTGAACCTGATCCCCTTGATTTTAAATCTGGATCTCTGGTCTCTAAGTCTACGGCAATTTCATCATATTGTCTTAAGTCGGGAAATTCAGATGGGGTTGTCCATTCTTTTTGTGCTTCAAATTTAGGTATAATCATTAGTTATGAGGGCACCTTTCTTTTAATAATTTTTTTAAATCTCCAAGTTTTACTTTGTCACTAACAACTCCTTTGTCTTTAAATTCTTTCCATTTCTTGTAGCCATCAACCCATGATTCTGGGGGAGCTTCAATATTTTTATAATCACGTTCAATTATCATTTCAATAAAATGGATAGCTTTTTCTAAATCCTCCTTTCCTCCTTTATATCTGTGTCTGCAAATGTATTTAATAACATTTCCTTCCGGGAAAAGCAATTCGTTCGCAACCACAAATTCGCTTGGCTGAATTTTCATTTTCTTGTAGTGGGATCCACCAATTTGTTTATTGTATACTTTCGATGTCATATCCTTTGTCCTCCTTTTTTGCCGCCATAATATATAAATTTTGTTTAGTCCGTGTGACGCCCACGTACCAAATCCGGTTTTCCTCATCTTCCTTATTAGGGCTTCTTTCGATAGCCTCACGAATAAGTTTGGTATTATCCATAATCAATAAAACATTGGTGGCTTCTCCACCTTTCGCTGTATGAATTGTAGATAATTTTATTCTGGCTGGTAGAGATAATTTTTCACCTTTCTCTAGCATCGTTCTAATATATAAACTGTCCTCGGGTTCCGTTTCAAAAACTTCATACCATTTTTGAATAGGACTATAGCCAAATTCTTTTAAATCATATTGTCGTTCTTCTTTGGCTGTAAATTCTTTTCCAAAATATTCAAACAAATCTTTACATTCCATGAGTGAAAGTAATGATCCCGTGGTCCAACGAGTGTAATTTCTAACGGCACTATAAAGTCTGGACCGATAACTTTTTCTCTCTTTATATTCAAAATAAAGACCCATTTCTCGTAGAATAGGTTTTAGTTTTATAAGTTTATCATTGTATCGAGCTAGAATTAACCAGTCTCCACTATGCAACGGAGCATCTTCAATAGAAGTAATTGGTGAATAAGTTCCTTCCTCATCTCTTGCATTCCATTCTTTTTCTAATCGTCTATCATCAGGTATTCTATCTAAAATATTATTGGCCAGATGTTGTATTAATTTTGGTACTCGATATGATTTTGGTAAAACAATTTCTTTTGCTGGTTCGTCTTGAAATCTCTTAACATCTGCTCCAGCCCAGCCATAAATCGCTTGATCATCATCGCCAGCTAATATAACATGTTTAGAATTTTCTTTTAAGATATCAAACATTTTCCATTGAATAGGTGATAAATCTTGTGCTTCGTCAATAAAAACGACGTCATATTGCGGACAAAGTTTTGAATCATTAAACTTGGTAATCATGTCGGTGTAATCTTTTAGATGAAAAGCGTCTTTATAATTATTTATTTCATCTTCTAAGATTGGAATAACATTTTTGTCTAAATCCGCAGAATACATATCGGTATTGTATTCTTCTTCACTCGTTATCCCTTTAATTCGTGCTACATTAATTAAATTAAAATACTCACTGTCTGAATCTACAAAACCTGTTGTTTCTTCTCCATTATTATAAACCGTTACTTCTATTCCTAATTTTTTTCCAATGTCTTCGTAATGTTCATCTTGCATCACTTCACTTTTTTTATATCCTAGCCGCCAAAAAGCTAGAGAATGTAAAGTTTTAAAATTATTTTTTAAATCAGACGCACTTAATTCTGGGTGATTCTCCAACATTCTTTCTTTTGCTTCACCGGCAGCTTTTTTAGTAAAGGCAAAATAACCAATTTTATTTAAAGGGGTTCCTAGTTTTACAAACGTTCTTACATAATGTAATAATTTTGTTGTCTTTCCTGTTCCGGGTGGACCTAAAATTTTGCGGATCATATAATGTCCTTTTTATGTTCAGTTTTTGTATGGTAGATTGGGACATTCTCAAATTCTTTTATAGAAATTTTTACTACGTTTTTGGTCGATGTATGATGTTGACCTTTGTTTTTTGTTGGAAATCTTTTTTGATCTAAAAATTCTATTTCACATTTTTTATAAATGGACACCATCATTGCACCGGTTTTATCTTCGTTGTTTTTCCAATTCTTTGATTTTAACCGATCATAAAATTTATCAAATTTAAAATAAGCATATCCTTCGTCAATTAAGACTGTTCCGGATTTAAAACTTGCATCATTCATGGCTTTAGGTCCATTAATTTTAGCATGAAGTACATCATGTAACTTTTCTTTAGAAGAGGTTCCAATTGGAGGATGAACGACAGTTTGTGTTTTGTATAAAGCTTCCAGTATGATTTGATCTTCGTATCCTTTAATAATTGGTGGAGGAAATCCTGCTGCTTTTGCAATAGAATTTCTTCTTTTTCTTTGATCATTTAAATGTTCAACAGACTTACAGTGAACAGTTGTTGCGCCAATCCCATCAGGGCTTGTAACATCAAATTCATATTCTGGTTCTGGATCTAAATCTATTTTTCTAAGATTGGTAATAATTGGATAGGATCCTTTAGATCCGGATAACACACCAAATTTTTGTTTAACACATATTCCTTTGGTACAAAACGGATGGATTGGATCTTCGGTACAAGTATATCCTTTTTCACTTTTACTCCATGATCTTAATTTAGCATTTAACATTTTGTCATCCCAGGCATTTGCATGTCTTTCTTCAAAAAACTTTACTGGCGCGTTTTTTACTTTCTGTTGCCAGTTGTCTGGATATTTCATTTTGACCAGCACATGATAGTTATACATAAATCTGTCTTTGCCATCAAAACCAGGTTCTTTTGCAATTTTAGCGACTTGGGGTAAACATGGCGGTCCATGTAAAAAATCATCATCCACGCCGTGAAATATTCTATTGTCAATTTCTGCTGTGACGGTTTTTAAATCTTCTTCTTTTTTTAAATTTTGTTTAACAACTTCTATAAATTGTTCAAACGTAAAATATGTTCCATCTTGAGGGTTAATCGCTTGTCTTTCTGTTTTTTTATAATAAGGTAAATTAATAAATTGTCCCGGTCTTAACTTTCCTGTTTCATTGTCTTTGGGTAGATGGGTTTGTTTGGGAAAAATTTCTGTTTCAGGTTTAAGTTTTAAAAGAGGAAGAAGATTGCTCATAAACGACACGAGTATGGTCGACGCCACAAATTCCTTCATAAATAAAAATAAATGAAGTCCTCCACTTTTGGATTCGATTGGGATTAAAGGTAATTTGTATTCTTGAATTTTGTCTAAATAAAATTTTTTACTAAAGTCTTTGTAATCTTTTGGATCTACATCAATAACAGTAAACATTGCCTTACTGTCTTCATTGGTCGGCTGTATGCCGACTGATTCTTTTCCATTTAAATGGTCGATATAAATTTGATCAGTAAACGGTTCAAACGCCCATCGATAATCGGGTCGTAATTTACCTGTTTCCGGATCTACTTGAGCGTTGGTCCAATCTGCAACACCATAAGCACCTCGATACCCATTAAAAATATTTATATATTCTTTTTCCATAATCATCTTTCCGCTGGGCGGTTAACTCTCGCGCTCCGCCCAGGTTCATTCCATGGTAATGAAACTTAGAAATGTGTATCGGTTTGCTTTTGAGTTGTTTCGCCGTGCTTAACTTTGACGTCTCCCTTAGAAACGTTTTCAGCAAAAGCTTTAGCTTGTTGGTATAAAGCAGCGTCCTCAACTGGACCCACTTTACTAACTTCCCATCCAAACCATGTTCCTTTATCATTCGACTGTTGAGTCGTTGTTAAACGATAAATGTGGCTGAAAGATGCCGGCGTAAATAAGCCGCTCTTACCTTTCAATCTAATTCCTGCCATCATACTATTCCATTTTCTACTAATTTTTAATTGAGTAGATTTCATAGCAATCAAAGCAGTTGAAGGCGCATCGCCACCAACGACAACAAAATGACTCGCTGTTTTTTCAAGATAATTACCGTTAGGTAATCTGTCTTTAAACGAAGCATCTCTTGTTACCTTTGTCATGATATCACTAGATGATGAGTGAATAGCTACTGGAGCACCGGAGCCTTCGCCACGATCTCTCCACTCAATGTATTCCAACTTATAATGACATGGAATTACATTGATGCCTTTTGCACCATCAAACAATTCTCCTGTAACAGAGTTGAAAATCATGCCTGGTTCTGCACCCTTCACGTATTTTCCGTCTCTTTTATTTACTTCCGGAGATAATTGTCCGAGTATTTTTAGAAAAGGTAATGCTAAGTCTTCTTGACTTAAATTACCTAAACCTTTACCAGAGTCTGCTTCAAAATTTGCAACAGCTATGGCTCCCGCTTTCTCTTTCTTTACTACATTTGTTTCTTGGTTCATTGTTATTGTTTCCTTGTTAGTTTGGTTCGGTTTCCTGCGAACACGTTAAATAAATCAGAGGGCATGTCTTTTCCAGATTCGACACGCTCCCTGACTAATGCTTTAAGTGTCATGGGTTCAACCTTTAATTTCTGGATCGGTTGATATCCTTGACCTTGTGCAAGTACAGCATATTCTGCTGCCTTGTTGTCTTCGTTACGACCAAAAGAAACGGTTACCTCATTTTTAATAAGGTCGCCTAGGTCGTTGTCTCGAAGCCATTTAAATGCTTCTTCCCTTTTTGCAATTGGGATTGAAGCACCGTAGACGGGTTTCACTTCTACAGCGGAACCGTCTGCTAATTTTAAAGTAGAAATATTCATTTCTGTCATCATTGTTGGAATGACTTCTGCAGAAATAATATCTGAATCTTTTTTTAATTTCTTTAATTCAGCTTCTTTCTCTTTTATTCTATCTTCCAAGTTTCTTAAATTAAGCACTTGGTCTGATAAAGCTTTTACATCGTTCGTCTGTGTAATTGCTTCTTTTTGATCTTCTTCAAAGTTAATGTTATTCATCTATCTTTCCTTTCTCGTAGAGATTTATTTCTAGAGGATAATACACTTTCTCTTGTCTGTCCCATTTTAATAAATTAAATCTTCCATTATTTATATCAGATACAATCGCAACAGCAATACCAATCACCGATGGGTCGCCCGATAATAATAAATAATCGTCTGAGTTGTAATCTTTTAACAAACGTCTTAATTCAAAAATGATGGGACCTGGACTCAGAATAATTTGTGTGTCTTCTCTTAACAGCACTTTTAACTTACCGTATTTTTGAGCACCCATAATATTAAATTTAGGACGGCCCATTCTTGTACCCGGTAATTCCTGCAGCACATAAACGATAGGTTCTTTATTCTTTTTCAGATCTGTATAATCACTCATAACTTTCTTGACAAGATATAGGACTTTATTGTATAAATGTCAATAGAAAGAAGAAATAAAAAATGTTAAAGTATAAATTTAAAACAAAACCATATGCTCATCAATTAAAAGCATTGGAAATGTCCTGGAATAAAGAAGTCTTTGCTTATTTCATGGAGATGGGAACTGGTAAATCGAAAGTTTTACTTGATAATGTCGCTATGCTCTTTGATAAGGGCAAAATCAATAGTGTTCTAATTGTGGCACCAAAGGGTGTTTATAAAAATTGGTATGACTCTGAAATACCGGAGCATTTAGTAAAACATATTGATCGAAATGTTGTTCTTTGGAAAGCTTTAATCACTAAAGAGCAGAAACTTAAGTTGGATTCTCTTTTTGAACAAGACTTTACTAAATTACAGATTTTACTTATGAACGTTGAAGCTCTATCAACTAAAAAAGGTTTTGATTTTGCTCGTCAATTCTTAAATGTTAGAAAAGCCTTATTTGCCGTGGACGAGTCCACGACCATTAAAAATCCAGGAGCTAAACGAACTAAAAATATTATTAATTTATCAACAATGGGGAAATATAGAAGAATTTTAACGGGATCCCCGGTAACTAAATCTCCATTAGATTTATATAAGCAGTGTGAATTCCTTGATCCGTGGTTATTGGGCCATCAATCCTATTATACGTTTAGAACTCGATATGCCATTATGCGTTCTGCTAATTTTAATGGCCGATCGGTTCAAATTGTTGTGGGATATAAGAATCTTGAAGAATTGTCCGAGAAACTTAAACCCTTCTCTTATCGAGTCTTAAAAGATGATTGTCTAGATTTACCTCCTAAAACATTTATGAAACGAGTGATTCAACTGTCGCCTGAACAAAATAAACTTTACCAACAAATGAAACAACTGGCATTAGCTGAAATGAATGGCAAAATGACGACGACTGCCACGGTCTTAACACAATTAATGAGATTACAACAAATTACTTGTGGTCATTTCAAAGCCGATGATGGCTCCATTCAAGAAATTAAAAATAATCGTATTGATCAGTTAATGGAGCTGATTGATGAGGTTGAAGGTAAAGCCGTTATTTGGGCGCATTGGCGTCACGATATTGACACGATTGTAAGAGAGATTGAGAAGGAATACCCTGGATCTGTGGTAACTTATTATGGTGACACAACGACCGAAGATAGACAGAAAGCTATCAAAGAAATGCAAGATCCAGAAAGTAAAATACGATTTCTCGTTGGCACCCCACAGACCGGTGGTTATGGAATTACCCTTACAGGTGCATCCACCATGATTTATTATTCTAATGGTTATGATTTAGAAAAACGTAAACAGTCCGAAGCAAGAATTGATCGTATTGGTCAAAAGAAACCGATGACCTATATTGATATTCTCGCGGAGAATACTGTTGATGAAAGAATCGTCAAAGCTCTCCGCAAGAAAGTAAATATCGCCACTCAAATCATGGGTGAAGAACTTACCGAATGGATTTAGTCTTATAAAATGTAGGACATACGCGCGAGGCGCTGAAATTTTTCAAATCCACTATTTAATAGTTATTGTTTTTGGCTTTTTAGCCTCAGGAACTATCTTCATCAGATATACTTTGAGTAATCCGTCTTTTAGTTCAGCACCTTCAATTTTTAGATTGTCAGCGATGGTAAAGACCTTAGAAAAGTATCTTTGTGCGATACCTTTATGGATCATTCCTTTTTTATCTTCTGATTTTGTTTCCTTGATAGACTTAATCGTTAAGAGTCCATCTGCATATTCAACAGAGATATCCTTTTTATTACAACCTGCAAGCGCTACTTCAATGTTGTAAGTATACGTTCCAGTTTTAACAATATTATAAGGTGGATAATTCGTTCTCATACTTGGTTCAAGACTGAACTCGGTATTGAAAAGACTTTCGAAATGGTCGAAAATATTATCGAACCCTACGGATATTGGTCTTAATTGATTAAATATAGATAATGCTTTATTCGTCATGTTAACCTCCTTGTTTAGACAGTTAATAAAGTGGGCCTTATCAAAGCACCCACGACTAATATAAGTTATTTTATGTAAATTGCAACAAGAATTACAAGTAAAATTATTAACTCGTAACGTTTTATGTTGCGCTTAAAAAATGTTTTAATTTTTTCCATGCTGCCCCTCTGTATTATGATGATGTGGTTATTAGCGCGATAACAATAGCTCCAAGCCCACCGAGTAACCAGTAAAGAAACCGGTCCATTTTAGTGTGTAGTTTATCGATGTCTTCGTGCATATGTTTCAAGTGATTTTGCTTAATTGAAAATATTTCTCGTTTTAAACCCTTTATGTGTCCATATAAAGCGATGATGTGTTCGCTAATTGTATTAGGTTCTTTAGCCATTAGAGTAATCCTACGATTCCTCCGTTAGTGTATCGAACTCTTCCACCTTTGGCCCAGTGATGTCCGCCTCGCCCTGGACTTCCTCTATCAGGTGCACTACTTGGACTTTGATCTCTATCTCCAGCTCCACCAGTATGATGATGAACGACAGCTGGTTGGTGTGGTCTAGCTTGTGATATATAAGCTGGAGTCTTCATCTCCGTAGCTGCTGTTTCTTCTACTGTTGGTGTTGCTTTGACTTGTGTTGTTGTTTTGATTGGTGTACCTGGATGTACATCGTCTCGATATGTAAGTTTCATTTTGTCAATTGCTCTGTCTTTTTTTAGTTGATCAGCGATAACTTGCCGTTGTGCTTCTTTAAATCTGTGAGTTATGGAAGTTTTACCCTCACCATACAATCGTGCTAGCTCTTCTTCAATCTCT
>Ga0098040_1001397_pt1 | contig 10495 bp, 10 predicted proteins | sample 7_EtaG_FD_75065 | JGI IMG/M metagenome (GOLD analysis project Ga0098040, IMG submission 75065) | Marine viral communities from the Subarctic Pacific Ocean - 7_ETSP_OMZ_AT15161 metaG | ecosystem: Environmental > Aquatic > Marine > Oceanic | place: Pacific Ocean | collected 2015-01-08 | reverse complement strand
TGCAACCATAGCCCACCAGATCGAAGCCCATTGCGTCGAGGTCGCTCTGGAGGCCGGACTTGGTGAGATAGTCGGTAACGACCTGCGAGCCGGGGGCCAGCGATGTCTTGACCCAGGGCTTTACCTTGAGGCCGAGCTTGCGGGCGTTGCGAGCAACGAGACCGGCGGCGACCAGCACATTCGGGTTCGAGGTATTGGTGCAGCTCGTGATGGCCGCGATGACGACGTCGCCGTGACCGAGGTCGAAGTCCTTGCCTTCGACCGGCACGCGCTTGTCGGCCTGACCGGGCTTGCCGAATTCACCGGCAAGCGAGCCAGCGAAGCTCTTGGACACATCCGTGAGCGCGACGCGATCCTGCGGACGCTTCGGACCGGCAAGGCTCGGCACGACGGTCGAGAGGTCGAGTTCCAGCGTATCGGTGAAGATCGGGTCAGGCGTGTTCGTTTCACGGAACATGCCCTGCACCTTGGCATAGGCTTCGACGAGTGCAACGCGTTCGTCCGAGCGGCCTGTGGCCTTGAGGAACTTGAGCGTTTCGTTGTCGATCGGGAAGAAGCCGCAGGTCGCACCATATTCCGGCGCCATATTGGCGACCGTGGCACGATCTTCGAGCGTCAGGTTGTCGAGGCCGCTGCCGAAATATTCGACGAACTTGCCAACCACGCCGCGCTTGCGGAGCATTTCGGTGACGGTGAGAACCATGTCGGTTGCCGTCACGCCTTCGGCGAGCTTGCCAGTGAGCTTGAAGCCGATGACTTCGGGGATCAGCATCGAGACCGGCTGGCCGAGCATGGCCGCTTCCGCTTCGATACCACCGACGCCCCAACCCAGAACGGCAAGGCCGTTGACCATGGTCGTGTGGCTGTCGGTGCCGACGCAGGTGTCGGGATAGGCGATTTCTTCCTTGCCCTCTTTCTTCGTCCAGACGGTCTGGGCGAGATATTCGAGGTTCACCTGATGGCAGATACCCGTTCCAGGCGGCACGACGCGGAAGTTGTCGAAGGCCTTGGAGCCCCAACGCAGGAACTCATAGCGTTCGCGGTTGCGACCGTATTCGATTTCCGTGTTTTCGCGGAAGGCCTGCGGTGTGCCGAACTTGTCGACCATGACCGAGTGGTCGATGACCAGATCGACGGGCACCAGCGGATTGATCTTTGTCGGATTGCCACCGAGCGTCTTCACGGCATCGCGCATGGCGGCGAGGTCGACCACGGCGGGAACGCCGGTGAAGTCCTGCATCAGCACGCGGGCCGGACGATAGGCGATTTCGCGGTCTGAGGTGCGCGACTTCAACCAGGCCTTTACAGCCTTGATGTCGTCGGCGTTGACGGTGCGGCCATCTTCATAGCGCAGCAGGTTTTCAAGCAGAACCTTCAGCGAGAAGGGCAGACGCGCCGTGCCGGGCAGGCCGTTCTTTTCGGCGGCCTTGAGGCTGTAATAGGTATAGCTGCGCTTGCCGACCTTGAGGGTCTGCTTGGCGCCGAAGCTGTTGCCAGCAGCTTTCTTGGCGGCGGGCTTCTTCGCCGCAGGTTTTTTCGCAGCAGGCTTCTTGGCGGCCGCCGCCTTTTTGGGAGCGGCTTTAGCAGCAGCGGGCTTCTTCGTCGCGGCTTTGGGTGCAGCGGCTTTCTTTGCTGCAGGCTTCTTTGCTGCAGGCTTCTTTGCAGCAGGCTTCTTTGCAGCAGGCTTCTTTGCAGCAGGCTTCTTCGCCGCGGGTTTCTTTGCTACGGCTTTGGGCGCTGCCTTCTTGGGCGCAGCTTTTTTGGCTGCAGCTTTTTTCGGAGCTGCCTTCTTTGCAGCAGGCTTCTTGGCAGGCGCTGCCTTCTTCGGAGCCGTCTTCTTGGCAACAGCCTTCTTTGGCGCAGCCTTTTTTGCTACGGCCTTTTTGGGGGCCGCTTTCTTGGCGGTTGCCTTTTTGGGAGCGGCTTTCTTCGCAGCAGGCTTTGCGCTTGCCTTTTTCGCTTTTGCTTTGGCCTTAGCCGGGGCCTTCTTAGCCATGAATTCTTCCTCGATGATGCTTGCCCTGGCAGGTGGGGCGATGGGTATGGGGGTTGCTGGTACGACTGGACCCATGCGTTTCATCAACGCTGGATCACCAGTTGCAAGTTGACGCCGTTTTCCGTGCCATTGGGCCTATATGCTTGACGGGCGAGACTATAAGGTCTTTCCCACATGAAGGCTATGGTTTGACCTGCTCGAATGGAGTGATAATTGCTCACAGACAGGCAGTCAAAAGATAACAAGGAAAAATGCCATGGACGTTGTGCGCGTTGAAAAAAATGGACCGGTGACGACGGTCATTCTGAACCGACCTGACGTGCGCAATGCGGTGGACCGACCGACGGCTGAGGCACTGGCAAGCGCCTTTCTCGAATTCGAACAGGACGAAGAAGCGCTGGTAGCGGTTTTCGCTGGAGATCACGGAACATTTTGTGCGGGTGCCGATCTCAAGGCGGTGGCTGCCGGTGTCGGCGATGGCGGGCGTGGCAATCGTATCGAGAACCCGGGCACGTCGCTTGATTTTGATCGTCTGGCGACGGATGGGCCGATGGGGCCGTCGCGCATGGTGCTGTCCAAGCCCGTCATCGGGGCCATTTCGGGATTTGCGGTTGCAGGCGGTCTTGAACTGGCGCTCTGGTGCGATATGCGCGTGGTGGAGGAAGATGCTGTTCTTGGCGTGTTCTGCCGTCGTTGGGGCGTGCCGTTGATCGACGGTGGCACCGTGCGTCTTCCGCGTCTGATTGGTCATTCACGCGCTATGGACCTGATCCTGACGGGCCGTGCGGTCCCGGCGGACGAGGCGTTGGCAATGGGGCTTGCCAATCGTGTCGTGCCCAAAGGGCAAGCGCGGGTGGAAGCCGAGAAGCTGGCGGCTGACATCGCCCGTTTTCCTCAGATGTGCCTCAGGAGCGACCGCATGTCAGCTTATGAACAATGGGATTTGCCCTATGATCGCGCTCTGGCAAATGAATTCGATCATGGCCGCAAGGTGCTCTCCACGGGGGAAACCGTGAAGGGGGCATCGCGTTTTGCGGCGGGCAAGGGACGAGGCGGACGTTTTGACGAGATCTGAGGGGGCTTCGGCCTCGCATCCTCTTCGCCTTGTTGCGCAGAATCTGGTCTGTCAGCGCGGTGGCCGCATCGTCTTTCGCGACGTCTCGTTCTCTCTTGACGCAGGTGAAGCGCTGGTCGTGACCGGGCCTAACGGGGCGGGCAAATCGAGCCTGTTGCGTCAGCTAGCAGGCCTTGTCGATGTCGCGGCGGGTCAACTTCGTCTCGAAGGTGGTGTGCCTGATGCCGATATTGCCGAACAGGCTCATTATATTGGCCATCTTGATGCGCTGAAGGCGGCCATGTCGGTGCGCGAAACGGCGGATTTCTGGGCAGGCTTTCTGGGCGGCACTGAGGCTGATGTGGAGCGGGCGTTTGAGGTTTTCGATCTCGGTGCGCTGCGCGATCTGCCTGTCGCCTATCTTTCGGCGGGCCAGCGTCGCCGGTTGACCCTGTCACGGCTCTTGATTGCCCCGCGCGCGCTCTGGTTGCTCGACGAGCCCAGTGTCGCGCTAGATGCGGCAAGTCTTGCCCGGCTTGTCGGTGCGATGGAGATCCATCTTGAAAGCGGTGGACTCATAGTCGCGGCCACGCATCAGCCGCTTGGCTTTGCGCAGTCACGTTCTCTTGATCTGGTGAGTGTCAGGACCGTCGTGGAGGTTCAGGCATGATGCGGGCCTTCATTTCCGTCGTGAAACGAGATGTCGCCCTTGCCGTCCAGGTCGGTGGCGGCGGCGGCATGGCGGTGTTCTTCTTTCTGGTGGCTGTCAGCCTGCTACCCTTGGGGATCGGTCCAAACCTCAACCTGCTCGCGAAGATTGCGCCGGGGCTTCTCTGGGTGGCACTGCTCCTCTCATCCCTGCTGACGCTCGATCGACTGTTTCAGGCGGATTTCGAGGATGGAACGCTTGATGCCCTGCTGATGGGACATTTGCCGCTGGAATTGACTGTTTCGGCGAAGATTATCGCGCATTGGCTTACCACCGGGCTCCCATTGGTTATTGCCGCGCCTTTTTTGGGGTTATTGCTCAATCTGGGGAGTGCCCATTTTTTGCCACTTGTCGGGGCCATGTTGGTCGGAACGCCAGCGTTGAGCCTTTTGGGGGCCATTGGTGCGGCGCTTACCGTGAGCGTGCGGCGCGGTGGCCTTCTGGCCTCATTGCTGGTGATACCGTTCTATATTCCGGTGTTGATCTTTGGTGTGGCGGCGGCAGGCAGCGATGTTTCCATTCCAGGAGCCCAGCATCAGGCCTTGATGCTGCTGGGAGCGGTCACACTGGTCAGCCTCGTTCTGGGGCCTGTGGCGGCGGCGGCCGCGCTCAGAGCCAATTTGCGCTCGTAAGGGAGGACATGATGCGCGGCAAAATGCCTGAAGCCTTTGCTTGCTCTTCCTCTCGTAGCGCCGGTAAATAAGGCCCATGTCAGAGCTCACCTTCACACAGCGTTTTCATGCCTATGCCAATCCGACGCGCTTCATGGCGTTGAGTGGCAAGCTTGTGGTGCCGCTTGGTATTATTACGGCCGTGTTGATCGGTGCGGGGCTCTATTTCGCCTTGCTGGATTCTCCGGTTGATTATCAGCAGGGCGAGACGGTGCGTATCATGTATGTGCATGTGCCATCCGCCTGGCTTGGTCTTTTCGCTTATATGGTCATGGCGGGCGCCTCGCTGGTCGCTCTGGTCTTTCGTCATCCTCTGGCTGATGTCTGTGCAAAATCCGCGGCGCCGCTTGGGGCGGCTTTCACCTTTCTGGCGCTGGTGACGGGTTCGCTCTGGGGACGGCCCATGTGGGGCACATGGTGGGTGTGGGACGCGCGCCTGACGTCGATGCTGATCCTGCTGTTCCTCTATCTTGGTTATATCGCGCTCTGGGCGACGATCGAAGAACCTGTTCGCGCGGCGCGCGCGGCGGCGGTGCTTGCCCTTGTCGGCTCGATCAATGTGCCCATCGTTCATTATTCAGTCGTGTGGTGGAACACTTTGCATCAGCCTGCCAGCGTGTTCCGTATCGGTGGACCTGAAATTGCGACCTCGATGTTGATCCCATTGATGTTGATGGCGGTTGGTTTCACCTTCTTCTTCGTGACGCTTCTGCTTATCCGGATGCGCGTTGAAATTCTGCGTCGACGTGTTCGAGCACTTCGCCTTGCGACGGCGGAGGTCTGAAGATGGATCATTATTTCGCTATGGGTGGCTACGCCGATTTCATCTGGCCCGCCTATGCCATCGTTGCCATCGTCATGGTCTGGTTGATCGTGGCGACGCGGATCGACCTCCTTCGCCAGCGCAAGCTGCTGGCGGCGCTTGAAGGTGACAATAGTGCGCGCAAGAGGGCACCCGCCCGGACAGGCGGATCGGATCAATGAATCTGAAAAATGTGAGATGGGGCGCGCTCATTCCGGCGGCCGTTTTTCTGGTCATGGCCGGATTGTTCCTGATCGCTGTTTTTCGCGGCGATCCGTCGCGTCTTCCCTCGGCCTTGATCGGTCGCAGCGTACCGGAATTTTCTTTGCCACCTATCCCCGGTGTCGATCGTCCGGGCTTGGCATCAACTGACTTCGGGCATGGGCAACCGGTTATCGTTAATGTATGGGCTTCATGGTGTGTGCCTTGCCGGGATGAATATCCGGTTCTCAGCGCGTTGAAACGCATGACCAAGGCGCCGATCTACGGATTGAATTACAAAGATTCGGCGGAAGGCGCGCGCGGGTTTCTGGAAGAGCTTGGCAATCCGTTTACCCGAATTGGTGCGGACACCAAGGGGCGCGTTTCGATCGACTGGGGCGTTTATGGGGTGCCGGAGACTTATATCGTCGATGGCAAGGGCCACATTGCCTACAAGCATGTGGGGCCTTTGACGCCTGAAGTGGTGGATTCGGAGATATTGCCGTTGCTTCGCACGGCATCGGTTCCCTGAAAATCAGATCACCGAATGCCGTGCGTCAAGCGACGTGCGAGCTTACTTGCGCTTCGCGGCCTTTTTGGGGGCGGCGCGCTTTGCTGCGGGCTTCTTCTTGGGAGCAGCGCGCTTTGCAGCAGGTTTCTTTTCGACTTCTTTCGTGGAACCGATTGCGGAGGCAAGCTGTCCGAGGCCCTTCAGAAGTTCGGCCTGAACGGTCTTGGGAAGCAGTTCCAGCAGTGCCTTTTCTGCGGCAAGCGCGCGCGGCAGGCTGCTGTTCAACGCACGTCGACCGGCGGCGGTCAGGCGGACTGAATTGGCGCGCGCGTCTTCGGCAGTGCGCTTGCGGGCCAGCAGGCCGTTCTTGATCATGCGGCTGATCATGTCGGCAAGTGTCGAACGGTCGATGCCTGTGCGGTTAACAAGGTCAGTCTGGCTCAGACCTTCTTCTTCATTGACTGCGAACAGAACGATGAACTGACGAGGGGTGATAGAGCTCGTACCCATCTGCTGCACGAATTGATCGTAAGCGAACTGCTGTGCGCGGCGAAGCAGGTGACTGAGTGAAGTTTCGAGATCGTAGCTTCCCGCTGACTTCTTTGCTGCCATGATTGGAATCCTCCGGATACAAAAGTTTGCAGAGCGCTATCTTGATAGACCGCGTTCTATCCAAATTAAAAACAAGGTACGAAGATGATCGCGACCTGAACGCTTGATCGTCTCAGGAATTGAGATGCCTCGTCGGGCTCTGATATGCACCGTTGTTTACGACGTGGCAAGAGTGAAGGCACGGGAAAATGTCGCAGTTACCATTCCGGTTGCGGAAGATCTTTGCAAGGGTCATGTTTCGGCATAATTAAAGTGGCGTTGATTAAATTTTGTACATGAAACGTCGCAATCAGTATTCGGACTATCGGCGGGTAAAATGGATAATTCATTTGAGGGCGGAACAAAATCACAGAATGGTAATGTTTCGAGTGAGACGAAGGAAAATTCCGTGAAAAAAGTCGGCGCCATGAAGCATCGCGAAGCCGGGTCGTCTTTAGAGTTGTCATTTGGTCACCGTATCCCGGTGGGAGACAGTGTTGCGCGTGACATTTGCGATCACTGCGGTCTCATTCACTATGATAACCCGAAGATTGTTGTGGGTTCCGTTGTGACCTTCGAAGAGAAATTTTTGCTGTGCAAACGCGCTATCGAACCGCGCAAAGGTTTCTGGACATTGCCTGCGGGTTTCATGGAGCACGGTGAGAGCGTGGAGGAAGGTGCGCGGCGCGAAGCGCGCGAGGAGGCGAATGTCGATATTCGTATTCGCGATGTGCTGGCTATCTACAGTATTCCGCGCATCGCGCAGGTTCAGATCATGTATCGTGCCGAGATGAAGGTGCCGGAGTTTTCGCCCGGCGTTGAAAGCCTGGACGTGGCGCTGTTTGACTGGAATGACATTCCATGGGACGAGCTTGCCTTCCCCAGCGTCCATTGGGCTCTGAAGCAATTCCGGGAAGTCGCCGATCAACCTGTCATTACGCCTTTCACCAATCCAGAAGGGGCTTTGGGCTAGGTCTGCGCCGTTCATCGGCAATACCATCTGGATTCGATCATCCGATCGCGGCATTGTGTGTTTAGGGGATGAATCAAAATCTGGGGGGATATCGTGGGAGCGACACAGGCCGTTGAGGCCCGCAAGCGTGGCATGAACAAGGAAGAACGGCGGGTGGTTCTCGCTTCTTCGCTTGGCACCATGTTCGAGTGGTATGACTTTTTCGTCTATGGCGCTCTGGCCGCGATCTTTTCCAAACAATTTTTTGTCGGTTTGAACGATACGACGGCCTTTATCTTCGCCTTGCTGGTCTTCTCCGCCGGTTTTGCGGTTCGTCCGTTTGGCGCCCTGGTCTTTGGTCGGTTGGGCGATCTCGTCGGACGGAAATATACATTCCTCATCACCATTCTGATCATGGGGCTTTCCACCTTTCTGGTGGGTTTGCTGCCGACCTATTCGTCGGTTGGCATTCTGGCACCGATCCTTCTTGTTTTCCTGCGCATGGCGCAGGGATTGGCGGTTGGTGGTGAATACGGCGGGGCAGCGACTTATGTCGCCGAACATGCGCCGGCTAATCAAAGAGGTGGTTTCACGTCATGGATACAGATGACAGCGACGGCGGGACTTTTCCTGTCACTCATCGTGATTATGATCTGTCGCGCGGTGATCGCGCCTGACGCATTTGCTGAGTGGGGCTGGCGTGTTCCGTTCCTGTTGTCCGCTTTGCTTCTTGCCGTCTCGGTCTGGATTCGTTTGCGCCTCGATGAATCGCCAGTTTTTAAAGCAATGAAGGACGAGGGGCATGGATCGAAATCGCCATTGCGTGATTCATTTGCCAAATGGGGCAATCTCAAGATCGTCCTGCTGGCGCTCTTTGGTCTTGTGATGGGCGAGGCGGTCGTCTGGTATACGGGTCAGTTTTATGCGCTCATCTTTTTGACGCAGGTACTCAAAGTCGATCCATTGACTGCGAGTATTCTCGTCGCAGGCGGGCTTGTGATCGGAACGCCCTTCTTTGTGATCTTCGGCGTTCTGTCGGACAGGATTGGTCGCAAGTCGATCATCATGGCGGGTTGCCTGCTCGCAGCGATCAGCTATTTCCCGGTTTTCCAACTGATCACTCATTATGCAAATCCGGCGCTTGAGCAGGCGCAGGATCGGGCTCCGGTGAGCGTGCATGCAGATCCGGAGACCTGTTCGCTGCAATTCAACCCGGCAGGACTATCGGCCTTTACCTCACCTTGCGACGTTGCCAAGTCGGCGCTCGTAAAACTTGGTATTCCCTATAGCAATGTTGCTGGTGAGGGCGAGGGAGCAACGATCCATGTCGGCGACGACGTCATTACGTCTTATGACGCGAAGGGCGCCGATGCGGCCGCGCACGCTCCTGTATTTAATGCGGGATTGAAGGCAGCGCTCGACAAGGCGGGTTATCCCGCCAAGGCGGATGAAGCGCAGATCAACAAGACCATGGTGATCCTGTTGATCGGTTTGCTGGTGATCTTTGCCGCTATGACCTATGGGCCGATTGCGGCCATGCTGGTTGAACTCTTCCCGGCGCGGATCCGCTATTCGTCCCTGTCATTGCCCTATCATATCGGCAACGGCTGGGTCGGCGGGTTTATGCCACCGGTGGCTTTCGCCATCATCGCGGCGACGGGCAGCATGTACGACGGGCTCTGGTACCCGATCATCGTCTCGGTGATCTGCTTCCTTGTCGGGATGGTCTTTCTACCGGAGACCAAGGACCGCACGATCCATCATGAGGTGGATTAATCGGTCGATTCCGATTTGATTGCGTCGGCTGGCTTTCCGCTGGCAGATTCTGTTGTGTCTGAAGCGTCATCGCCCGTTGCATAGCGGGTGAGAATGCCGACCTGTGCCATTGCGAAGACGATGGTTAGCGGCATGATGCCGAAGAGTTTGAAAGAGACCCAGAAGTCGGTCGAGAAATTCCGCCAGACGACCTCGTTGAGGGCGGCAAGGACAATGAAGAAATAGCCCCAGCGCTTCGTCAGTATCATCCAGCCTTCGTCTGTGATGTCGAAAGCGCCGTCGAAGAGTTGCTTCATCAACGGACGGTCGAACCAGGCTGCTCCAAGCAGTCCGCCAGCAAAGAGAAGATTGACGAGGGTCGGCTTCAGTTTGATGAAAACATCATCGTGCAATACCAGCGTGAGGGTACCGAAGACGAGGACGAAGACGCCGGTGACAAGCGGCATGGTCGGTATGCGGCGGTATTTGGAATAGGAAACGGCCAGTGATGCGGCAATCGCAATCATGAAGGCCGCGGTCGCGTAGAAAATATTCTGGGCCGGATCATTGTGAAAAATGAGATTGGCTTTGGCATTTGTGAGGAAGAAGACGACGAGTGGGCCGAGTTCCAACAGAAAGCGCAGGCCCTGCTCACCGGGCGACTTGTGTTTGCTCATTCCTGATTACTTGCTCCGGTGATGGCGCGTGCAAATGTTTTTGCATCGAAAGGTTGAAGATCGTCGATACCTTCGCCAATGCCGATCAGGTGAACCGGAAGGCCGAAGCGTTTGGCAATGGCGACTAGAATGCCGCCACGCGCGGTTCCGTCGAGCTTTGTCATCACAAGGCCGGTGACGCCCGCCGTCTTGCCGAAAATATCGACCTGATTGAGGGCGTTCTGGCCGGTCGTGGCGTCAAGTACAAGAAGCGTCGCGTGCGGCGCTTCGGGATCAAGCTTGCGGATGACGCGCAGGATTTTTTCAAGTTCCGCCATGAGGTCGGTCTTGTTCTGCAGGCGGCCTGCTGTGTCGATGAGCAGCAGATCGGTCTTTTCGTCTCGGGCGCGGGCGAGGGCTTCATAGGCAAGGCCTGCGGCGTCGCCGCCGATCTTCGTCGAGACGACGGGGATTCCCAATCTCTCACCCCAGACCTTTAGCTGTTCGACGGCGGCGGCACGGAATGTGTCGCCTGCGGCAAGCATGACGCTCTTGCCCTGCGCCTGCGCGCGTGCGGCGATCTTGGCAGCTGTCGTT
>Ga0098040_1001395_pt1 | contig 10496 bp, 4 predicted proteins | sample 7_EtaG_FD_75065 | JGI IMG/M metagenome (GOLD analysis project Ga0098040, IMG submission 75065) | Marine viral communities from the Subarctic Pacific Ocean - 7_ETSP_OMZ_AT15161 metaG | ecosystem: Environmental > Aquatic > Marine > Oceanic | place: Pacific Ocean | collected 2015-01-08 | reverse complement strand
TGGTAACCAATATGTTGATGGTACATTAAGAACTAACACATTAGAATACACTCATAAGTTTATAGACTATAGATTTTTTCTTCATAATTTTAATCGTGATATTGGGACTGCTGAATTTTTTCTTCCTTGGGTTGGGCCCACTGAAGATACAGATATGGATGATGCAAGAAGGTCTTTTTTAGTGCCCTTTAACATGACATTAAATACTATATTAATTAGGCCTGAAACTTTAAGTGATACAACTGCTGATATAAGAATTAAAGTAAAGAAAGAAGATAATGACCTAACTGTTGACACTGTAGCTACAGCTACATATGAAACAGATGATTTAGCATCTAATACTTATTTTAAATTAAATGAAAGTGATTTTGATAATGCTCCAACTGTTGAAGCTGGCGATAAAGTTGGACTTACAATTTTGTCTGGCGCTGACCCGTCTGGAACTATTGATTGGTATATAACATCAGTTTGGAAAGTAGAAGTAACAATATAAAGGTAATATTATGTGGATAAACAAAGGTAAAAAAGTTCCATTAATGAGTTTTCAAGGGGGAGGATATATCCCCGGTCTTTCATCTGCTAGATTTAGAGGTGGCTTAGGAAGAGATATAAGGAAAACACAGGAAGATATTCAATCACAGGCAGAGGGCCTTGGTAAAGAGCAGAAACAGGCTGGCTTATGGGGGACAGTAGGCGGTGTTATAGGCCAATATGGGGTACCAGCTTTAGCCGCTGCTCTTGCTCCAGCTACAGGAGGTGCTTCATTAGTTGCTGGTGCGGCTCTAAAAGGAGCAGGCAAAGGTCTTGGCCAATATGCAGGTGAAAAACTTGCAGGTATGGATGATCCCACAATTAAGGCATCTAGTACAGGGTTACTTGGCGGTCAATATGACTTACTTCAAGAGACTCAAGATAAATATAAGCAAGGCGCTCTTGGTAGGGCGGTAAAATCTGGTGCTGGAACAGCTCTAACTTCTGGATTAGGTGATTATGCTCAAGCTCATATGGGTTCTGAAATAGGAAAAGGATTGAAAGGGATTGGTGTTGATATAGGTAAGGCAGGCCCTGGCCAAGTAATGTCTCAAGCTGGTACTGCTATTGATATACCTACCGCAGATACTGGACTTGCTACAGATTATTTTCAAGAAACTCTAGGATTCCAAGAAGGTGGATATGCTAAAGAATACCAAGAAGGTGGTAATGTCCCAATGTTTAATCCAATGAGTTCTCATGGTGCGATAGATTCATTAATGGTAGAGAATTCACTTGCAAATTCGTATGAGCAAATGCCTGAAACAACTAGTTACACATCACGTGGGCCAATGAGAATAGAGTTAGACCCTAGCGTTGATTATGAAATGAGAAGACCTGCTCCAGTTCAAGATGCTAAGTTAAGTGATAGAGACCTTATGGATTTACTTCATATGTATGGTTCTGGTGAATTTGATAGAATCTTTGGTGGGCAAGGTAATCGATTAGGGCAAGTAGATTTTAATACACCTGAGAGCAATATCCCTAAGCTTCTTCCAAAACCATGGACGAAATACAGGTACCGTCAAAATAGGGAAAGCGAAAGATAAAATAAGGATAGTATTATGGCAGATACAGTACCTGCAATGTTAGAACCTGGTGAATTCGTAATCAGAAGAGATGCGGCTAGAAGAATTGGTCAACCGGCATTAAATGCACTAAATAATTTTGATAGAGTTGGTGGTGCACACGGTGCTATAGATGAACTAATAGCATTAGGGGGGCTAGGTATGCAGGAAGGTGGATTTGCTCCTTCTCCATATGGAAGCTTTCATGAATTAGTACAAGCTAGAGGTTCTGCAGAAGAAGGAAGTGAGGAGTATCAATTATTACAAGACCAGATAAACGCATTATATCAGCAGGGTGGTGGAACATATGAAGGTGCTACAGAAGCTTTTGGTACCCCTGCTCAACCTAATGTTCCTGCTCAAAGTGACCCCACCCAAAACTTAACCCAACAGCCAACATCTTTAAGTTCATTGACACAACAATTTGCTCCGCAACAGCAGATGCCACAAACTAGTGACGTAGGCGGTGCTTATGACCCATCTACATGGACGGAACGTAGCCCACTTGGTAAATCATTGATGTCAACTTTCTCAGGAGACCAATCGTATGAACCTTCTCTTGGTGATCAACTTACTCAAAGAGCTGGTCTTTATGGGAGAGGTGGTTATCAAGAAGGTGGTGCAGTAGGTACTGATTCTTCAAAATTTGTTGGGCCATTAAGTGTAGAAGGCGAAGATTGGAAACGGAAGATGGAGAAGATTGCAGAGATGAGCGAAGGTAGGCCAGAGCTAGGACTAAGAAGAGATTACGTAGATTGGGAAACCGCTACTCCAGAGAAAAGAGAAGCATTTGAAAGAACTGCTGCTAAACATGAAAGAAAGAAAAGAGTAATGGATGAAGCTGACTTGGCAAGAAGTATGAAGTCAGACCCAGACTTTGCAGATGTTGAAGTACCTAATATTTCAAGTTTACTAAGACTACAAGAAGGATACACTAAAGGTAGAACTGCAGTAGATGATACTGAAAGTGCTTTCTCGTCAAGTCTAGGCAGAGCTAGGGAATTAGAAGATTTAAACTTTGAACGTCATTTAGATGTGGTAGGTGAACAGGCTGCCCGTGCTAAGAGAAAAGAATTAACAACACCAAAAGATATAAAATGGGGAAAGGGTTCTCCATATCCTGTTGGTGCCCAAAGACAGGATTTACCTTTATTAGAAGCCCAAATGCAACTCGGAATACGTGATGTAGACCCTTCAGTTAATCCTATGAGGAGGGAGCGTGGTGCTGGCTTAGTTGGTTCTTCAACAGAGGATGCAGGGTGGACACGGAAGGCATTGCCTACATTAGGCCCTGTGTTATCTGACGCTGAATATCTTGCATTAACAACACCTGGAGTATCGCAAGAAGAATTTGAAGATATTGAGGGACTACATAAAACTCAATTTGAAAAAGAAGCAGAAGAGAGAGCCGCCCAAGAAAAATATGTAGAAGCGTATCAAGCAGGTGAGATTGAAGATGTTATAGGAGGTGCTCAACAAGCACTTGGTACAGATTGGCAAGACCCAATGGCATTCACTGAAGAACCTAAAGTAACTGAAGAAACTGGAAATAGTTTAGAAGATATAGTAAAAGGTATGCATTGGTCAGAATTTCAAAATTTAGATGCAGAGGGTGAAAGAAATTTAAGAAATAAAATTCGTTTGGAAAGTGGATATTCTCAGGAAGAAATAGATATGATGAACATGTATAAAAAAAGCAAAGGTTTCCAACAAGGTGGTATGGTAGGTGAAACTCGTAGAGAGTATACACCCGGAACAAGTCTTGGTGTAGTTGATGAGGATAGAACTCTAATGAGTCAACTAAAAAATATGCAGGGCGATATAAGTTTACTGCAACTACAAAAAGATATGCATTATCCAGACCCTAAGATGTTTAAAGAGTATAGGTCTCTTAAAGAAAGCATGGGTGACATCATGACTCAAGAAGAAATGATGGGTGTACTTAATAAAGCTGCAAAGAAAACGCAAGGAATGTTTAAACCCGAAGGATATCAAGAAGGTGGGGAAGTTGCCTCTGACGCAACCCGTACTTCACAAATGGAAGATATTTTCTTAAGTCAAAAAAGACCATTAAGGATGACTCCTTTATGGGAGCAAATTATAAGAGGTATTACTGGTACTCAGGAACCTATGACCCCAGATGAAAAAACAGATAGGTATTTTAGAGATAGGGGGCCAGTTTTAATGGATGAGGAACAGCCTATCTTTGTTGACCCTAAAGATGTAAAAGATTTATATAGTATGCAAAGACGTGACGATAGATATGATAAATATAACACAAGAGACTATTTTATGAATAGGGGTGCTAGAGCTTATGATATAGATGAGTTACTTAAGATGAGAAACAAAGGAGAATCTGTTCAGGACGCTCTTATGGGCTATCAAGACGGTGGTAATGTATACTCATATGCAGGAGCAGGCACTTCTACTGTACCTACATTAGAAGACATATGGGCAAGTACAGGCATCAAACCTAATCAAGCAAATATAGATAGATTTGAAGAGTATGACCCATCCAGAGAAAAGACTGTAATTGATGACTATTGGGGCAACCTGGAATCAATGAGAAAATCTGGCGGAGCAAAAGTTGGAGAAGCACGTAAACAGGCACAAGCTGTTGGTAAAGGATTTTCAGGTATGGGTCAAAGAGGGGCTGGAGTCCAAGATACTTTATCTTCAATGATGGAAGCCCAAAAAGCAGGTGGAGAACAAGAATACAGAGGTCTCTTTGAAAGTATACGTGGTATGCGTGAAGATTACTTGACAGAGCAGACTGCTAATCTATATGACATTGACGCTGCCGAAGGTACAATACCCAATAAGACTAATGTTAATGAAACTGCAGGTGGAGAGCAATATCTATCCCAAGATGCATGGTATCAGTTAGGTTTTCCAGATGAAGCGAGTTGGCAACAATGGGTAGACGCTGGTAGTAATTCGGATACAATGGGTCAGTATGGACAATCCCCTCAAGCAATGGCATCAAATATGGCTGCAACAACTAGCCTCTCTGATGTTCGACTTAAAAAAGATATAAATTATATATTCACAATGAAGAATGGTGTACCAATTTATACATTCAATTACAAATGGTCTGATGATGTTAATATTGGTACAATGGCTCAGGATATAGAAGATATGATTCCTGAAGCTGTGTCAACTAATTCTGCTGGATATAAAATGGTTAACTATTCAAAGGTGTTTAATTATGGCAACTAAGTATGATGTAATTCAAAGACCCGGAGTTCAGTTAAAGTACGATGACCCAATGAGTGGTTGGGAGGCTCTTGCAAGTGCGCTAGGTGAATATGCAGACCCCCAGTATCAACTACAGCTCAAGAGAGACAGGCGTGAAGATGCTAGGGTACATCTAGCTGGAAAAAGGTTTGACGAACTTCAAGAGCAAAACGATTTAGCAGAAGCTAGACAAAAAAAGAATGATAGAATAAATGCACAAAATGCTGAACAACAAAAAACTACATTCGATCAAGCTCAAGAAGATAGAAAATTTAATTTAGAAAAAGAAAATTATGATACAGTTATAAATGAACTTACTACAGCAGGGGACTTAGAAGGACTTACTGAGTACTTAGATAATTTTACAACTGGAAACCCAAGACTTTCTGCTATAGCAAAGAACAGGGAAAGGCTTCTAAGCAGAAAGCGTTCTCAATTAGATTCTGCAGTAGAGGATTTGGTTACTTTAGCACCGGGATTAATGGAAAAATATAAAGATACAAACGCTCTAAGGGCACTACTTTTTAAAGACCATAATGCAATAGCAAATCAAATAATGTTAGGTGAGATAGGTGAAATAACCCAAGGAAAAGAGAGAGAGTACGAAGCTCGTAAGTCAATATTAGCAGCTCAGATAGAACAGTTAAAGCTAACATTACCTGGCTCCCAAGCAAGAATTGATTTAACATCTGCAATGAATAGAACTATAGAAGGTATAAGAAAATATGGCGGTATTGAAGTACCCGCTGGTGGCGGTGGTGATCCCTTCGGAGATATTGAAGACCAATATGATATAGAGCGCACAGGTACCACAAATATTCCATCAGGAATCGCTGATTATGTTAGTCTAGTAAGTCAAGATTCACCTGATACACAAGGTATGATTAGTGGGCTTGCACCTAGGGGCGAGTTGGGTATTATGGAAGAAGCAGCTAAAGAAGGCAGTGTCCTGGTTCCCGTAACAAAAGAAGTTAGAAAAGCTGTTAAAGGTTCTTTAATGGACTTAAGAAAGGGTATGTCATCTGTATCAGATTTTAATAGATATGGTACCCCTGAGAAAGCAAGAGAATCAGAATCTTATAAAAGAAGTGTTAATAGTCTAAAAAATTCATTAGTAAATGCAATAAATTTATATAATAGTATAGACCCAAAGTCTGGCAGGGGTGGTAAAGGTGGACAATCAGAGAGGAATAAAATTAAAAAGCAGATAATGGATTTGAAAAAGCGTGCAACTAGGTCTAAATTCATTTCAGGTAGTATAAAACATTTTGATCCTGAATTCCTTGAAATGTTAGAAGCTATATCATTTGAAGGTAAACCAAGTAAAAAATCTAAGAAAAAATCAAGAGCTAAGAAGGTTATGATTGCTGGCCCTGAAAACCCATTAGATTTATTACTTGACTTATCTGAGCCGGCAGACAGCACTGAAGGCATACCTAAAATGTGGCTTGAACCTGCAACAGAGGGTGTATCTGAAGTGGATTCTGAAAGAATAGTGCCATTTTATGACTAATGCCGTTTAACAAACAGACTATTTTAAAGACATATAGAGATAAGTATCCGCATCTTAATGATGTAGATGACAACACTCTCTATACAGGTCTTATACAAAAATTCCCCCACTATAAAGACCAGTTAGAGGATTACGATACTGAGTACGGTAAATCCTTATGGGATTCTATGCCTAATATGGTTAAGTCTGGGTATAACAAATCCCTACAAGGCATGGCTCAACAAATTGTAACTGGTAGACAGCGATTTGATTTAAGCGGATATGAACCTGGAGTATTAGAAGACTTAGGTTCTGAAATATTATCATTTGTCGCATCGCCTGTAGATTTAGCTACCACTGTCCTTAGCGGTGGAGTTGGTGCAGTTGTTGGTAAGAAAGTATTTGCTAAAACTATATTTAATAACTTAGTTCGCAATGGTGTAAAGACCAAACTTGCTAAGAAAATAACTGGTCAAAGTATTGCTAACTTTTCACGCCAAACAGCCGCTGGCTTAGGTGCTGGGTCACTTCAATTAGGAACATATCAGGGTGCTGCTAATGCATTACAGCAAAAGATTGAGACAGGTGAAATAAAACCAGGAGAGGTTGTTAGAGAATTTGGGAAGGGAGCTGTTCTTGGAGGAACCACTGCTGGAATGGGTGGATATTTAACCGCAAGAGGTGCAAGCAAACTATCTAAATTAGGTGCTGAGATAGGTACATTTGGTACTGGTGCTCCATTACTAGAGGGTGAAATTCCAACGCCTCAGGATTATTTACATACAGCAGGTATGCTGATTGGTATTAAAGGTGCTACTAAATTACTAAAAGCTCCAGGAAAATTAAAAGAAATTAAGGAAAGAGGAACTTTATTTGAGGTAAAGCCAGAATATATAACAGAAGTACCTGGTGAAAAACTTGGTATGGATTACGCTGGAGCAAGCGTAGACTTAGCAAGCAGAAAAAGAATTGCTAGTGAAAGGTGGGTTCGTAAGTCCGATAAGAGCGGTGAGGTTTATATAATGCCTCAAGAAAAAATGGAAACTGCTAAGTCATATAAGGTTTACGATAGGCAGGGAAAGAAATCATATAATATTAAGAAGGAAGCCTTCCATAATCAATTTGAATTATCTGATAAGACATTAGTTGGTGATTCTATTACCACTATGGGCCATGATAGAATACGCTCATTAGAAAGAGACCTTGGGTTCGATGATGCTTCTTCACAGATAAGAAGAAAAGGAATACCAGGTAAACCATCTCATGATATATTAGTCGATGATCATGGACTTCCAATGGATAATAAAAGATTACCATTAGATAGGATGTCTTCTTCTGACTTGAACTCATACAGGAATAGTCTACTTAGAGAAAAACAAGTTAAAACATATGAAAAAGATATGCGTCGTAATGGATGGGATACTCAAGACGTATTTAAGCATACATTCTTAGAAGAGTGGGTTCCAAAACCATTCAAAGATATTGTATCGGGTGTTATGCCTGCAGAAATGAGAGGTACTCAAGACCCAGCGAGACGTAAATACGTACGTGAGCTTGCTAAGTATCAAGATAAGACTGTGCAATTAACTGGTGAGTACATGACAGAGATTTACAATCTTAATAAGGGTACTTTAAAAGTCCCAAGAAGTGAACTAAGAGAGTGGCTTGATAGAGGACTATCTAGAAAGGAAGCAGAGAATGCTTATTGGGAAAGAATGACAAATCGTAAAGAAGCTGGGGAGTTACCTCAGTGGAATGCTTTTACTGACCTAATGTTTGAACATGCTAGAAAATCTGGTATGGAGATTCCAGGTTACTACGAGAATTATGTTCCACAGATAATGAAAAGAGAAATAGCAGATATAGTTTTTAATGACTTATTATCTATAAGGGAAAGAGAATCTGGTTTAATAAAACAACAAATGAAGGCACATAATTTAAGGGCTAAACAGGATGCTAATTCATCTATCGATGATATGTTAAGCACCTTTAATAATGTAGATAGTTTTATAAAGAACAATCCTGAACAAGCAAGATTTATGAATGAACTTGTAGAAAAGTCTTTACATAAATTAAATCCACACACTAGACAGGTAATAGAAGCCAATAGAAAGCAAGGAGATTTCAGTGCATTAAAAGCATACTCTTTAGTTGGGAAGACTATATATAATTCTATATTCAGTACATTTGGTAACCTAGAAAATAAAAGAATTGCTCAAATGCCTAAAGAGTTTTTAGAGAGAAACTTGGCATTGTTAATGTCTCAGTACGCAAGTAGGGCTGCTAGAAGAATATCACAAGTTGAAACCTTTGGTCTTAAGGGTGAGAAGTTTGACGCACTACTCAAAGGCGTTGAAGGAAGGTCTCCAAAAGATGCTAATGTTATGAGAGAATTACATCACCATGCTACAGGGTTAATAGAGTTTAGTGATAAATATAATTACTCTCCAAGAGTTAAAGAACTTTGGAAAAAAGTAATGGAGTGGGAAACCGGCACTAAGATTGGTTTAGGTTTTGCTACTATACCAAACGTAACTCAGTCACTTATATCATCTGCTATGGACGCTGGGTACTGGAGGTTCTTTAGGGGGCTAGCTTCTTTATCAAGAAAGGATGTCAGGCAAATGATAAGAGAATCTGGTGCTACAAGCTATAGTCAGTTAGCAGAAATGCTTGGTATGAATGAGACTACAGCACTTACCAGTGGTGTTGTAGATAAGTTGGCTAAGTATTCTGGCTTTAAAGGTATAAATAAATTAAACCAAATAATGGCTGCCGCTACTGCAAAAGTATTTGTTGAAGACCTGCATAAGATGTCAAGAAAAGGGTTTACTAACTCACGTAGGAAATGGGCAAAGAGTAAATTGGCTAAATTAGGGATTGATTGGAAAACTGAAATGGATTTTAAAAAGCCAACTCCATCAGATTTAAAAATTATAAAAGGAGCAATGGAGAGATTCGCCAGGAATACTCAACTACAGAGAGATATATTAAAAGACCCATTAATATTTAATAGCCCAAGGTTTAAGATGTTTACTCAGTTTAAAAGGTTTGGATATAGGCAGGCTCAATATACAAAGGAAGTAATGCATCATGATATAGCACACGGCAATCTAATGCCAATGCTTAGGCTTGCAATAGGTGGATACGCAGGTGGAGAATTTGTGCATGTAGCTAAAAAGATTGCCAGAGAATGGCTATCTGGTGAGGATTACTACGACCCTAATGCTGATATGTCAAAATGGCCCAAGGACTTAACAGATATGGTAGAGAATTTATCTGCTGCTGGAGGTCTTGGCTTAGTAGGAGACATATGGTCTTCAGCTTTAGAAGAAGGCGGTAGCGTTACTAGGGCAATGAAATTTATAACATTCCCACCAATTTTATCAGACTTTGAGAACTTTTATGATAGATTCTTAATGCCATTGGAAGGTGATTTTAAATCATTACAAGCTGATGCAATGAAGAGAGCACCTTCAAGGTTTATGAAATTTGTTGGAGGTTCAACACTTAGAGAATTAAGTAAAAGAATAGAGCCAGGTGGTATGACTCTTGAGAGATTAAAATCTCAAAGAAGTAGGGCTGTATCAAATATATTAAATATGTTAGAGAAGGCTTCATCGCCTGAAGATTATGATGACGCATTGGCTAATGTAAGACTGTGGAATGAAGCACATCCTACAGCTCCCATAAGCGCAGAAAGCGTGAGTGCGAAAAAAATTATACAACGTAAGATGCGTAGATACAAGAAAAAGATATTAGGATAATGCCTACCTTAAGACAACTATATCAAGCTGGTGGTCTCGTATCTGCAGAACCTTCATCAACAGGAGTGCATGGTAATATAGATAATCTAATGCTACAATCTAAGTTAGATGAGGTTTATGATCCTGGAGTTATGTATGCTCCTAGGACATTGGGACAGAGGGCTACAGAATGGCTTCCATCTAAACATAGAGACCCAATAAAAGCTAAAGAACAAGAACGTGGATTACAAGAGTTTATAGATTTTGTTGTTCCGCAAACAAAAACAGATGTGGCTCTAGAGCTTATGCCTTTTGGTGGTGTTATTAAATCAGTAGCTAAAAAAGTTCCTGAGATAGCAAAGATGGTTAAAAAAGCTGGCATAACATCACCTTTATATCATCACACAGGTATGGAGAAAGCTG
>Ga0098040_1001394_pt1 | contig 10497 bp, 19 predicted proteins | sample 7_EtaG_FD_75065 | JGI IMG/M metagenome (GOLD analysis project Ga0098040, IMG submission 75065) | Marine viral communities from the Subarctic Pacific Ocean - 7_ETSP_OMZ_AT15161 metaG | ecosystem: Environmental > Aquatic > Marine > Oceanic | place: Pacific Ocean | collected 2015-01-08 | reverse complement strand
CCATAAGCAGATAACCCCATTATTTTACCAACACTTCCTTGTATATCACCCCAACCAGATAGAGAATTACCAGTCTTAAATTGATAAAGCTTAGAAGCTCCACATGAATATAATTGACCAAAACAATTATATCTGTCCTCAAATAAATTATAAAATCTAAATATTCCTTTTTCTTTGTTAAAATGACCTATTGAACTATTTTCAATATAATCAATACCTTTTCCAGTAGGATCCACTATAGCTGATCCACCACCATCAAAAGTTAGAAAACTGCCTTCATTAAAAGGAGAAGTGAATACACTTGATGCAGCATGAGAAAGATGATGACCAATATATTTAATTTCTGCTGTAGGAAAATACTTTCTAATTAAACTTTCTGCTTTACCATTATTAAGTTCTACAATACATACAAAATGATTAGTTGCTACAACATATACAATATCTACTTCAGAACTACTAATACCACCAGCATTTAAAGCTGCTTCTATTGACTTCTTCGGAAAATTTCCATCATACTTTACCCTAGTAAGTCTTTCCTCATTAATACTACAAATATGCTTCCCATCAATAAAAAGAGTACACCCTGAGTCATGAGACCAGGATGTACTACTATTTTCTTCAGAATAAGGATTTAAATCATTTAGTATTATTTTATTACTTAAATCCCTATCATTAGCATTCCAATTGAATGCTCCATAAATCCCAACAATGTTCATTCTTCAGCTAATTTCTGAAAATAAGAAAGGGCATCGTCTTCACTCTCGTCAGCACTCATCTGGGGAACTGATTCCCTAACTGGTGCTGGTGAGCGAACATTGTCTTCATCAGCAACCTCTGGATCCTGATAACGAAGTGATCCAAGTTTTAAAACTGAATCAAGACGCTTCTTTAGTTCATCGTAAGTCTTGAACTTACTGGCATCGACAATCTCAGTAAGTGAATGCTCTTGCTTCCAGACTGCTTCAAGGGCGTCATCATCCTTAAGAAGGGGTGACACAGCAGCAAACTCAGAACTATCGTAATTCCAATATCCAGCAACCTTCTTGATCTTAACCTTGAAGTTTGCTCCTGCCCAGAAATCGAAAGGATTGATTGGTGATTCATCTTCAAACTCAGGTTGCATTGCACCCATGATCTTATCAAAGATCTTCTTACCAAATTTGTATAAGAAAGTCTTACCTTCATTCTGAGGATTGGAAGGATCCTTCACAACATAAATGTTTGCATAGTAAGAAAGTTTACGCTTCTGCTTACGAGCAATTTCCTTATCAGACTCGACTCCACTATTCCAAAGTTGAGTATTATACTCAGAACATGGATCTTTCTGATTTAAGGTAGTTAATGAATTCTCAATATACCATCCACCTGCACCCTGAAATGCATGAGAATACATTTTCACCCATGGAAGATCTTCCTTATCAGGTGCTGGTAGAAAACGAATTACTGCATAACCATTACCTGCTTTATCGACTTCAGGTTTCCAGAGACGATCATCTCCTTGGTTAGTAGAATTAGACTTCTCTACCTCTTTAACAAGTTTGGCAGTAAGACTACCAAGAGAAGACTGTTTTTTAAGTGACGCGAACGACATAGATTTGGCCTGTGTAATTTGGATTTGGCTTTTGTACGAGTCTATTATAAGGCACTCATGCTCCTTTGTCAATTCCCTTACGGACTTTATTAAGTGTTTCTCTCATGTTAGCAAACAGGAGATTGCAATCAACATCCTTAGGGAACCCCATTACTATAGCAGACTGCCGAACATTATCAGCAAGTTCCTTAGCACGAGGATCATCAGATAGTTTCATGCGAGTATAAAGGATCTGCTGTTTTTCAAGCAAATCATCTAACTGCTCTAAATGTTCAACTTGTTCTTCATGTGAAAGATTAGGAAAATCTAAAACATTTTCATAAACCTCCTCCTGCATCTCATTGATAGTTTCCATCTCGTTTTGAACGATATCGGACTCAAAAAAATCAGACATAAAATCCTCGTTGAACATTACTATTTATTTTAATATCTAAGGTAAAATTGTTGCAACTAGTATGATTCTTCGGTTGTCCAAAGGGTTTTGCATAAAGTGTTTACCATTAATCAATATCACATCATCTTCTGTTGGATCATACATCTCATATGGAGAAGTATCTTCATTCTTAATAAAAGTTTTACCACCAGCATTAGTCAAATATAGTATTATATTGCCATGAGGAAATTGATGATCTATATGTGGTAATGTGTTATAAACTTTTTTCTCAGGATGAACGCAGTTAAGAGATATCCTAAGATAACTTGACATCTTAATATTATTAAAATCTAATATCTCATTCAATACCTCAATGACTCTATGAGCTTCTTCACTAGTAGAATGCTCTAATCTAGGATAACGAAACTCATTCTCTGGTCTCTTTAAAATTGTTCTAGTATAAAAAGGTAAATTTTTCTGCTCACCTTCTATATCTACAGGATCATCATAATTAGAAGTACTTGTTGAAATATATGCCCAAAGACAATCAGACCCAGTAGCCCACTTCTTAAAATTTAAATAATTAATAGTCTCTGGATTCTTAAGTCTTTTCATAATGGCAACTTAGCACGAGTAGTTCTCTTCATAAAGTTCAAATGCTGTGCATCACACTTCAATTTCTCCTTTAAAGGTTTAGAAATTAACTTAGTAATAGAATCAATTTCGATACTATTCTCTTCACAAAAAAGAACAATAGCATCAATATAATTGATCTTCTCTTGTTTAGCAAGTTTTTCTATTTCCACTGCAAATTTTGCAGAATTCATAAACTTTTTACTTAATGCTGTAGTGAATTCATTTTCCATGTAATTGTAATTGATAATTGAGGAATGTTTTAATGTAAGTAACGAGTAATTTCATATACTTCATCTTATCTCGTTCTTCATACACAACACACTCACCATCTTCACATGCCATAATAATTACCAATTTTTTAACAGGAGTACCTGTTAGTTCATAGTACATACACGCATATGCTGCTGCTTGTACAAAGTAACCATCAATCCACGCTCGTGGTTTAGGTGCTTTAGAAGTCTTAAAGTCAATGACTGCTAATTCTCCTTCATACTCTGCGATACAGTCTACTGTACCCGCAATACCCAACTCTTTACTATAAAGAGATCCCTCTAACGCATGTATATTGTCAATTTTGTTAAGGGTAGGTTTCGCAATCTTATAGAGATAGTCTGATAATGGCTGAACCGTAGGAAGATCGTCATTGAGTAGATAATGTTCAATCAAAGTATGAGTGTCAGTACCCCGACTAGTCGCTTTACGAGTAATTTCATCAGCAACTTTGTCGCCAACTTTCTTTCGCCATTTAACGAATTTTTCTCTATTATAGTGACTAGTTACCGAAGTAATTGATACTAATTTAAGATATTCCTCAAGATCGGGAACCTTATAGTATCTCACACCATCAATAGTCTCCCTCTCCAAAGGAGTGAGACTCGCTGGTACATGATTAAACATTACATACTCAATGCTAATTTAGTAGTTAGATATTCTTTACAAAGACCTGAACGAACAATATCATCGATACCAAATTCAATTAATGAAAAAGAATCTAATTGTTCTATGATCCTCATAAAGTCAAGGATACCATTTCTCTCTCTATCTCTTGTAAGATCGGATTGAGTGGCATCACCACAGAAGATAATTCTGCTGTTTTCTCCAACTCTAGTTATTATACTATCTAACTCGTGAAAATTCAAGTTTTGTGCTTCATCAACCAAAATAATAGCATTATCAAAGGTTGTTCCACGAATAAATGAAGTGCTCCAAAATGAAATAGTATCCTGAGTCTTAAGATTGCCGTATAGCATCTCAAAATCCGAATCACTATTCATCTCAAACATATACTTTACCATATTCTTATAAGGAATCTGATAAAGATATGACTTATCTTCATGGTCTCCAGGAAGAAATCCAATCTCACGAGTAGCAACAAGAGACCTTACAACATAAATCTTTTCGTAAGGAGTTCTTTCATCCAAAACATCTTTAAGTGCATTATAGAGTGCTATAAAGGTCTTACCTGTACCAGCACAACCATATGCAAAAAGATGCTTACCTTGCTCATACGCCTTAAAAAGTTCTTTTTGATTATTTGTTAATGGTGTTATATTAACTAAAAAATCAGTATTAATAGGTTTTTTCCGCTTCATTTGTTTAGCAGTCAAACCAATTCCTATTGGTGCAGTCTTTTTTCTTCTAGGCATAAGTTAATAGTTGTTGTGCTTTTTAACATTAGAACGAGGAGATTTCTTTCCTACTCTATCTAGTACTTCATTCCAACCTCCATCTAATTTATTACGCCAATCTCCTACCTCGGCAGTTCCACCGATACCTTTAGACCAATCTTTATCCCAATCAGGATTCTCATCTTTCCAAATACAATATTCTTTCATGGTCATAGAGAGTTCTTTCTCTTCACCAGTCTTCAAATTTTTAACAGGATAGGTAGGCATAATTTTTATTTAGAATAAGGTAATTAAATTATCTGAATGAGAAGTAGCAACACTTATTTCATTACCAGAACGAACAACAGTTGGAGTTATATCAAAGGCAATTGTAATCCTCTCATCATCTCCAACATGTCTACTCGTCTTATGACATGTCCATGTTGGAAACAAAGTCATTAGTCCAGGTCTATTTTCTATTGGATATTCCGCATCATTATATAGACCATAATATATGGTCGAAGTATCTTCACACTGAACGCAAAAATGTCCACTAAGATATGAATGAGGATGACTTGAATGAGAATGTTTATGGATCTGTTGACCTTTCCTCATCACATTAGCCCAACATCTAACACTTAACGATGGTTGTTTTACATACTTTCCAATAGTACCTTGCACATACTCATCATGAAATATTTTAATTGCATTAAAAAGATCCTTCACAACAGGATAATCCCAAGACAATAGATTATAATAACTAAATCTAGAAGTTAAACTATCCTTTCCCAATCCAGTATATCCATCACTTTCATTTCTATATTTAAAATGTCCTTCATCTCCTTCTGAATATTTTTCAATTATAAGTTTCTCCTCAAGCAAAACAACTCTAGCAAGTTCTTTTACATCAAGATCAATTTGTTTACATGCAATCACATAATCCCAAAAAGGAGCATATGGTGTCTGAGGTTGTCCTGACTGAAAAGGATGTATTATTACATTATTCATTATCTTAAAGAAATTAATTCGCCTTCATGGTCCATAGAAGCTAATGGATTACCTTCCAAGTATATATCAAAAGCAACTATGACTCTCTCAGAATCTCCCTGATGAACACTTGTATCATGAGGAACCCATGAAGGAAATAAAGTCATTGCTCCAGGTACATTTTCTATTGGATATACCGAATTATTATTGTATGGATGATAGTAGTTAGTCGTAGTATCTTCACATTTAATTTGCAGATGCCCACTAAGATAAGCGTACCCACAATCGTCATGGCAATGTCTCTGAATTTGATCACCTTTAGACATTACATTTGACCAACACCTAATCTTCAAATTATCTGTACTAATCTGATTAGTACCTTTTAAATACTCGTCATGAAATTTGATAATTTCTTGATGGAGTTGTTTACATACTGGAGAATCCCATTTTAATACATTAAAAAAATATGAATCACAACCAGTAGGACCATCAGTAATCAAATATTTTTCACTTTGCCGTTCTAAGATCAATTTACCAAGTTCTTCTACATCAATATCAAGAACTTTTTCAGCAATGATAAAATTCCAATAAGGACAATAAGGTGACTCTGGAGGATTACTCGCAAAATGATGAACTTTAGTACCATTCATAACCAACCCAATGCCTCTGAAACTGATGGAAATTGTTCAGCAAAAATTGCTCTACATTTCTCTGCAATAACCATATGCTCCTTCTGAGTACCATGAGCAGATCTAAGATCTATGTAATGTACCCATGAACGACAAGAACCCGTCATATACAGTTTCGTGGGTGTAGCAAGTGGAAGTACAAATCTAGCACACTCCTTTGCAATACCATTTTCCAACATTTCATTATATAACTCCAATGCCTGTTCAAAATGTTTTCTTATCTTAATCTCATATGTCTGCTGTTTATGTGCATCAACATTATCGATACTATTCTGCCTATTCTCTTTATCTTGATGTCTGAGTTCAGGAATAGCAATATTTTCACTTAAAAGATTAGTATCAGCATAACGCTGAGAAAACTCTTGAAAAGTAAATGATCTATGACGCAAAATCTGAGCTGCAAGACCTCTGGTAGTTTCGATCTCTACCGTCATATATGCTTGCTCAAATACCGACCAATGATTATGCTTAATGCAATATTTTAGAAGACCTGCATAATTTGGATTTTCTTGATTATTAGGATTAGAAACTCTGGCAATATATGCCATTTGCTCTTCAGGCTGCGGAGTTACCTGTATCAGTTTTACTGTCATTCTGTAGTCGCCTCAGTTGTTTTAATTTAAGTGCTGCTTTAGCTTTTTTCCTTGCTCTACGCATATAACGAAGTTCTTCCTCATTATACATCTCAGGGTGCTTCAACGCTGCTTTCACTAATCGAATCGTCTCCTTTAACCTCATAATAGACTTTAAAAAAATTAACTAGACCCGCTGTAATGCGATTCCCTTGGGATACCCAGTCATGAGCACATTCGTAAATTGCTTTAGATTGCTTCGGGTCACTACCGTATTTAGACAAAAGCATTGACAAGACAGATTGCCTTGCTTTGAGCATTTCATCAGAATATCTCCAATCAATCGGGGTATCCATCATCATCATCCCATACTTCATCTGGTGCATCATTATTAGGAGCAGCATATGCTTCAGTGTCAGAATAAATTTCTGACTCCAATTCTTCTACAATCTCCTTAAGAGCCATAGTCAATACTTTCAATTTGCCCTTATTCACTTAAAATCTCTCTAGAACCAGGTGCTTTGAAGTATTTGTTAATTACTTCTATTTGATCATGATATTTAGCAATAGCATCTATCTCATTCTGAATAGTTTGCAATACATCAGGGTGGTCACCAACTCCAACAGGATGTTCTAAAAATATATTAACATTTACCTTATGTCTCTCAATTTCGCCCTGAGCATGTGCTATTAATGCTCTTAGTAATTGCTCTCTCATGTGTAACATATGGAATTTTGCTAGATCTATTATATATGAAAAAAGGCGAGGTGTCCACCCCGCCTTAATGTTAGTCCAAGTAAGATTAATTTATGCTTTTGAACAAGACTTTACCTCCTTGACATATTTCATGCCTCGATAAGTAAGGGGTCTCTGATCTGCAGTGCAGATTTTCTTAGCAGTAGTGTCATATGTGACACCACGATAGGTAACTTGTGCCATTGGATTGCTCCTGAAAGTGAGGTGGATTAGACCCCGTTCCTTCAGTCAACATTTGCGTCCCAGTTACATTGTAGGTTTAATACCTCCACTAGATCCTTTCGATAGATCTTTATGATATATTCTTTTTGAGAAGAAGATACCGTATTGTTAACTCGTACTTTATCTACCATTTCTGATACATCAGCACAAGTGAAAGCAGCAGCTATTAAAATGTCCATGAGATGAACGATCCGTTCCGTGTCGGCTTACTTGCGTCTCTTCCTTTAGAGATGAACGATGTGTTAATAATAACACATATACTCTATATAGTCAAGCAATCCTGTGGCTCAAAAAAAATGCGGAGTTTTTTTACCCGATTATCGGTAATTAAAGTTCGGTTTTCCCTCAGGAATAGAATCTAAAACTTTTTCTCTTGGAAACCATCCAAGCCCACGCAAAGCAGTAGTGTCAGCACATGTAACATCTCTCTCGCCTGGTGTGTGCTCCTTGACTGGTAGATTTGCCTGACCAAATGCTTCTGCTAATTCCTTGACTGTTGTGGTCTCACCCGTTCCAACATCAATATGTCCAGTGTATGTACCAGACATTAGATAACAAATTGCTCTAGCAACATCCTTAACATGAATCCAATCTCTCTTATGATTAGTAATATACTTAGCAGTCTTGTCTTGTAGCATCCTGTATAACATATCAGGTCTGCTATTCTCACCATACACAGTCTGGAACCTCATGCCTACACTGTTAGGTGGTGCTTGCAGTTCATTAACCTTCTTGGTAATACCATAAGGATTCTGCCACCACTCCTCTACTTGTGCTGAACTAGCATAAAGTAACCTAGTATTATATCTCTTACAATAATCAAAGATAGGTTTAGACTTCTCTACATTATTCTCCCAGAATTTCTCTGGGTTATCTACACTCTCTCTAATAGCAGCAAATGCTGCGAGATGTATGATGCAATTGTAAGGTTCATCAAACATACCAATCTCAGACTGAAAATCCCCAACATCGTCAGGGAAATCCATACCATCAACTGAGTATCCATAACCAGATTCATGTCTAAGGTGATTAAAGACATAACTGCCTATGAATCCCTTATGACCAGTAACAAGGATCTTTGTCATTCTTTTTTCTTTCTTTTTTTAGGAGGAGGGTTACCCCACAAATTAGGATTTTTTGTACCCGAAGCCCACCTTATGTCCAACAACCCTTCTTTTAATCTATCCCAATAGAAATCAAAAATGTTTGACTTCTTACCAGCAATTACAATATCATACTGTAACTTATTTTGTTGAGTATACTCTACAACATAAGCACTAGTAGGCAAAGACTTGTCCTTAGATTTCTCTATAGGACAATTTGCCTCTAATATGTTAACACTATACTGATCCCTTGCAATCTTTTTCTCATCTATTGTCCAAGTCTTAGGTGCGTCCTCCCCATTTGATGTCGGGGTAGGCTTCTTGGACAACTGGGAAGCTGCATCTGTATTTTTTTCCAAGTTTTTTATCCTTTACTAAACATAATACTTCAGCCTCGCCTGGTGAGAGAGACTCTAGGAGTTGAATAAACAATACCTCTCTTCGAGTGTTGTTTATATCGTAATTACCCCCTTCAATAAAATTATACAGGGTTCTGTACTCAGATGCAAGCTTGCTCTGAGCTTCAGGTGTTGGAGCAGGGTTAGGTTCATAAGGTACATCACCTTCTGGTAACGCACTCCTAAGACTCTCATCATAATTCCAGATGAGACAATACCTTAATGCTTTAGAGTCATACTCCTGCAGCACTTTAATCTTTGCAAGTTTAGTCTTTGCTTTATGAACAGCGTCTAAGACTTCTGCAACAGTAGGTTTTGGTGGTAATTTAGCCATAATAATTTCAAAAGTTAATCGTCGTCGTCATCCTCATCCTCAGATTTATCAAATCTAAATGCAATCAATGAATCAGGAATAATATTTCCATTCTCATCATACATCTCTGGATGTGTTGGTGGATTTATGTTAGGTCGATCATGATGATAGAACATATACTCTCGGAGTACCCACCCTAACATGACTGATACAATCGCTGTTAAGATAATTAAAAAAGTTCCAAAGACCAAAGACATTGCCAACATTTTCCTGCCTCGATAAGGTTTTCAGTAAACTAAACTTAAACCCTCCATACTAATTGATTTTATTTAGTGCAGTTTAAGCAAAGATATTTTCCTTAAAATACTGAGCAGTCTCAGCAGCACCTCCAATCTTTATCCTTTCATTCTGACCCTTAAGATCAACAACTACTTGTGGAAATGTTTTTGAATCAAATTCTGCTTCAAATTCCTCAACAGTAAAATGCTGACCAACATTATACACGACAAACTGTTGGTTTGTCAATTTCATTAATTCGATGACCTTATGGCATTGCACACATCCATCCATTGCATATACTATGAACATATTTTCCGTAACAAAATTGGCCACCGAAGGCACTTGTAACGGTAGGTCTACTTCTGTAGATCCTGCACATGTTGCACATCCCATTTATAGTTCTGCGAAAATACTATTTAGAGGAAGGTTGGTTCTCCGTCCTGACCTCCATACACAGCTATATTAACATCCCGTAGGTCTTCTACGGCAGGTATGCTGTTGTAAATTGTTACACCAAATCCTGTTGTAGTTCTATCATACACTGTTGCTCTAACGATACCGCCTGGGAAGTTAGTTGTACCTCTACCATCAAACATTACAGCATATTGATTATCATTCATTTCATCTGCAAAGTTCACTTTATAAACACCTTGAGATTGTTGCTCAATAGAACTAACATTATGTGAACGATCTCCTGGAACATAGTCACTGTTACCTACACCTAGGTTAGTGTTCATGTACCATGCAGTAGCACGACCCTCAAACATTTGAGTGTGTGTACATGTCTTCATTCCTGCAAGGTTCTTATACTCTCCAACCTTCAAGAACTTATGGAATTCATTTTTGAATACCTGAATGGAGTTACCCATGCTACCCATAGTAGCACCAACACCCATACCATAATAGAATAACTGTGGTGTCTCTGGAGTAATTTCAATCTCTGTATAAGATCCAGTAACAGTAACATTCT
>Ga0098040_1001392_pt1 | contig 10512 bp, 4 predicted proteins | sample 7_EtaG_FD_75065 | JGI IMG/M metagenome (GOLD analysis project Ga0098040, IMG submission 75065) | Marine viral communities from the Subarctic Pacific Ocean - 7_ETSP_OMZ_AT15161 metaG | ecosystem: Environmental > Aquatic > Marine > Oceanic | place: Pacific Ocean | collected 2015-01-08 | reverse complement strand
TGTAGTACTATTCTCAGCACCAGTAATAGTTAAATCATTAGATAAGTTGTCTAATGTACTAGCTGGTATAGTAATAACTCCACTACCACTTGAGGTATATGATGTAGTTAAGACACCAATACTAACTATCGTACCTGCAGCACTGTTTATATCAGGGTTAGTTGCAGGGAAGTCAGTTTCATTTGTAATCGGTACGAAACCACCGACTTCATCAACTAAAGTAATAACTCTAGCATCAACTGCCTTGGTTGTAGCTACCTTTACATCAGAGGAATCCCATGATTCAGTAGATTGAATGTCATCACTAGTACCTATTTGATAGAATCTAGCATCTGCAGCTGAAGTAGAGAATACAGTTGTATCATTTGCTGTGATACCTGCATTTTCTTCACTAGCAGTTACCATTACAGTACCTGATAATGAGGTAGCTGCAATATCACTTGCTGTTATATTACTTGATCCAGCGTTTAAATTACCTGTAACAGTAAGATGATCATCAACAGTAACAGTACCACCAGCAGAATCTATGGTAAGATTACCACTTGCAGTATCTATTTCATTGTCACCAGTAACACCTATTTGTATATTATCTATAGTTGCTCCACCATTAGCATCTAGAGCACCAGTTAAGGTTGTTTGCCCTGTAACTCCTAGTGTACCAGCTATAGTTGTATTACCATTAGATGCTGTAACATTGAATTTATTAGTATTAATATCAAAGTTACCGTCTATTCCAGTAGCTCCAGTTACATCTAGAGTACCTGCTATAGCTGTATTACCATTATCTGTATCTACAGTGAATTTATCAGTTCCTGATGCATTCTCAACAGTGAATGTTTTATTATCAGCTTTAATGTTTAAGTCATCTGTAATCACTGTAGCAGCATTAATAGTTGTAGCACCGTCTAGTTGTGTAGTGCCATCAACCTCTACTGTACTATCAAACTTAGCTGCACCTGTTACATCAAATGTACCAGCTATATCTATATTAGTATCTAATTTAGCAGATGTTACTGCTTTATCTCTTATATCCTTTGTTATTGCTTCTTGATCATGAGCTTCATATATAGCATATAATGCTTGTTTTTGGTTGTTATTGAGATCTCCAGCTCTAATAGACGATCCTACTTGATGGGTAGTTTTAGGATCATATTCACCTACTGAACCTGTAGTGATATCTGTTTCTCTTCTTATACGGATAGTCCTAGTATCTTTAGGAGAACCATCCGATTCACATACGTCACTATTAACGCCTGTGTTATTAAAAGTTACAGTACCACCTGCTGCAGTATAATCATCTATTGTAAAGTTAGTTACATCTACAAAAGCACCTGATGCATTAGCTACTGAAACTTTTATATCTTCTTTTTGATAAGATTGAAAGGTGTAGGCCCAAGTTTTATCCGACCCATCACCTGTATATTCTTTAACGGTTGTTGTTGTTGCCATGTTTTATCTATACATTGTAAGGACGGAGTTTACATTACTATTAGCTGAGGTAATCATTTTTTGTTGACGTTGATATTTATTCTCAGATTCTATTGCTATTAATTGTTGTATGAATGGATCATCAATAATATCTAACCATGCTTTTTTTCTAGTTTCTCTGAAAAGATTGTTTATTATCATATTATGGTAGTAGTCCTTACCTTCATAAAGAGTACGATTACCATTTCTAAGATCTTTTTTCATCTCTGCTATAGAAGCTAGTATTTCAGGATCATCTGCTAATATATCTAACTGATGTTGGATATTATATTTTCCAATAGCTTCTGCAAACATAGATCTAATTTTAGGATAATCTGTTAAATTAGTACCATCTGGAGCATAATAAATAGATGTTCTAAGATCAAATCCACTATCAAATAACATTTGTTTACCTTTACTGTAATCAAGACTAACGCCAGCAGGTATAAATCCTCTATAAATTCTAGTTAAGAAATCATAAGGTTTAAGAGGTCTTCCAGTTAATATATCATATTTTATAGGAAGTTCTTCTTCTCCAGCTAATTGTTCTGTTATAAGGTTTCTATTTCTTATAGCATCGAATATACCAGAGTTTAATTCTCTTTGATATGGGGTGAATATTTTACCTAATTCATTTCTTAGACCAGCTAAAGGAACTTGGTTATTAAGTAATCCTGCAGCTACTCTTCCAGCTTGACCAGGTTTACCAGAGAATAGATCTACAAACTGTTGCATACCAGCAAGATATGACTTACCAGTAATACCTTGAGCAACAAGGAAGGACATCTTAAGTAGATTCTGTTCTGTCCATTCGTTACCCATCAATTCACTAGCATCTCCAATATCTGCAATTGTAGCTAATATATTATTAAATGGTTCGAATGATTCATAATCTACCCATACTTCTCCTAACTTAATTTGCCTTGGTCTCCAACCTGCATCTATCCATACCTGTCGTTTCTGTCTATCAATAGGTCCATTACCTGTCATATTACCAGACATCCAACTCCATGAAGCCATACTGATAAGACCAGAACCCATAGCTAAACGACCTGTTTGTAAGGCTTTAGCATTATTCAATTCTTCAATTGTATTGATACCGTACTTGGCTACAGAATCTAACGTACCTTGATTAGCTCTAGCAATATCATTAAATTCTCTAACTAAGAAGTTAAATCCTGGAGTATGTTTAGCAGTTAATTCTAACCCATTCACACCAGTTCTAGCAAAGTAAAAGAAAGGTCTAGCCCATGGATTAGCCTGGAATGCTTGGTTTAGTGTACCTGCAAATCCTGATAATTCCTTAGTAAGAGTTACTTCCTTACGTGCATATTGAGTAGCTTTATCTAAGATATCTCCATTTCCATCAAAGATTTCACTATAGAAATCATCTTCATAATACTTTATTAATTCTGGAGATATATCAACACTCTCTGATAGAAATCCTTTATCTTGAGCATCTAAAGCACTAAGCATAGCTTTCTCTCTAGCTTTAGCTCTACCTAAAATATATGTCATTGAATCATCAGTCGCAGCCATTATCTTAGTTGAGTAAGTTAGAAAGTTACTATCATTAGCAGCTCTAGCCATATTAGCTAATGCAAATGCTGCTTTGTCTCCTTCTGTAGCTCTTCCACTATCTTCTGCCCATCTTCTTAATATTTCCCAATTCTGATCATCTCTAGTATATTCTTGGAATCTAGTTTTAATTGTAGAGATATCACCAGACCAGTATCCATCTAATTTAGATCTGAATAACTGCCATGATTCAGGTATTGCTTGCATCATAGCATTCATAGAAGCTAATGCAGCCCTTGATGTACGTACATCTCCACGTAATGAAGCTCCTAATACAGTAGCCATAGGTCTTGCAAAGGTTGCAGTAGCAGTACCCATGATAGCCCTTAATGGAGTCTTAGGTCCACTAAGTATACTATGTACAGTTACACCTTGAAGTTCTCTTATAACAGCTCCTGTCTGAGCTTTACCTTCAATCTCTCCACCTCTTATCATCTTTCTAGCCCATGCATCAAAGTCATCTAGGCTATTAACTGTCTTCATTGAAGAGAAAGCTTCAAATAAAGCCATAAGTAATTCACCACCATCTTCTTTAGCGGATGCTATATCAAGTATAGTAGCAATAGATTCTCTTGTATCTTCCATTTCTTTAGATAGAGTCTGTTGTAAGAATTCTCTCTTTTTACCAGCCCCAATCTGTCTAAAGTTATCTGATTTAACAATTCTAGCTCTTCTAGTTTCAGTTAAAGCAGTTAACATGGTATCTACAATTTGTTCTGCAGGTCCATCAATAGATGTAAGATCAGTATAATTAGCTAATTCTCTACCAGCTATACCTAAATCTCTAACTTGTTGTAATAATGTACCTACAACTAAATCAGCAACAACTATATTTTTACTTGTAATAGTAGCTATTTCTTCTGGAGTACCTGAATCGTAAATATCAAAGGATTCTAATATTTCATTTAGATATTCTGTAGCTGGCATATCAGCAGCATTCCTACCACTAGTAATACGTTGATGTGCTGCAACTGCATCACCAAATACTTCAGCTAATCTTTGCCTACTTCCTCTAGTTTCTTCAATTATTCTTCTAAACTTGTCAGCACTTAATAGTTTTCTTAAAGTTTCTTCTACTAATTCTTCACTGACATCTGCCTCTCTTGCTATACGTTCTTTTTGTACAGCAGTAACTATATTACCAGCTGAACCATCTTCAGCACCCCATGTAGTTCTAATCTTCTTTTGATTCTCCCATACAATGAAAGGATCATCTTCAGATAACTTAGCTCCTTGTTCTGATTTAGCAAGAGGTGCGTTTTTAGTAGCACGAAATTCAGGAGATCTTAATTCAGCTAAACCTTGCTTTATATTCTGGTCATCAATAGAAGCTGCTCTGTTTGAAACTTTTGCTCTAGCAGCTTTACTACCTTTACCTAATAACATTGAGGCACCATCAAAGATAGCTCCTATACCCATACCTTCGACAACATTTTTCAGTTTCCACATTAAAGGATGTTCACCGTTTTTAGTGGATAAAGGTGTATCCATCCATCCATAACGATCTCTTAATGAGCCTAATGCATTGTGACCATCTGATTCTTTAGATATAATATCAGCTACAGCACCGATGCCTGCAGCCCTAATTAAACTATATCCAGCCATACCTGCAATAGAGGCAGGGGCTGAAATACCAGCCGCACTAGCTGCTGCTGTTATACCTGCAGCCATTGTACCAAAGTGAACGACTCCTCTTAAGAGTCCTCCCCACCATGTTTTAGTAATAATAGGATTAGCTTCATCTACAAAAGGTGTCCAATCTGGTGTATATGTACCTGTTTCATCTCGCTCATCTTTCATCGCACCTGATAACATATCTGCGGTACGTTCAGGGAAAGTAGCAATTGATGAAGCTGTATCTTGTAATCCGCCTGTTATAGCTGATCCTAATTCTTGAGCAACTCCTTTAAACCCACCTCCATCAGGTGCTTCTCTGGGATCACGCTGTTCAACTGAAGATTGTACTGATGCATCAACAGTTGCTTGTTCTTGTGCTCTTGCAGTATCTTGTTCTTCAAAGAAGTCTAGAGAAGCTCTTTGTAAATCGGTTAGAGCTTCTGTATCTAATTCATATTCGTTAGGTTCCATTACTTGCCACCCTTAGGTTTTCGTTTTGCTTTAACATTTGTGCTTTTATTTTACGTAACATGATGGCATTGTATCTTTCGTCTTTTACTCTAGTCAAAGTTAATGCTTCAGATTGCAGAGTTTGTAAATTTTCTTCACCAATAACCCTTTTTATACGATCATTAAAAGCGCGTGTCTGTAGAATACCCATATTCGAAAATGTTTCCAGTTGCTTTGCGGGTGTTTGAGCAAAGAAGTGTAAAAGATTCTTTTTAGTACCTACTTTACCATAATGTATATTTTCACTTGTTACCTTGTTCAAGCCAGGTATTAAAGCAAGTCTATCTATATCTTTGCGATTTTCTTCGAGTTTAGTATTGAAATTTGCAGGTAGCTCCAAATTAATACCTTCTTCTTTTAGAAGTAGTTCATAGAATTTTTGTTCTTTTGTCTCACGGCCTTTTAGTTTTTGCCCAGCTTTAGCTTGTAAATACTTGAATCTTCTAGAACCTAAAGCTTTTTTAACTACGTTACTATTATATATTTCTGATAAAAATTCTGTTGATGTACGAAGTTCTCCTTCACCACCATAATTGTTTAACAAGTTTGTAACGTCTAATCTAGCTCTAACTCTATAAGCCTCTCCTCCTTTAGCTTGAGGCCAGTCTGTTACTGGTTCTGAAAATACAATTCCTATTGGTGAATCTACACCTTTAGAACTCCACGGACCTACTGTGCTTCCATCAAATGGGTTATCTCCTGGTGAGTCTTGGAAAAGCCTTGCAGCAGCTATAGATGAATCTAGGTTTTGATACTGATTGGCTATTGGAATTACCTCTCCTTCTTTATCTATCGCCTGCCCTTTCTTATCATAAATAAAACCGGATCCCTGTTGTCCAAGTAATTGATTAAATAGAAGGTTTTCTTGGCGACTAACACCTCTAAGTTCCCGATATAGTGCCAATCCATTTAAACCACGTTTATTTCTATCTATTATATCTTTAAATGTCCAAAACAGCATATTAGTCTGAGTATCTTCACTGAATTCAGTATTTGTATCAAAGCCTAACTCTTGAAGTCTAAGAATTTGTTTAGTAGTAAACCCGTATATTCCCCAACGGACCTCTCGTACCTTTTTATTATCAGAAGCTATATCAAATATATCACCTACAGTTATTGGTTCTCCTTCTTCTTTTGGGATATGATCGCTTAGATTAGTATGTTCAGCCTTAGAACTTAAATTGAAGACTGTACCTACCTTAGCATTTACCATTCGAGATGATCTTGCTATAAGGCTTACATCAGCTGAACCTAATGTAGGTTCAAGATTTCCTTCTACAGTAGTACCTGGTCCAGTAAGATTAAGCTTACCTAAGCCCTCTATATTTTGTGAAGTATTTTTTGGATTAAAGTTCTTAATCACTTCTTTATTTATCTCACCTGATTTCGTTAAAGCCTCTTCTCTTCGTTTTACTAAATCTAAAGTTCCACCATACTTATAATTTGTTAATCTTGCTAACTCACTAAAATATGCTGGTATTATTCCATTTTTAATATATTGTAATACAGCTTGTTTTTCAGTTTCATCAACAGACGGTCCATCTAAGACACTCTCACCATCTACTCCTATCCGTTTATTTGTTTCTTGAGCTAATGCCCATTGAGTAGCTACTTCTTTTTTACCTGTTATATTTTTAGATGGAAGCCAGTTTTCTCTATTTTCTACAAATCTTCTTGTCGCATCAATTGCACTATCTCTTGCAGCATCTAGATTACCTTCATTGTTATTATATGCTTGTCTAAAAGCGTATTGATAATGCTCATTTGCACCTTTTCTTAGCCATCCTATATCTACCCTCAATGCTTTAGCCATGGCCTGCATTTCTGAGGAATTAATTAGTGATCCTATAATTCCTGTACTAGTCATGACATCCTCTTTTACAGCCGCAGACACGTAAGGAAATGCTTTTTTTATCTCATCATCAAATAGTACTCGATTGTTAGGATCAGCTAAATTTTGAACTTTATTAAAAGCTAATGTAACATTGCCATTCTCATAAGCTTCTATTGCACTGCTTAATATCTCATCATCGTTAAATTCATCTCTAGTGGTAAGAGTACTCATTAACTTTTGTTCCATCTCAAAAGTAGCTTTAAAATTAGTTGAGAAGAGGCCGTCTTTATTTTCATTTGCTTCTTGTATTACACCTTTAACAAATTCTCTTTGTTCATTCAAAGGCATAGGAACACCTCCCTTCCCATTCCACCAAGGATACTTCTCCTTCTTACGTCTGTCCATTATCGACTTAAGTCTTTCAAAATCTTGATTTACGATATCTCCATCGCTCGAACTTACTTTAGTTTTTAATCTAGGTATAGCTTTTGCTAGTATTGGAGCGACATCTTCTAAACTACAGTTTTCCTTGTCAGAACCTTTACAATAATAATCACCATTCAGCAGATTCTCTAAGGTACTCATAGTAGTATATCCAGGTTGAATACCCTCCTCTAGCTGCTTGATTATAACAGCTTGACCTTTCTCATGACTACCATATGTAGCTGCATAATTCGCCAAGATACCACTATCTGCAAATCCAATATCATTATTTTCACCAACTTTGCCACCACTAAGTGCAATTCCAACGTCACTACTATTAAGTTTCGTAAACAAATTCTCTAGCTTTAACGTTTTATTTGCTTTATCTAATTTGTTGAGTCGCTCTACCCCTTCATTAGCTGAAGTTAACTGCATAAAACTAGCAACAGGTGCTGCATACAGTATCCTAGCCATAGCAGGACTTACATTAGTACCTCCGCTTGTTATGAAATGTTCATTTGCAATCTCTCTTCTAATAGCTTCAGCTGCACTAATACCTAATTCGTCTGAGTAAAATCCTTCATCAATAGCTGTTTGAAGATCTACACCATCTGGGTATCTCGCATGTAAATCTGTTCCTGGTTTAAAACGAAATATAACTCCTGACGTTTTTACTTTTCTATAAACTTCAGGGAAACTTGAAGCTATTGCACCAAGTGTTCTATTATCAGCAGTTTCAAGTCGTTGTATATCTGATGGTTTTAAAGCTTCTATCTTTTCTTCTAAGGAAGCATTTGGATCTATACCTAATGATGATAAATAATTTTCGTTTTTAGCATAAATTTTTGCTGCTTCTACTTGTTCATTAGGAGCACCTTTTAATGAGTTTAAATCGTTATAAATTGAGGTGCCTAATTCTTTGTTTGTTATTACATTATCACTCTGCCCTGACCACCACTCGTCATTCATTGCTTTCTTAATTCTATTTTCTTCAGCAGTGACGAAACTCTTCCTTACACCTGTAATGTCTGATACAAATTGCATTACATCAGTTACAGGTTCATTACGTTCCCTTAGTAATCCGACAGTTCTATCTGCCATGAAATTAGTTTTTATCTGCTGATTTGCAGCCATAGTCTCTGGAGAATCTACACTACGATCAACGTTGTAAACATCTGTTTCTACATTAGCTTTCCAATTACTAGAACTATTAACTGAATTAAATAGTTTTGTTAATAAATCGTTGTTTAATTTAGTCATGATGTTATTGTTAAGCCTGTTCTTAAAGGTCCTTCAGGTATATACTTACCTAGTGCTTCAAAATCTCCAGCTTCACTTAATCCAGTCTTAGCTCCAGCAAAACCTTTGGCTCCTGCTATACCTATTCTTGCAAGTCGCTTGAATGTACTTTCCTGTGGAATTAACTCAGCAGGCGGTGTTATACCTAATAATCTCTTATATCTATATGCTGCTTCGAATTCATTTTTCTGTTCTTTAATTTTTTGTGTTAAGAATGGGTGAGTATCTGTTAAATACTGCATCATTGGTAAGGATTTTTCATGTCTTTGTTGAGCTATTAAACGAGCTTTATTTAAACCTGATGTTTTCTGTCTTGATCCTGTTCCTTCATCTACTTTACCTTTTGTTAATTGTGTAATCTTAAGCTTTTCTATATCTTTAAATTTTTTCTTTTTAATCGCTTCAAAGCCAGACTTAAGATTATTTTTAGCTTTATTCTTTCTTGCGCCAGCAGACTGTTCTAAGAGACTGCTTTTTAACCAAGAAAGTCTAGTATCAACTTGGTTGTCTAATGTAGCACTGTTCTTCTGATTCTGCTTGTTGATAGCTGCTTGTTTCTCTTCCGATAATGGATCATTAGAGGCTTCTAGTGCAGCTGAGCCTATTGCAATAGCAGTAGGTATTATTGGAAACATTTTATAAATTCGATAAATGTTAGATTATTTGGACCGTAAGTAATTTTTCTTAAAAATTTAAAGCCCAGAAATTTAAGTAGTTTTAAATGAACTTTATTTCGTTCATCAACAATATTATATAAGGATTCTTCTGGTCTACTATCTATAAATCGTTTTGCTTCTCTAGCAAAAGAGATTGGATAATCATGAATTACAGGTGTACATAGCATCCATATTGTTCCATCTGGTTCTACGCCAGCCATTCCAGCAGTCTTGCCGTTAGGCATCGTGAAATACACACAGGAGAGGTTCTGAGCAGCCCAAACTAGCTCTTCCATAGGATCTAGCCCGTGGCCCTCTTCGACCTCCCTACGGTCTTCTGGACGTAGATTAGAGGCCACCTCTTTGGCAGCCTCAATTGTTATTGGTTTGATTTCTACTTTAGGCACGTTTATAATATTTAGGTGAATAGTCTCCTTCCCAGCTCATGCCTCTTAAAGTAGCTGGTGCAGGGTGTGCGGATTTTATAGTTATATCTACGTTTTCATTTTTCTCATAGACAGGTATAGTCTTTATTTTTTCTGATAAATATGGAGGTGAGTTCGCATCATAAGCATCTTGATCTGTAGATTCATATGTATCAGTATAGTTTAGTTTACCTACTCTAGTTAAAGTAGTAGAGTACTTACCTATCTTACCAAACATTAATTTAATTCTATGTACTACAAGAGATGCATCTATATCATATGAAGTTGATTGTCCTACTTTCTTCTGTACGTAAATTCTAGGTATATCTATTTGGTAATCATATAGATATCCAATATATAAGTCAGTAATTAACTTTTGAATCCTATGGACTCCTGTACCTTGAGTAGCTATATTAACAGCAATACCACTACTTGCCTTCTCTGAAGTTTCAGCTAAAGCTATATTATGTTTAGAAGCTTTGATAATATAATAGATTTGACCATCCATATCTGTTGGTCCTGCAATCGTTGGTGATGTGCCTCCTGCTTTGAACCTTACTTTATCTCCAGTAGCTAACCCATGACCTGTATCTCCAGTAGTTAATACAATCTGTTCATTACTTGCATTAATATTACTATATGAGAATTCATGCTCTTCATTATAATCCCAGTTACCAGGTACAGTAAATGTAGCACCTGCACT
>Ga0098040_1001391_pt1 | contig 10513 bp, 3 predicted proteins | sample 7_EtaG_FD_75065 | JGI IMG/M metagenome (GOLD analysis project Ga0098040, IMG submission 75065) | Marine viral communities from the Subarctic Pacific Ocean - 7_ETSP_OMZ_AT15161 metaG | ecosystem: Environmental > Aquatic > Marine > Oceanic | place: Pacific Ocean | collected 2015-01-08 | reverse complement strand
CAAGAGAAATAACATCTGTTGAAATCGATGCTTTAGATTTGTCTCTGGGCGATTTTAAAACTTTGTCTGCTAATAGTTTAAATCTTTATTGTTTACTAAAAAATCTTAAAGAGGATCCTAAGTTCAAAATGATTTCGCGGTATATTATACCAATGAACAAATTTACATCTTTGGCGGCAATATATAATGATATGGCCATGCTGCCATCAATTGGTCAAATAACTACGCAAAGAAAAAATGCATTTTCTGAAACTATAGAAGAAAAACTTAATACGTTGCCCGGTGTTTTGCCGGTGGAGGTAAACACAGTTATTGGTGTCTCCTTAACAGAAGATTTGGAATTAGATAGACCAAATGGCGCTTGGGCGCACAAAGAAGATCGTTCCGAAAGAGGCGGATTGTTTGTTCTATCATGGGACAAGTGGAGTAAAGAAACTTTAATTAATTCCACTTCTAGGATTAAAAAATTATTTAAGACTTATTATAATGCAAGAGAGTTTGACCCGGAAGATATCTCCAAAGGAACTGATGGTCCCGGGAGGATTTTCGAAAAATCTCTCCTAGAGGCACTTAGGCCAGCACCGGGAAGACAGCTATTGCCATGGTTTAAGAAAAGAAGATTAAGAAGTAATCCATTCAATTCTCTTGGAGAAATATGCAAAAAAGAAGATGCGTAGTATTTATTTGTGAGGTAACGATATGTCAATAGGATTTCAACCAATAGCTCCGCTAGAAAGAGATTCCGAAGATGGCTTCGGTATGATAAAGAATTTTAAGAAAAATATAAGACAGAATTTAAAAATGCTTATTTTGACTAGTCCAGGCGAGAGGGTCATGTTTCCTAGGTTCGGCGTCGGTATGAAGAACTTTTTATTTGAATCGCAAAGCAATGAAGTTTTTGCTTCGATTGATTCTAAAATTAGGGAACAGGTTTCTATATATTTACCCTATATTGAGGTTAAGAGAATTAAGTTTAATACTGACGCAAAAGATAATAATAAATTATTTTTAACTTTAACTTATTCTGTTCCAAGAATTTCTTTAAACGATGTATTGACCACAGAGGTGTTGTAAAACCTATTTTTTACTATTTATTTGTGAGGGAAATAAATGGCTGACGAACAAAAGAAAATTGTACCAATTAATTATACTAGCAGAGAATTTTCTGGAATAAGAAAAGATCTGTTAAAGATAGCAGAAAGATTCTATCCAGACACATTTCAAGATTTTAGTGAAGCTTCTTTTGGCTCCCTAATGTTAGATTCGGTTGCATATGTTGCTGATCAGCTTTCTTTTTATCTAGATTATAATGTAAATGAGACTTTTCTGGATACCGCATATCAATATGAGAATATAGCTCGACACGGGCGAATATTGGGACATAAAAATACTACAAGGGCTTCCACTTTTGGAAAAGCCTCTTTGTATGCACTAATACCAGCTAGCGCTACAGGCCTAGGCCCAGATAGGAGATATATACCGGTGTTGAAAAAAGGTAGTTCTTTTACATCGACGGCCGGCCAGGGATTTATTTTGACAGAAAATGTGGATTTTGCAAATCCATCGAATCAGATTGTAGTGGCTCGCACTAATACGACCACCGGTACCCCCACATATTTTGCCGTCAAAACATATGGAAATGTTGTTTCGGGCAAATTTGGCACAGAAAGGATCGCGATCGGCGATTATGAACGATTCAAGTCGATAAGGCTTTCGGTGACTAATATTTCAGAAATTATCTCTGTTTTTGATTTGGAGGGCAATCAGTATTATGAGGTGGATTATTTAGCGCAAGATATGATTTACAAAGAGGTTTCTAATCAAAATTATAAAAACGATAATGTTCCTTCAATATTGAAGCCATTTTTAGTATCTCGAAAATTTGTTGTTGAACACAATAGAAATTCTACGACTTTGCAATTTGGTAGCGGAAAATCGGGGCAAACAGATATCATTGCGGATCCTGCAGCAGTTGCAATTGATGTGTTCGGGAAAACATATGTCTCTAGCACCACGTTCGATCCGAGCAGTATCTCGAAAAATGAAACAATGGGGATTGTCCCCTCAAATACCACATTGATAATAAATTATCGAAAAACCAACCCTACAAATTCGAATTTAGCCGTAGGTGCCTTAAGTTCTGTTAATGAGGCATCATTGGACTTTGAAGATAGGGCAGCTTTAGATGCATCTAAATTGTCCGAAGTGTTATCCTCAATAGAGGTTTCAAATGAAGAACCTATTGTTGGCGATGTAAGCTCCGTAACCTCTGATGAACTAAAAAGAAGAATATATGATACTTTTCCTACACAAAATAGAGCAGTCACCCAGGCAGATTATGAGAATATGATTTATAGAATGCCGGCCAAATTTGGTAGCATAAAAAGATGTTCTGTGCAAAGGGATCCATCAACCAAAAGACGAAATTTAAATATTTATGTAATCTCTGAAGATAACTTTGGAAAATTAACAACATCGAACGCCACAATAAAAAATAATTTAAAAACTTGGATAAATAATTATAGAATGTTATCAGACACAATTGATGTTTTAGATTCTTTTGTTTTTAATTACGGGATAGAGTTTGTTGTGAAGCCGGCTATTGGAGCAGATCGTTTTTTGTTAATAGATGAATGTATAGGAGTTTTGGCTAATAAATATGGCGAACAAAAACTATTTATAGGTGAGCACATCAACGTGGCAGATATATACACAACTTTGTCTGAGGTCAATGGCGTGATGAATGTATCAAATGTAAAAATAACTAATAAGACTGGCGCAAATTATTCATCAGTAGCATTAAATACGAACGAAAACACATCCCCGGATGGTTCCTCAATTATTATGCCTAAAAATGTTATTGCTGAACTAAAATTTCCCTCAGTTGATATTATTGGAAAAATCAAGTAATGGCTATAAAAAAATACAAAGCAGATGCCGACAATACAATAGTTAATACGTTTAAACCGGGCTTAAAGTTGAGAGCTACCGGGTCTAATGCCGGATATGCTGACATTATAGAGGCATATTCTATTTACGGCCGCGAATCGTCTGGTTCACAAGAATTATCTAGAATATTAATAAAATTTCCTATATCAGAAATTTCGGCCGATAGGACCGCTAGCACGATCCCCGCTTCGGGATCAGTTAGTTTTTACTTGCGATTATTTAATGCAGAACACTCTAAGACGGTACCAGAAGATCTCACTTTGACTATTTCGGCCATATCTCAAACATGGCAAGAAGGCATAGGCTTGGATTTGGAAACATACAAGGACAATACAGACGGAAACAAAGGTTCCAATTGGATGTCTGCTTCAAACACAGCCGCATGGCAAACAATCGGAGGAGACTATTTAACTGATACTGGTTTTACTTTTTCTCAGAATTTTGAAAGTGGATTAGAGGATTTAAACGTTGATATTACCGATCTTGTAGAAAGATGGATCGCTGGAACACAAGAAAATTATGGAGTTGGTGTACATTTATCCTCAGAGTTAGAAGCTTATCACTCCAACTCTGCCGGCCAAAATATTGATGGAGTACTTCACAACCCAAGCGGTGCAACGGATTCTTATTATACAAAAAGATTTTTTGCCAGAGGAACGCAATATTTTTTCAAGCGCCCTGTAATCGAGGCTCGCTGGGATTCTTCGAAACGAGATGATAGAGGTAACTTTTATTATAGCAGTTCGTTAGCTCCTGCAGCGGATAACTTAAATACATTATATTTATACAACTATGTTAGGGGCGTTTTAAAAAATATACCAGCCATTGGCACTGGTAGCATTTATGTAGATTTATATTCAGGTTCAACAGATGGGACAGAACCAACCGGTTCAGCTTTAGCGCAACATGTTACATTGCCGGCCACCGGCGGGTATGTTTCGACAGGCATTTACTCGTGTTCAGTTTGCTTGACAGCTTCGGCAACACCGGTTGAACTCTTGTTCGACGTCTGGAGGGGTTCGGATTCTACTAGTTCTCTAGGATGGGCAAAAACAGAATATTTTACTGGCTCAATAATCCCGTCAGTTCTATATGCTGCTCAAACTGTTGCAAAGCCGGTATATTATATAAGTATAACAAACAATCGAGGCAAATATCGTAATGATGAAACAGCTAGATTTAATTTATACGTTCGAAATAAATATTGGCAACCAACAATATATACAGTTGCAAATAGCGCCGTGCCGACTACAACCATAGCTAGTGCCTCGTATCGTGTTTTTAGAACAATCGATGGTTTGGAGGCAATTCCATATGGCACTGGTTCGGCCTCACACACTTTGATGTCTTACGATGTTAAAGGAAATTATTTTAACTTCGACATGAACAATCTGCAGCCCGGATACGAATATGCTTTTAAGTTTGCTTTTTATGAGCCGGAAATAGAAAGCTGGTCAGAACAACCAGAGACTTTCAAGTTTAGAGTGGAACAATATGAGTATTAAAAAACTTTTTGGATCCTCAGATAAAAATAGAAACTATTTATCGGATACTGATCGCAAGACAGCTTTTGAAGAAGTAGAGTCTAATAAAAATATTGAACAAGTCATAGCTAAACAAACTGGTTTTACTCCTCATGTGGATTTTTTAGAACCAGAAAATTTTGTTACATATGGTTCTGCATATTTATATTATAAAGGCGCAATTGAACACATATATGATTATTACCCATATGATGGATCAGATGCGGAGATAAATAAGTTTTATAATGAACTTTTAGATGTAGAAAAATATATCTTCAACAATCAATATCCTCGCACAAATGGATATGCTATTTTAAGTGCAAATGGGTGGGGCACTCTAGATGGCTCAATTAGTGATGGATATGGGTTACCCAACTCTTTAGAATATGTTGAATTTTTTGGTGGTCCAAACAAAAATTCATATACTGATTTGGCCGACGCATTTTCAAACCCCAAAGATTCAAAATATCAGCATTCAAATATATATGACACCGATATCTATACAAGTGCCGGCGAACCTTCTGATTATGGTAGTGGCACTAGACAATCAAACTTAAGGACTAATTTTGATAACGGGATCACGGTAGAATTTTGGTTGCAAAAAAATTCTTTCGACACTTCTTTAACAGCTAAAGAGGTTGTTTTTGATATGTGGAATAACAATGCATCCGGCAGTGTCGACTATGGCCGCGTGCGCGTCGAGCTTACCGGAGCAGCCAGTGGTTCTCCATTTTTAATAACCGCATTGTCAGGGACATCAGGTATATATCAGCAATCGATTGGTGAGGATTTAACTACTAGTTCTTTGGAAACATTTGCACATTATGCATTTGCTTTTTATAATGATGGTAGCAATTTTATCACAAAATTATATGTTAATGGTCGTTTAAACGCTACAAACGCAGATTCTTCAACCATTAATGAAATTAGCAGCAAAGGTATGACCGGGATGCTCGGGGCATTATTGACTTCTAGTGCCTCACCCGCAGGACCGGTTGGTCAACCTTACGCTGGAAAATTAAGCGGCTCAATTGATGAATTTAGATTTTGGAAAACTCGAAGAAACTCAAAACAAATATTTGATAAATATAATACTCAAGTCAGAGGCGGTTCGAATTCAGACATCAATAACACAACATTGGGGATCTATTATAAATTCAATGAAGGAATTACAACAAACTCTTCATTAGATAATATAGTTTTGGATTACTCCGGTAGAATTAGTAACGGAACTTGGACAGGCTATAATACTTCTCATTCTAGAAAAACTGGGTCTGCTATAGTTTTGGCTGAGGCCGCTAGCTCTGAATATAAAGATCCGATCATATATTCAAGTCACCCCGATATTTCTTCTTTAAGTGATTTGTTAACTACAAGAGGTGAAAAATACGATTTACAAAATAATAATGCATTTATAAATTTAATGCCGGCATGGATAATTGAAGCTTCAGAAGAAAATACCTCAGATATGAGAGTGATGTCGCACATTATCGGTTGTTATTTAGATAAATTAAATTTACAAATATCTTCCCTTAACATGTTTAAAGGGCCAAATTACACTAGTGCATCATATAACGCTTTGCCGTTTGCTAGACATCTGCCACAATCGTTAGGTCTTTATACGCCGGATATTTTTGTAGATGCCAATATTACAGAAAGAATCCTTAATAGATCTGCCGGCGAAGATATGGAGTCTACTTTAGCAGAAACCAAAAACCTAATTTACCTAAACTTGTACAACAATATAGCTAATATTTTTAAAGCAAAGGGGACGGAAAAATCTGTCAAAAATATTTTAAGATGTTTCAATCTAAATGATAGAGTAATCAAGTTAAAAACATATGCCAATAATCAACTAATCACGATTGACAATAATTTAGAATTAATTTTGGCACCAAACAGTTCTATCAATAACAATAATAAAAACAATTTAGCTGGAGTGGTTTATCAAAAAGCTGATTCTTCAAACGTTGATTCGGTCGGGTTTATTTCTGGCACATATGAGAGCAACAAAGAAGGGCGATATGGCTTCACACTGGAGTCAAATGTTATTTTCCCTTATTATAAGAGAGAATTCGATCATATCGATCGATCTTATAATGAGATTTCATTGTTTGGTATTTACGAGGCGAACACCTCTTCTGCCGAAGATACTACATGGTTGTCAACAGACTCAGCAAACTTTCAAATATCTGTAGTAAGAGATGCGCCGTATTCTAAGAATGCATATTTTAAAATAACCTCGTCAAATAATCCATATCCTATTCCAGAATTAACAAGTAGTGTCTTCTTTGATATATATGATAATCAAGAGTGGAACATCTCGGCTAGACTTAAGCCTTCAAATTATCCTTTATCTAATTTGGTTAGTGGCTCTGATATCTTCACATACATCTTAGAGTTTCAGGGTTTGAACACGGTTAACGATACCATACAAAATAGATTCTTGCTGACAGCCTCTATATCACAAAATGTTGGTTCCGAATTTCTAAAATCGGCCAAAAGAGTATACGCCGGCGCAAAGAAAACAAATGTAACAGGTGCATTGGTTCTCAAAAGTGATGTTTTGACAACAAATATTAAATATTGGACAAAATATTTAGATAACTATAGTTTAAGACAACACACATATGATCAAAATAACGCCGGCATTTCTGGTTCTTATAAAAATATTTCACCTTTAGATAGCAACCTTTCTCATACAGATGTAATAAATTACAACACGCTAGCCTTACATTGGACATTTGATAACATTACAGGCTCAGATGCTAGTGGCGATTTCTATTATGTGCAAGATGTTAGCTCCGGCTCGGCGTTAATTAGAAACAAGTATGGATGGATAGGCGGCATCGGCGGCTATCAGCATACTGGATATGGCCAAGCCTTCGAGGCTAGTTCAACAGACGTTATAAAAACAGAGAACCATAATCGCCTTAGATTTGTAGATCCAGAGAATCCTTCTTCTTCCACCATGGTCAAAATTTTAGCTGACTCTGACAAGGTTTTCATAAAGGATCAAAATAAGCCACAATATTATCACATTGTAGAAAAAAGCATGTATGCGGCTATTTCCGATGAGATGTTAAATTTCTTCGCAGGAATTGTTGACTTCAATAATATTATTGGAGAGCCTGTACATAGATATCGCCATGAATACAAGCAGCTTAAAAAATTAAGAGAAATCTTTTTTAGAAAAGTTAAGTCTGTTTCATCGGTAGAAAAGTTCTTAACTTATTATAAATGGATCGATGACTCTATAGCACAGATCATATCTCAAATGCTACCAGCCGGAGATTCTGTCGTAGATGATGCATATAATGTTATAGAAAGCCATATATTGGAGAGGGATAAATATAAGAGCCAATTTCCAACTATAGAATTTAAATCTCAAGACCCAGAAACTCCAATGCTGGGGATCAATGAAAAGCTTTTGAATTGGAGATTGAATCATGCTCCTGTTTCGAACGCCCAAAATGAAAATAGTCCATGGTGGCTTGAAAGGGCAACGAGAAGCAATTCGATCATATCTTCCGGCATTACCGACGTAGACACCCAAAGAGAAACAATAAGAAAAACTTCAAACATTGTAAACAACCAGACACAGCCCAATTTAACAAAAGATGATAAAACAGCATATAAAGGCTCGGTTGATGTTTTGCGCAGGCACAGCAAACCGTATCGTTTAAATATAGTTCAAAATAAGGCAATTCATGGCGGTGTCAATTTCACCGATACCAAAAACATACAGTTTGCTTATAATGCACTTGAACCGGCCGGCCCTGTTTCACATCCGGGCGGCACTTTTATACCACAAAATGTTTTGATTGCATTCACTGGAGATGCTAGTGATCTTAAAGATTCTGTTGATATAACAGATCCGAATAAAAAAATAAAACGACATTTTAAAGTTAATCACGGCCGTGATTATTATGATGGTGGGGAGTATTCGCATGTGAAGTCTTCATTTGCTTTTCCGTTCAACGTCATCAGCGGTGCTGTTGGGACCGGTTATAATAAGCATGTTGTTGATAAAGTTAATTTAAATGTGGATATAACTAATCTGCATAATGATGTTTACGGACACTCCATGGAAGTGCCTATGCAGGGTCCATTTACCAATTATGCAGTCGGTGGCCACCAGTCTAGACACATAGCACTCAACACAGGCGCAGATAACTACACAAATCGCCCTGAAGCTTGGAAAATTGTTTTAGGCTCCAATACCATTGTGGGAGGAATTGCCGGCGCTATAGGCATGGTAGGAGCCGACTATCCGTGGCCTGAAGGCAATGCTGTGGGTGTGCGGCCCTATCCAATGACGGCATCACAAAAAGCAGTGTTCTATAGAGATCATGTGGCAAAACGCCCAGTTAACATTCGCAATATTCACCATACAATAGGCTCTACAATATTAGGAAACTATAATCACAACTATGATATTGTACAAACATTTGGAGGGTTTTCAAACCCAAGAGGGTTTGTCGACAGCCAACCATCACTTCCAACACAAGTAACTCAAACTCCGGCCGCTTCACAAGGGAGAACAATTTTAAGTATTCGCAGGTCGACCGAAAGTCATTTTGAATTCACCCCTGACTATTCCATCTCTTACCTGACAGCCGCCGGCGGCAAAAGCGTCATTAGAACTAGATTCTCGGCACCCGGCGGTATTGAAACTATTGGACAAGGCTATGGTGATATTCGTTCGAATGATTACTCGGTCTACAACGCAATAAATTATAGAAATTTAATGGTCTTAAGACCCTTTCAGAATATGTCATATTCTACAGTTTCAGAAAATATAGGCGTTGGAACCCCGGGGATAAGAGTGGTCGATATCCATGGAAATGATTTTGGCCTCCGCACGCACTTAGCCAGACCTGCAGGGCGCTTTGGAAGAGATTCTGCTTTAGTTGCTAATCCCGGCGCATCTGTAAACCAACTACCAGCTTTTAATAAAATAAATAGAAACCCACTGCATCGCTTAGTTGATGATGGTGCCGGCAGTGTCACCGCAACAACTAGGTACGATAATTTCTTTATACAGCATGCTATCCCTAGAGCCGATCGTCAATATTCTTGGATCACTGGCTCTCTAGCCCCAGAAGCGTTGACTACTACAAACATCAGATATTGGGGTTACGCACCATTATTTGGGCCGCAAGAGGGACAGTTCTCTAGTTCGGCAACCGGCTACACTGCTTATTTTGATTTTGTCAGCGCTAGTTCGGTGTTGGGTCACAGCGCTACTGCATCTATATACCAGCCATCTTTGGAATTAAATTATTATGTTATCGACCCCGTGGATCAAACTTCCAACAATATCTTAGGCAGAGGCTTGAGTTCAAAGAACACAAAATATGTTAATTCAACGTTGTTGGATGCATACGGTATCCAAAACGATATTAATCTCAATGAAGATACTTTTAACTTGTTGATGACAAAACGCAAAAACACATTTGGATATCGCGGTGTTCCACAGACTGGTCCTATTATCAGTCAGATCATTAGAAAACAAAGAAGAGAAAATATATTAACATACTATGATCAAAATTCACTTAAGAGAGCAACGGTCAAGCCGGTTACATATAGAGGCAAACCAGCTTTAATTAATATAGATATTGACGGTCAGAATGTGACCTTAAAAACATCTTACGGAAATGAAAAAATCTACTTCAGCGATGATAGTTTAAATCAACAAATATTGCCGGCAAATGTTGAAAACAAGAGAATTGTGTTTAATCAAATTATTGATATCGCCAACACTAACGAATCATATAATTTAAAATGGGTTATTTACTCTGAGACTTTGTTTCCATCACAAATAAATGAATTTACAACCAAAGCTTCCGAGAGGAATGGTTATGATAATTTATATTGGAGAGATAATATAGGCGAAAGAATAACACTACATACAGATTCAATAGTTAAAAATTCATATGAAAATACTCTAGAGCAAAGCTGTTGGCCACTAGACGCCCCTGTTGATTTTCTTACTAGAACCGGCGTTCCAATTATTAATAATTCTGATACTAATATAT
>Ga0098040_1001389_pt1 | contig 10521 bp, 15 predicted proteins | sample 7_EtaG_FD_75065 | JGI IMG/M metagenome (GOLD analysis project Ga0098040, IMG submission 75065) | Marine viral communities from the Subarctic Pacific Ocean - 7_ETSP_OMZ_AT15161 metaG | ecosystem: Environmental > Aquatic > Marine > Oceanic | place: Pacific Ocean | collected 2015-01-08 | reverse complement strand
CAGCGGATCGTCGCGCAAAGGAAAAATCTCAGTCAACGGAGTGTTTCACATGAAACATTCTGACCTCCCCCATGACGGTGACCTTCTCGTGATCGTTGCTCTCGCTTTTGCCGCCGGCGTCGTCGCCGGTGTGGCGTTGGCGGTTGTCGGATTTGTCGTGGCGGTGCTGGTATGACGCGGCGTCCGTTTCGTTCTCAGGCCTATAAGGCGCGGCGCAATGAGGAAGAGCGCTTGCGGCTCTACCGCAACGTCGCCCTGCGCCTTCAGGGCTGGCGTTGTCTTTATTGCCATTGTCCCTTGGGTCGTCGGACCGTCACGGGCGATCACGCAATCTCGCGCAAAGCAGGCGGCGAGACGACGCAGGAAAACATCAAGGCCGCCTGCGGCCGCTGCAATGTCGTCAAGGACACGATGCACTGGCAGGCCTTTCTCAAACTCGTCGAAGCGCCGCCTTATGACGATACGCCTCTGGCGCGTGCCATTCGGAGCATCGCCTTTGATCGCCGTATTTGGTCGCTCACCTGGATGGCCTGCGAACGCATCGCCGCGCAAGTGGGCATCGATCCCGCGCCGCCGATGCTGGCGGCCTTCATTGCAGCCGACAACAAGGGAGGCGTCAGGAGATGAACAATGCAAAGGGCATCGCCAGCACTGAATCTGAGAAAGAACAGATAGAGCGTCTGAAGGCTGAACTTGCTGTGGCTTCTTCGAAGCTTCGGGAGTTGGAAGCTAAAATCGATACGCCGGAAATCATCGACTTTGCCAATGCGGTGAAGCTGGAAGCGGCGCATCAGCGAAAACGGTGGGGAAGGGGCCACGATGTCGAAAAGACCGACGCCGATTGGTACTGGCTGATCGGTTATCTCGCAGGAAAGGCTCTCCACAACCCACCCAACGACATGGACCCCGACGACGCGCGTTTGCATCGCATTGTGACGGTCGCCGCAGCTGCGGCGAACTGGCATGCGGCGCGTCTTGAGGCCAGAAGAAATATGACGGGTATCGATCCAACGGTTCTTAGGTATGCGGAGGGGAACGATGCCGATCCGTCCTGAAAATCGTGAAAGCTATCCCGACGATTGGAAAACATCGATCGTGCCCTGCGTGCGGGCGCGTTCGGGCAACCGGTGCGAGGGCTCGCCTGCCTATCCCGATTGTCGGGCCTCCAATGGCGAACCTCATCCGGTGACGGGATCGATCGTGGTTCTGACCGTGGCGCATCTCCATGGCGCACCACTGGAAACACGCAAGCTCAAGGACCTTCGGCACATGTGCCAGCGCTGTCACAACACCTATGACGCACCGATGCGCAGGGCAGGGATTGTCGCGCGTGCGCGCGCACTATGCGCGGCCGGTGATCTCTTTGAGGGAGTCGCGCAATGAACGGTCTATTGCCAGTAGGCGTCGAACTCTTTGACGCGCGCCAGCGCCGTTTCCAATGCTCCATCGGCGGAAGTAATCAGCTTCATAATCGTGTCCATGTGATCCCTCGCGAATTCTTGCGGATCGACCGTTTTTTTAATTATGGATTGATAGTTTCGGCACGCGCCAATGCGGGTGAGAGCTCGTTGCACAGCAAGGCAAATTGGCTCTCCAAGTATGTGCAGTTGAGGGAGGGCATTTACCAATTCTGGTGTGTCATCAAAGAGATCATCATCGAGCGTAATCAATGCGATTACGAGTGGTCCGCTGGCCTCAGGCCATGGGTCTTCGAGAGACTTCAACCGGACGGTATTCAGCCTGTATCGGTGCAGATACGGCTCGATCTGAATGGCCAGACTGCGGGCGCGAAGTTTTCGATCGGCTACGGCCATCGCCTTCTCAGACTGTCGCATATAGGCCGGCACTGCTATCGCCACGCCGATCGCTATGATCGAACCGATTGCCTGAACCCAAGCCGCCGTAGACGCCGTCCAGACATCGCTATCGGGTCCAATCAATATCGCTGCAGAAATGGAAACGCCGCTCAGCACAATCGCGCCAAGCAAAATAGAGTCGTTTCGATTCTTCATCGCGTCCCCCATCAATTGATCCGTCCGCGAAGTCTGCCCCATGGGGCGGGCGCGGCGCAACACGCGCACGCCGTGCGCTCATTTCAAGAGGTTTGATCATGGCAAGCAAAGCAACCGTAAAGCCCTCGAACGAACGCTATCGCTCATTTGTTGAGCGCGTCGAACGCCTTGAAGAGGAAAAGCGCGGGACGGCGGCGGATATCAGCGCTGTCTATGCGGAAGCCAAGGCGGACGGCTTCGACGTGAAACAGATGCGGCGTCATGTCAGGAACCGACAAAAGGATTCGGTTCAACGAGCAACGGAGGACGCCGTGCTCGAAACCTATATGCACGCCCTCGGCGATGCCGATGAAGCACCACTCTTCAAGTTCGTCGGCGCGCTCTCCGTCGATACGGCGATGCGCGATCAGGTCATCGAGGCCTGCAAGAGCTTCGTGCCGGAGCGCGGCGAGATCATTTTCAAGACCGGCGCACTGTCCGTGCGGATCTGGCGGGACGCGGACGGGGATGTCTTCGCAGAAGACTTCATACCGGAACCACCGCGCATGAAGGGAGACAAGCCGTCAGCGGACGGCGAGCAGATGGAGATTGACGTCGAGGAGTCTCTCGACGTCGATCCTGAAACACTCGATGTCGCCGGGGCGCGGGCATTGGGCATGCGTGCGGGTCGCAATGGCGCGGCGCTGATCGCCAATCCATACACCGACGGCAACGACCCTCGATACAAGGCCTGGGGCGATGGCTGGGCCGCCGCACTGAAGGAAAAGGGCGGCAAGCGATGATCGATGACCGGTTATACCGAAAAACAGAACGGCGCGCGGTGGCGCTTGATCACCGTCGACGAGGTGCGGCAATGGCTCGTCGAAAGCGAGGGCTTGCAGCGCGGATACGAAGAAGTTCGACATGGCAAGCCGATCGATCCCGACGCCTATGCGGAAAACTTTCGCCACGCCGTCTGGTACGAGCGCGGGCGGCAATACGCTGTCGCGCTGGCAGTGGCGGAAGGGAAACTGGCTCCATGGGAACAGCGTCATCGGCCGCCGGTCCCGTTGATCATGTTCATTCGGCAAGCGCTTCGAGACGCCTGATGCTCCCGACAACTGTCGGGGTGCCCAAGGTTGTGCCTCTCAAGAAAGGATCGCCTCATGAGTGAAGCATCAAGGCAATGGCAGGTGGAACATATCGGCGAGATCAGCCGCGAGGATCTGATCGCGGACTTCACGCGCCGCATCATGGCCGCGCCGACGGGCACGCTGTTTGAACTGATCCAGCATGCCGAAGGCGGGATGCGCCGTGCCAGTGTGCCGTATGGGTCGCCGGAAGCACGCGCGCTGGCCGGGCAGGCGCTCGATCGCGGCCGTGAGGCGGCGGCCGGGGGCGCATCGGTGGCGACGGTGGCCGCGCCGGCAACGCCGATCGATGAGCTTCTGTTCAACGTCGGCGGGTCGCGGGAAATGCTTCAGCGCGCCCTCGATGCGGCGCATGCGGCGATCCCGGAGGATCTGGCACCACGCAAGGACGCGACGCAGGGCGACCCCGTGTACGCGCTGGCGCAGCGCATCGAGACGGCGCTGGCGCGATGCACAGGCATATCGAACGTGACGGAGGTCCAGGATGCCCAGGGATGATCTGCCCGTGCGGCTGCGCATTTTCGATCGCGATCAGCGCGGCTTCGAGGGCGAGCGCGACTATCCCGATGTGAACATTTTGTTGATGACGGATATCGAGGCCGCGCTGCGCGACGGCCGCGCCATGCAGATCGAACGCGCCACGCCGCCGGCGAAAGGAAAAAGCAAATGAGCCGCGGGGAACTGACGCAAGGCGAAGTCGCCGGCATGGCCTATCGCGCCATCGCGCAGGCAGCCGAGAACGGTTGGCGCGCGCCGACGAACGATGAAATGGCGGCGATGTTCGAGGTTGCACCTTCGACGGTCTGGAAGGCGATCGGCATTCTCGTCGCGGGCAAGCTGATCGAACGGCGCAAGGTGCAAAGGCCGCGGCGCAACCGGATAACGATCGGTGGTCATGAAAGTGTCTACCGGATCGTTTCGACGGGCGCGGAGACATTGGGCTTTTCGACAATGCCGCCAGTGGCGCCTCCCATGCCAAAGGCACAGCGGACCGAAACGACGCGGGTGCTGCAAGCAGCCGAGTGATAGGGCCGGCGCGGGTGAGGCCGTCCGCACGGGCAAGAGTTGAGGTTGAAGGACGAAGTGATGCGGGGGTTTGAGTGAGCTGGCAGGCGACAAATTGGGCGGCGGGGCAGGCGGTCGGAAATCCGGCAATGAAGCTGACCCTGATGATGCTAGCGAACAATCATCATCAGCATCACGACCAGTGTCAGGTGAGCCAGGAGAAGCTTGCGCAGGAGACGGAGCAATCGGAACGGACGGTGCGCACGCAGCTGAAGAAGCTGGAGGCGGACGGCATTATCAAGCGCTTCCGGACCTATGACGAACGCGGCGGCCGCGGTGAAGACGAATATATGCTGATCGGCCTGACGAAGCTCTCCGAAGAGGAAATCATCATCCGCGCGCGGGCGAAACTGCCACGACCCTACCGGAAAGATTTGCCGGTAGGGGGTGATGAAAAAGCCGAAAACCCAACCGGAAGCATGTTGCCGCTAGGGCCTGTGGAAAACGGAACCCTACCGGCAAAATCGGACGACCCTAGCGGCAAATCCGGCCCACCCAACCGGCAAACTGTTGCCGGTACATATAAGGAAAACAGGACTCTCAGGAATAACAGGGAAGACTTAACCGTAGGGGATACGCGTGCGCGCGCGAGGACCGGAGAGCGCAGCGCGCTGGAAATTGCGCTTGATGCTCTCGAACAACAAATCGGCGAAGCCGCATGGGCGTCGTGGATCAGGGACCTGCGGATTATTTCGCATGATCCGCCGAGGCTTGTCGCCCTGGACCGCTTCAGGGCGGATCAGGTTCGCCAGCGCTTTGGGCAAAGGCTCGAAGATTTGCTCGGCAGGAGGATCGAGATCGGATTTCAGAACACGGGCGCACGCCGTGCGCCGCACAAGGCCGAAGGAGCGGGACGATGACGAAGAAGCCAGATGCAACGCCGACGGATAATCTTCGCAGTCCGGAGGTGACGAAGGCCGACGCCTATCGCGCACGTTTTCCGGAACTCGACTATGAGGATTTCCTCAGGCCGGGTGAACCGGTGATGCAGGGACAACGGGTGGCGCAGTCGGCGGCGGTGGCGGCGCGGCAACGCGCGGCAAAGGGCGTGAAAAACGAGAACGGCGATCCGCTGAAGCTTCAGGGCTCGGGCAAACAACGGCGCAAGGCGGCGCAGCGGCGCGAGGACATGCAACGGAAACACCTGAGCTATTTGCTTCAGATGAAATCGATCACGCCCGATATGTTCCGCGCGGCCATGCACCTTCACGAATTGTCGCTGGTCAGCACCGGCGGCATGCAGGCCATGGACTGGACGCGGGAGCGCGTCGACGGCGGCGGGATTTCATTTGGCGGGCGCATCGGCGGCGCGCTTGACGCGGAACGCGAGCTCAAGACGATTTTTCGTGTGACGGGCATCGGCGTGAACCAGGTTGAGATCGTGCTGCGGGTTGTTTGTGACGAGCAAAGCATTCTGGCGGTGGGGCAGGATTTTGCGTCGCGGCCGGGAAGTCCGATCAAGGGCGGTGGGGATCGGGAGATCAGGGGATACGTCGGCGCATTGCTGCGTGATGCTCTGACGGAAATCCATAAATATCTTTTCCCGAAGACGAAGGAAGTGGATGATTCGAACCGCCGAAGCATCCTTCGGCGCTGGCTTTCCGACGATGCTGTTCCGGCAGATCGCCCGGATTTGCGCGACCCAAAGGTCTTCGTCAATGGCACGGGTTGACGACATCGGCCCGATTGTGTAGCAATTTTGGTCATGAGCAGAATCACGCCCGACGGTAATCCCGGCGGGCGTTTTGTTTTGCGGTTTTGATTTCATCGAAAATCAGCAAGCGGGAGGCGGTCATGTGAGCGTGCTCGTTGACTTCGACTTTCGCGCGATCGCGCGGGAAGGTGCGCGGTACGATGATATCGCCATGCGGCAACTGCCATTCGCCGCGGCCAAATCGCTGACGCAATCGGCAAAGCAGGCGACCGACAAGGATATTCCGGCCGAAATGGACCGGGTTTTCGATCGGCCGACGCGATACACCAAGCGCGTGCTGGCTTTCCTGCCCGCGACAAAGAAAAAGTTGCAGGCCGAAATCCTGCCGCGATCCTTCGCCGGCAAGGGCAATGTGGCCTGGGATTATCTGGACCCCGAAGTTGTTGGCGGCTTGAGAAAGCCGAAGCGCAGCGAGAAGCGGTTGAAAGCCGTGCTGGGTCAGGATGTGTTTCTTCTGCCGGCAACTGGAGTGCGGCTCGATGCAGCGGGAAACCTGTCGCGGGGCACCATGGTGAAGGTGCTTTCGGGGCTCGGCGCTCTTGGCGATCAGTCCGCGACGAAGGCGTCTGCCAAACGCGCGAAACGCAAGATCGCGGCGCACGGCAAGAAGAACAACAATTCGCCTTACTTCATCGGGCGGGATCTTCAGACGGGAAAGCCAAGGGCAATCTACGAGCTGAAGTCCAAAGGCAAGGTGAAGCCCGTGATGATCATCACGCGCAAGCCGCCACGGTATCAGCCGCGGTTCAACTTCGAGGCGACAGTCCAGAGGTCGATCACGCGATCGCTGCCCTCGACCTTCAACCGCAACCTCGCCGAGGCGATCCGGACGGCAAGGCCCTGACCCCCCTCGCGCGGGTCCTTCCTAAGCCCCACCCCCCTGCGGGTAATTCGCACCCCGGCGGTGCGGCAGTTTTAGGTTTATTTTTCGTCTAAACCCTAAACGAAACTAAACGAGGTGCGTTTAGTCATGGAGATGACGAAGGCCGACTACGCTCGTCATGCTAACTTGACGAAGGGACGCATCACGCAGTTGACCAAGTCCGGTCAGTTGCTCCATCGCGCGCTTATGCCGAACGGGAAGATTAATCGCGATCTTGCCGATCAACTCCGCGGCAAGTCGTTCGATCCTTCGAACAACATGGCGAAGTCGCTGCCGCAAAATTCTGGCGGTGACGACACGCCGGAGAAGTTGAACGCCGAAGAAGAAATTCTCGAGTTCCGCCGCCGCAGCGCGGCCGTGAAGGCGCAGAACGACGAGTTGAGCCTTGCCGAACGCAAGGGGACGCTGGTCAATCGCGATCGTCTGAAGACGCGTCTCGATGATCGATTGAAGGTGCTCTTCGTCAACCTTCGCAGTTCGAAGCTGGCGATCGCCGATCGCTTGATCGCGGAGGGCCTCGCCTCGGGCGAGAACCGCGCCGCGGTACTGGTCACGCTCCAGGAGGAAACCGAGAAGGTGATCGAGGATTTCCGGCGCAGCCTGACCGCTGGCGCGGCCGATGCTTGACACTGCCGCTTTCGATGCGGCCGCCGATGCGCTGGCCGATGAAATTCTCTTCGCCGCTTCCGAGCCGCCTGTGCGGCTCGATCTGGTCGAATGGGTTTGCGACAACGTGCGCGTGCCGGACGGTCCGCGCGCCGGGTTGCTTTGGGACCTCGATCTGACGCCCTTCTGGCGCGAGGTGCTCGAGCTGCTCTCGCCCGAAGACCCGACGACGCGGATATCGGTGCGCAAGTCGACGCAGGTCGGCTTCACGATGGTTCTAATCGCTTGGGGGCTTGCAATCGCCTCGCGCATCCAGCGCGCGGCCTTGATGGTGTTCCCGACGCTGCCTTTCGCGCGGGACTTCAACAACGAGAAGTTCGAACCCGCAATCGAACGCTGCGAACCTGCGAACGGCGCGATCAAGCCAGTGAAGTCGCGAACCGGCGGCGGCAGTACGGCGCTCAACAAGAAGTTTGCCGGCGGTTCTATCCGCCTCACGGGTGCCAACTCGACGGTCGATCTGCGATCGAAGACGGTGCCGCTGATCGCGGTTGACGAAATTGACGAAATCCCGCTCGACCTGAACGGCCAAGGCGACGCCATGCGCATGATCGATGCGCGGCAGGACGCTTTCCGCAAGTCTGGCGATTTCAAGAAACTCGAAGGCGGCACGCCGACGACAAAGGGCTCATGCCGTATCGACGATTGCTACGAGGCCGGCGATCAGCGCGTCTACATGGTGCCTTGCCCGCAATGCGGCGAGCGCCAGGAGCTGATCTTCGAGCGGCTGCATTATGAGGAAGGCTGGCCGCACAAGGCCTGGTACGAATGCGCGGCCAACGGTTGCGTGATCCACTACGATCATCAGCCTGCGATGCTCAAGGCTGGGCGCTGGGTCGCCCAGGCACCGGGGGCCGGCAGGCATCCGAGCTTCGCGATCAACGCGCTCTATTCGCCCTTCATTTCGTGGGACGATATCGTCAAGGACTACCTCAGCTGCAAGGACGATCCTCTGCAGCTCATGTCCTTCACCAATCTGAAGCTTGGCCGAAGCTACGAACTGAAGGGCACTGCGCCGGGCTGGAAGGACCTGCAGGACCGCGCCGAACGGATCAAGCTCTGCAAGCGTGGCGAGATCCCAGACTGGGCGTTGTTCCTGACGGCAGGCGCGGACGTTCAACAGAACCGCATCGAGGTCGTGATCTACGGCTGGGGCATCGGCAAGACGCGCGTCCCCGTCGAATGGATCGTGCTCGAGGGCGATACGAACGATCTTGTCGTCTGGGGCCGCTTGACCGAGGTCTGGCAGGCGGAATACCGGACCCTCGGCGGTCATGTCCGCATGATCGAGATGATGGCGGTGGACAGCGGCTATCGTCCGGACATGGTGTGCAACTGGGTGCGCGGCAAGGAGAACAACGTGCGCGGCCGTCCGCGCGCCATGGCGATCAAGGGCGCCAATCGTCCGACGAGCTGGATTCTCGGCAATGCGACGAAGACCAAATTCGATCTGCCCGGTCAAAGCAAGAAGGGCCAGGTGATGGTTTGGTGGGTCGGGTCCCACATCGGCAAGGCCAGCTTCTACGGGTATCTGGCTCTCGAAGGGCCGAACGAGGCGGGGCAATTTCCGCCGGGCTTCGTGCATATCCCGTCGGGTTACCCCGACGCCTTCTTTCAGCAGGCAACGGCGGAATTGCTGAAGCCGGTGGAAAAGCGCGGGGGCCGCGTCGAATACGAATGGGTCCTGCCCTCCGGCCGGCGAAACGAAGCGCTGGACTGTTCGGTCTATGCCCATGCCGCCGCGATCCATCTCGGCATGGACAATCTGACGCCGCAGCAATGGGCGGCCCTTTATGAGGAACGTACCGCCGGCGCGCCGCCGCCTGGCCAGCTCGATCTTCTTTCCGCCGTGGTCGCGCCGCCGCCGAAGGAAGACGCGCCGAAGAAACCGGTGAAGCCGATCTCGCAGCGGCTCGCCTGAACCTATGTACCCCCGCCGACCAAGTGTCCGGCACGCCGTGCGCGATCGCTATGTCCAGCGCACGGCGTGCGCCGTGCCCGCGGGTTCGAAAGTATCGTTTCAATTCCTGAGGTCGCCGGGACAGCTGCGTGTGTATGGCGCAGCGACAAGCCAGTGACGGAGAGGCCTGATGCTGCAAGTGGTCACGTACCCCGTGGTCGCGCGAATAGCAGGTTGGGCGTCGCCGGCAAGCGTACCGTCACAGAACCCGGCAACATTCGAGAGGCTGCCCCATGGCGATGACCGCGAGTGAAATCCAGACGGCGATCGACAAGCTCGAAGCCGCCAAGATTGATCTCGCCATGGGCAAGAAGACCGTCTCGGTCGGTTATGACGGCAAGACCGTCACCTACAAGTCGACGGATCTGCAGACGATCAACGGCGTGATCATGGAGTTGCGTTCGCAGCTCTACAAGCTCGCTGCCGGTCCGCGTCCGCGCCGCGGCTTCCAGATCCAGTTCTGAGGGCGGCATGGGCAAGAAGTCGCGCGCCGCACGGCGTCATGCAAGGCAGAGTGCTGTTGTGCCGGCGCAAGGCGTGCGCGGCCGCGGCCGTCCTATGGCTGTCAGCACGTCGGTCGATGGCCGCCAGGTCTCTTCCTATGAGGCCGCGGACCCGATCAGCCAGGAGCTGGGCAACTGGCATCCGGCGCTCCTGTCGGCGGATGCCGATACGCTGCGCGAACGCAGCACGATTACCAGTCGCGCGCGCGACATGGTGCGCAACAATGGCTGGGCCAAGGGCCTCGTCCGCCATGAAGTCGATACAGTCATCGGCGCGTCGCTGCGCCTGTCGTGGAAGCTAGACTATCAGGCGCTTGGTATCGATCCCGATCTGGCCGATGAAATCTGCCGTCGCGGTGAAGGTCGCTGGCGTATCTATGCGAACGACCCCGACAAGTTCTGCGACGCAGCGCGTCACGACAGTGTGCCGGGCTTGTTTGCTCTGGCCTATCGTCATTCCTTCACCGAAGGCGATGCGATCGGCCTGCCGCTTTGGATGCCTGGCCGCGGACGTTGGGCCACGACCTTGCAGATCGTTGACCCTGACCGCTTGAGCAACCCGAACGATATGTTCGATCAGCCGTATTT
>Ga0098040_1001388_pt1 | contig 10525 bp, 4 predicted proteins | sample 7_EtaG_FD_75065 | JGI IMG/M metagenome (GOLD analysis project Ga0098040, IMG submission 75065) | Marine viral communities from the Subarctic Pacific Ocean - 7_ETSP_OMZ_AT15161 metaG | ecosystem: Environmental > Aquatic > Marine > Oceanic | place: Pacific Ocean | collected 2015-01-08 | reverse complement strand
GTGAAGTTCGAGATTTACGATGCAGACAATAGCGCCTCTGTGGGTGACGGGTTTGCGATTGACCAGATTACGATTGAGGTTGGAACGAAGAAGGGCATCTTCAGAACAGCTCAGAGTACCAACACGATAGGAGCTTCATGATGGCTGAATACGGCGCAAGCACCATGACCGGGGCACACAAGAAAAGAAAGTATGACCCTCAAGAAGACGAACGCAGTCTTCTTGCAGAGGCTTCTGACTACAGGCCGAATGCTGACATGGGCGAATCAAGCCCTCAAAATCCTGTTGCGACAACTGTTTACAGCGGTGGTGTAGCCCCTACGCCAACAAGTGGAACTGGTGGAGGATTTGATTCTGTTCCTGGTGCGCCAGACCCAATAGATCCAAACCAGCCGATAGGAGGTGTCGGGCCACAAAACCCGCAACCGCTTCCAGAAGGTGCGGGCTCTCCAGTCCCTGTTAACCCCACCGTTGATGCCGGGGGCAAGCCAATTGATTACCAGCCGCCAGCTCCAACAACGATGTACGAAACTCAGCAGCCTGCACCAATTGATGACCCGTGGACATATGAGCAAACATGGATAGACCCATACATAAAAGACAACCTGCTACAGAGAGACCCCTACGAACTTCAGTCGACAATGGCGGATATTGCGGCAGGTCAAATGAGTCCCGTGGTTCAGCAGCAAAGGGAGCGTGCAATGCAGGCGGCTCTTGCAGCAGCTGCAAGCTCAAGAGGGGCTCCGACAGCAGCAATCCAAAGGGGGATGACTCAGCAAATGGCTGAGGCTGATCGCTCAGCAATGGAGGCAGCCGCTCAGCAGCAACTCCAGGCGATGCAGGGCGTTGACCAAATGACACAAGCTGAAGCGCAAATTAATGCCCAGGTCGAACAGCAGAGAGACTCTATGCTTGATTCCCTCATTGGAAGAGGGGTCGATAGAAACGTTGCATTAGCTCAGGTTAACGCAGAGCTTGACCGATTAAAGGAAGAGCTCACTTATAAGTATTGGGCCGGAAGGCAAGGATCCACTACGGAGCTGCTTAAGTCTGGTTACGAGCACGCTGATTTTGGTGAGGGAGGGGTTGAGTCTGTCGCGGAGATTGCACCAATCCTTAACCTTCTCTTAGGGGGGCAGCTTCCGGAGGGATACAATCTCCCAACAACGCAAGTCCTTGCTGACTATACTGATGACCCTCAAGGCTTTTTTACTGAGACAACCACCCAGCAAGGTGGCGGCATGGATGAGATGGTCTGGAACCACGAAACACAGTCGTGGGAAATGCAGCAAGGTACCCCAGGTGTTCCCCAAAGCCTTGGTGTTCAGGACTTTTCAGGGCAACAGGTAGAAGTTTTTAGGACGTGGAATGATGATAAAAACATTTACGAGTACAGTTTTGAGCCCTACGGGTATACCGCCGCTGAGGAAGCTGTAACTGGCGCCGGGTCTGCAATAGATGACGCGGCAGGCGACTATAGCGGTCCCCCACTCCCTGGCGGAATAGGAAACTGAGGTAAGTTATGGCTGACGAGAATACAGGGCCTAGCCCACTTGGTTCATGGGGGACTCAGGCTCTTGGGCGAGATGAGTTCTTTTCTGAGAGAGGTAAGCATTACCGGGGCAGCCCCCTTGGCATGGGTGCGGTCGTCCCTAAGAATGTTGGCCCAATGATTACCAGAAGGCCCGCCCCCGTAGGGGGAATGAGTCGTCCTGACCCCTTGGCAAGAATGCAGCAGCAGAGAAAGACGCTTGGCGAGTTAGAGAAAACTGCCAAAACTAAAGCATCTAAGCCTGGTGGAAGAACAGCTCGCCAATGGGGGGAGGATGCATCCCTTGCTGCAGATCTTACCATGGGAGTGACTCTCGCTAGAACAAAGGAAGAAAGAGACGCAGCTATTAATCGAGCAGCAATGGTTGGCTCGATGAAAGCCCTTCAGCACGGGGTGGAGGCTGCCGTAGACTTCTTCGACGAGGATACTGCAAAGGAAGCAGTCTCGGCGGCGGCCACTGATGAGACAACCAAGATCATCAAAAATGCTGGAGGCATGTCAAAAGACGCGAGTCTTATTTCTGATGCCACTGGAGTGGCTGAAGGTGCGATGTCTGCAATTGGTCTTGCCTCGGATGTGGCCCAGGGCGATGTTGCCTCAATGGTGGAAAAGGGGGCCGCAGCCACTGGTGCCTCAGCTGGAGCCGCTGCAGGCACAGCCGTTCTGCCCGGAATAGGAACCGCTGTTGGCGCATGGCTTGGCGATAAAGCGGGCAAGGCCACTGGAACCAAGCTTGCTGAAGTTGCAAAGTTAAGAAAGAAAAGAATGCGGTCAGGCGGAGGGGCTCTTACAGAACCTTCCAAGCTAGGTGGCATTGGCGATTATCTCGCATAGGAGTAGGTGATGGCAGACGAAGAATCAAAGCTAGACCTAAGCATAGGGCATGCCGACACAGAGGGCGAGCCAAAAACTGGCAGCCGCCAAACAATGACCGGGCAAGAGTGGATTGACGCCATATATGGCACTCAGTTCAGTGCCATGGAAAAAGGCTCTGGCTTAATCGGATCCACTCTTATGAGGCAAACGCCAATGGAGGGCACTGCTGCCAGGGAAAGAAAAAGAGCAAGAGAAGCTACGTCCAATCTCTGGGAAATGGAGAATATGAGCATTGACGAAAAGCTTCGTCTTATTTCTGAAGGTGCTTCTGCTAATGACTTTAAGTACCTTACCCCCGAGCAACAGGGGCAGTACGGAGAACTAACCACCAGTAGCATGGCAGACTATCAAATGCCTGCAGGTGGCCCGGTTTCCATGGACCCAACCCGATCTTCTGAGCTGGCATCCTATCCTCCAGAGGACTTCCTTGGTGGTGGCTATGGGCCAATGCAGTCCTATGAGTCTTCGGCTGTCATGCAGGCAAAAGAGGATAAGGCAAGGGGGAAACAATCCAAGGAGGCCAAAGAACCCAAAGAGGGAGGCCCTCTTGGCAATATGGTATCTGCAGTAAAGAAGCCTGTTACAAGCGCAGATATGATGCAGAGAACTCTGAATGAAATGTTCAGCAGTTCCCAGGGGCCAACATCTTCGGACGTTGAAAAAACTCATCAATCTCTTTATGGTCCAGAGAGCGCTATTGCGAAATCCCAGCAAAATATTGATTACCTTCACAAGGAATCAGAAGAGCTAACCAAGAGACAAGCGCAGCTCGAGCTCTCTGCAAGGGCTGAGCAATACAAGCTAATGTCGATCGACAAAGCAGAGCTTGGAGTCAAGGAGCAGATTAGCGGCGATTTCGCCGACATGAGCCGGGAGCAATATGAGAAATTCTCGAAGGCTGCTGACGCTGTTGATAACTACATCACGGCCCAAAGAGAAAAATGGGAGAACGAAGATCCCATCAGCGCATTTAGAATGTTTGACTGGTTCAAGAAAGAAAAGAACGAACAAGGTCAATACGAAGATAGCTTTCAGTGGTCCGGGTTCGCAACCAGTCTTGCCTCTTTGGCGGGTGTTGCTGGAAACGTTTTTCTCAATATGGCAACAGATGGAAAGGTCCCGTTGTTCGCTATCAATCTTTTGACCACCGCAATGAACAACGACCTTAGCGCGCAGAAATCGCAGATTGCCGCTGAAGGAAAAAGAGCCAACCTTTTCGGAACAATGCTTGATGCATACGAAAACGAAGCTCTCGCATTAAATCACTACCGAGAAGTTCAGTATGAGAATGCCGCAACTTACTTCAAAAAGCTTCGGGCCGAAGTCCAGACATCTGACCAGGCTAAAGCTCGCGGGCTGGCAAACCTTGAAAACACGTTCCTTCAAGAGGCCAACAAGCTAAAAATGGCCCGTCAGACCAACATGAGGGAGCACGCCAAGGAAATGGCGGCTATCGATGTTGACCGGCTAACTCAGAGTGGCGCAGCTCAGCAACGAATCTCTGTTCAGAATCTTCAGCTTCTCAACGGTCTTTCAATGGCTTCAGCGGCAGATGCAAAAAGAGCGGAAGCCCCGGATGGTAATTGGGATAACGCAAACTTTGAAGTAAAGCTCATCATGAACAAGGGCTCCCTGGCCAAGAGAGTGAATGAGGCCCAGCGTCTTTCTGAGTCATTTGTTAAAAGGTTTGGAAACATAGGGGCCCTTTATCAGTTCTGGGGAACCGACATTGAGGATGCCCTGGGGAGATTTGGTTCAGACGATCCAAGAAAAGTTGCCCTTACTACTCTGCGGGACAATGTTAGAGATCTTGCGCAGAGGGTAGCCAAGACTCGCGATGTGGGAAACCTTTCCGTGCAGGAGCAAGAGTGGTGGTTCACCATGGGTCCAAACGTGGAGGAGCAACCGCTTGGAGTCGTCCTTGCAAAAATTGCAACACTCGCTCATTCATCAAGGCTTGAGGCGATTGATGCATGGAGTATTGCCAACAATGAGAACCGGTCAAAATACCAAGAAGTCTATATGGCAACATTCAATGTGGCCTCTCCTCAAGAGCTAAGTGAGATTGTCGCTCAAAACAGAAAGTCCCTTCTTGAGGGACAGGTTCCTTTTACGAACTTAGATCTTTCGAAATATCCGCAGGACATGCAGATAGCCATGGAAGCTGCCCTGGGTGGATCTATTCAGGCAGGCTTTACCGTAGAACCTATCGACCAAAAGTCGGGCATTAGTTATCGCCAGGTTGTTCAGGAGGGGGCCTCTATCCCTGTTGCTATTACTGGCGGAATTTCTGACGAGCTTAAGCCAGAGCTTCGCAGCGGAGAAAAGATTAAAGGTGCGCCAAAGGAAGGCTACGCCTATCTCCCCACAGATAAAAGAGATGCAGATGGAAACATCATTAAGTCTCGTCACACTCAAGAGACTGCTACTGCAATAGCAAGAATGTCCACGCACATTAGCCGGATGACTAATGGTAAAATCAACATTAGAACAAGCGGCAGTAAGACGGGGATCAGAACCCGGGACGAGATGGATAATCTCAAGAAGCAGCACGAAAACTGGAAGGCCGAGCAAAAGGGGCTAGATAAGCCGCATCCTGGGGTAAGGTCTAATAGGTTTGCACCAGACAAGCATGGCGGTCATGCCCAGGCCGGCGCCCGTAAAAAGGGCATGTATGAGGCTATTGATTTCACGGTGAAGGATAGCAGGGACAGCGCCGAGTACAGAGCTCTTATAACTCTCGGCCCATACTTCGGAATTTATCCGGCGCACAAAACTGATGTGGACCACCCTCACTGGCATCATTTTGAGTTTAGACCTGATCAGATAAAGGACAACTTAAAAGGGTCTCCAGCTTTGCCTGGGTATGGCGGAATCAAGGCAAGGCCAGGAACAGCCACAACTACTGTCCACCCCGGCTCTGTTGCGAGGCTTAGAGGAGGAATGGAGTCCCCAGAATATGATGCATGGAACAAGTCACCGAAAGAACTTGAGCCATACCAGATGGACCAGGAAGCAATCAGAAACCTCCTTCAACACCAGCAAGCATTTGCAAAGGGAAGAGGATTAGGCCCCTTGGCAAACCTGAGAAGGAACACTAAGGGCAGACCTATGAGGCCATCTCCACAGCCAGCACAGCGGCGTCTTGGGGGTCAGGCTCCGCTTGGTCGGAGAGGTTCTGCAATGAGGCCTATGGGAATTCCGGCACCTGGCCCAAGACGAATTGGGCCTTTGGGGGATTAATCTATGCTGCTCGTAAATACTCGCTCAGGTGAAAATGTAGAGGTACCAGAGAGCAAGGTAGATGAGATGGTCCGATCGGGCTCTCATTCCTTTGTCGGCGGGCCTGAGAGTGTAGTCAATGTGAGGACTATCTCTGGCAGAGTATCATCCGTTTACCCCGGAAGAGCAGCCGCAGTTATACAAGAGGGCGGAAGCTTTGTTCCTGCTGGCGAATTCGAAAGAATGCAGGATAACCAGGAGTTTGCCTCTAGCACTCTTGGAGCCCTCTCTGCCGTTCCATACGGATTCGATGATTGGATGTTTGCAGGGGCAGGGGGAAATGCCCTTGAAGCAATGGGCCTTACTCCCGAAGGAATGAGGGAAGAGGTTCAGTCAGCAAACCCTTTTATCTGGAACGCTTCAGGATTAACGCCGACGGCTATGGCAGTCCTTATGTCGGGCGGAACCTATGGTGCTGCAAGAGCTGCTGGTGGAACAGCTTTATCGGCAGCAAAGACAGCCGCAAGACAGGCAGGAAGCAGTGCCTCAAAAGGTGCTGTCCTTGAGGCAGCCAAGAACCTCGGCAAGGCCGGGTACTATGGGACCAAGGCTGCGACAGTAGGCCCGTTCAATATGGTGACGGCTTCTGAGGTTGCTGGGAACTGGGCAGCAAAAGGCGTCAATAGAGCCGTTTCTCACCTTGCGGGAAGACCCGTTGCTACGTCTTTGGCGAACAAGGACCTTGCAAGATTTATCGGTACAACTGCAGCAAGAACGGCAAGCGGTGTATCTAGGGGTCTGGTTGAGGGTGGTGTCTGGGGAGCTGGCGAAGGCTTGAGCGAAGCCATGCTTGGGCCGTCTGACCAGGTCGCGGAGACTGTCTTAGAGCACATCAAGACGAATGCCTTAATTGGCGCTGCTTTTGGTGGCGCAGTGTCGAACGTTATCCCAGCTCTTACTGGGGCAAAGCGAGCAATGCTTTCATCCGGCAAGCTGGGGATGAGGGGTGTTGGGTACGGCCAGGATAGAATCGTAGACAAGATGCGCCCATGGCTTCTTAAGCTGGGCGAGGAAATGGGCTTAGAGCCTGACGAGCTTAAGTGGTATGAAAATCTTCTTCAACCCGGAAATATCGGGGACGATGCTCGTAAGCAGCAGGTAGAGCTTATCAAGCGCATTGATCGATACTCAACCGACGTTGCCTCTCAGATCGAATCCATGTTCCTCATTGAGGACCTTCGCCAGATGGCGGACGTTAATGGTCATGACCTGGGAGTTGTTCTCAATCGTATAGCAGGGTCTGACAGCAAGCTTCCTTTTGAAGGGGGCTCTGTAATTAGTCGAGACTCTGATGGGTCATTCGTCGAAACATGGAGCAAGTCTTCGGCTCGTCCGGGAAGAACTGATGCAGCCATAACCCCAGGTGAAGCTGTTGGCCGACGGATGGAAGAGGACATCGGGCAAACTACAATACCGGGCACAAGGGTTCGTGCTGATGAAAAGATGGCAACAAAGCGGTATACGCTTCCTGGTGTAAACGACCTTCTGAGTGGCTCAATGGAGCTATTTGCTACAGCCAAGACGGCCTTGCTTGAGCTCGCAGAAAAAGAGCCAAAGAGAGATGCTAACTTTGAGCTGACTCGCATGGTCAAAAAGATCATGGACATGGAGGCGGGATTCTACCGGTCCATATTCTCAGAGAGAACGAAGCAGCAATTCCTGGCAAACTCAAGAAAGGCAAGGGGCCTAAGCGATCAACCCGCCCCGCTGCTTGACCGAGCAGATAGAAAAGCAGCGAAGACCTGGGAGGACTACTGGGCAAGAATGCGTGACCCAGAAACTCCCTTGGGGAAAAGGGCGCGGGAAGAATTTAATAATGCTGCGAGAAAGAAAGGCTTAGCTGAGGAGCCCGGAGAAGTCCGGTTATTTGAAGACTATTTCCCGGAATCCCCCACTGCAATTGATGCCCCGTCAAAGGCAAAGGCCCCATTGGGTGATTTGGCAGAATCCGAATATGACAAAATTTTAGCAGCCCGAGACGATGTGCGCTCGGAAGTAAGCGCTATCGCAATTGACATACAAGCGTCGTCCAAGTTTATGCCAGATGGAGAACCCCTATTATACAAACTTGAGAACGACCTAGACTCGCTTGAGGAGGCTATTAAAGAAGTTACGCAATACGTTTCACTGGGTCGCGTGGATGTAGATCGAATTGCAGGTACTCAAAAATACAGGTTATTTGAATCTCCAGAAATATACGCGAACACAGTAAAGGCAATTAGGCTTCTTGAAGACATTCAGTCACATCTTGGAATTAAGCGCCCCGGCAATGCGCTTATCAATGAAAAAATAAAAGCACTTCAGGCACTACTTAAGACTAAGCCAGGAAAAGCTGCCCCAGCCGCTAAGGCAACAATCGATGAAAGCACTCGTAAAGTCTTTGACCACCTAACAACATCCGGCATTAAGCCAACTATATCCGGGGTTCAAAACCTTCTAGGGATTTCCAACAAAGCGGCAAAGATTGTGATGGACCAATTTGTCCAAGCAGGCTTGTTGGTCAAAAAGAAGCGTGGTTATGGATTTACAGAAGACGCTCCGTCATACAGCCGAGTCGATCCAGACCCAACGGCAAACAGGTATGACCCGGAGGACTTTGAGCAAGCAATTATAGAGGCTGTGGAAAACGAAAACCCTGATGAAATTATCAAGCTTGCAGAGGAACTGGGCGTAGAGCTTAGGTTTCCAAAAATGAACAACAGGAGACTTGACCCTGAGTTCATGAAGGATCTTGTAAACAGAAAGATCCAGGCTGGAAAATTTACCGCCATAGAAGAAGAGCACATAAAGATATGGAATGAGCTTATTGCGGTAACAGAGGAAGCCATTGCGGGTCAGGGCCAGCTATACGGACGGATGACTGCTGGTGACGATTTAACGAGCGAGCAGTTAGCCAGAATCAAGTATGATTACAGGCATACCGCAGAAGGCCTGTCAGCATATGCAGAGGGTAGGCCGAACTATCCTCCAAGTCTTTTGAATCGAGTAATCACAACATCTGACGGAAGCAATAGGCTTCTCCCTGAACTGGTAAGGGATGTCATAGAAACAGTCGGTGGAGCTCAATCAAGAAGCGCTAGCCTTGCAGCAGACCTTTACGGATACCTCGAGCACTTATCGACAGACATGCTTAAGGCCACTCAATCAGGCCCTCTTCGCGGGACATTGCCGGCTTCACAGATTGTTGACACGGTCATTGAGCCAATCAGGCAAAGGCTTAAGGACCGGAATTTGTGGCTTGGTCAGGCAAAGGCTAAGGATGATTTTGATCAGCTGGCGGGGGATTTTGAGAAATACAGACAGCAGATTATCAGTGACTTTGGAACAGAGGTGGGTCCAGACCTAGTGGCCGACCCGGACAAGGTGCTTACCTTTATCTCGAACCTAAACAAGTACAACATCAAGCCAAGCTCGATGCGATTAAATGGCTACATGGACACGGGGATAGATCTTCTCAAGAAGATTAAAAGCGATTTTCAGTCGGTAGACCTTAGCGAGATTGCAAAGCTGGACCCAGAGAGAATTAAGGAATTCCAAAAAAGATGGGAAAGACTGGCAATCGCTGACCCGCCACCAAGCGGGCTAGGCGGAAAGGCTCTGTGGGACTGGTACCTGGATAAGCTTGTTAAGAGATTTGAGCACAACCAAGGCAACCTCGTAAAAAATGTAGAGCAGATCCAAACGGATTTCCCGAAGGCAAAGCTCTTCATGGGGGCAAATGCTCAAGCAGCCAACCTGTCTCAAATGACATCCGAAATGAGCCGAGGGGGCATCGCAAGCTTCATGGCATACGCCCTCACGGGGAGCCCAATGGCTGCTGCTGCAACTGGCGCAGGTGTTGGACTGGCCACTATTGGTCAAAACCCGCAGAGGATGGCCAACTTCCTTCACCTTATATCAACGTTTAAGAACGCAACTGACTCTTACCTTGATGAAGGCATAGAAGCCTGGAGAAACGATTCGCTGCCAAGGATGGCTGAAGCTAGAGGGTGGGAGAAAAAAGCCCGTCAGATGCTTCTCATGACCCCTGGGGTCGTAACGAGAGACATCGAAGAAACCCGGACAGAGATGGGTCGAAGGTCGGGAGCCGAGAAGTCAAACAAGTACTGGGTAGATAGAGCTACAAAGTCCTTTGCCTCTCAGATGACTAAGGAACAATACGTTGAAACCAGAGAATCCCTGACCAAGCTGATGATGAGTCCTTCAACGATGAATCATTTCCTGGAGAAATCCACTGAGTTATTTGAGGATACGCCAGATCTTCGAGACGCCATGAAGAAATCAATCAGGACGAAGATTCAATCGGCCTACTCTTCTATGCCAAAAGGAACTCGGGCAGGATTCGGGGCCCCGATGATTGAGCCCACATCCCTAGAGCTAAGAGAATGGGGAGCTAAGCTTCAGATACTGAACAGCCCGCTTGATGCAATGTTTAGCAGCATGATGTCGGGAACGCTGACCCCTGAAATGGTAAAGACATTCAAGCAGAACTGGCCTCAGCTGCACACCCAGTTGATTGAAAAAGCCATGGCCTCAATGAATAATCCGGAATACGGGCAGATGTCCCAGCAGCAAAGAATGATGCTAAACATTTTACTCGAAGGTCAATTCCTGAACCCAAGTGTAGCCGAGAGATTGCTTCAGAACTATCGAGAAGAAGAGGGCAAGAAGCAGGGTGGGGCACCTCAAGCAGCAGCTCCAAGAATGATGAAGCGTGAGACAGAGCAGATGATCACAGCAATGCAGACACCAATGGAGCAGATACTTGCTTAAACAGGTAATGCCCAGCTAGAATAAAACTATCCACTTGGGATG
>Ga0098040_1001382_pt1 | contig 10548 bp, 14 predicted proteins | sample 7_EtaG_FD_75065 | JGI IMG/M metagenome (GOLD analysis project Ga0098040, IMG submission 75065) | Marine viral communities from the Subarctic Pacific Ocean - 7_ETSP_OMZ_AT15161 metaG | ecosystem: Environmental > Aquatic > Marine > Oceanic | place: Pacific Ocean | collected 2015-01-08 | reverse complement strand
TTTATATTATCTCTTTTTCAAATCACGTTCAATTGCCTTTCGACGTTGGGCAGCAAGTTTCGCTTGGGCAGCAGCATTCTTCGCGGCCGCGATCGCCACGTCACCTTGACCTCTACGTGCAGCCATTATACCGGTCCCAGCTGCCTGTCCTGCTTTGTACGCACTATCTACATATCCAGCGACTTTTGAAACGCCTTTCGCACCCACAGCAACAGCACCTAATCCAGCAGCAATAGGTTCTAGACCAAGAAACGCTGCTCCTGTTGCACCGTATCCAGCAACGTCCCCTACAACAGAGGCAACATCTTCAACCTTTTTAGCGTGAGAACCTACCCATGTTGCTCCACGCTTCACATTATTCAACGCTTTCTCACCAAGATAATGAGCTTCACCTACAATTGTATTTCCAAGAGTGTTATACCAAGCCATTCTTTATATTATGTTGTATCTTTTTTTTTCTTCTTTTTTGTAGTTTTCTTTTTTAGTTTCTCTTGCTCTTGTAATACCTTATGTTTTGCTATTTTTTCGTTGTCTATTAATTCTCTTAAACTTGGAGGATTTGGAAGTTCTTTATCTTCTATAAAATCTAATTTTAACGAAATATCATAATCCAATCCATTAAGGTTTATAGTCTTATTCTTCTGATTAGTCAATCTTAAAGAAATATTAGTAATGGCTTTCAGTTTCAATAATAATTTATGTACATTACCATTCACAGGTTGGATATTGATAATTCCACCAGGTTCAGCGTTGATTGGAACTCTACATAAAATACTACTAAAACCTCCACCTATATTACTATCAAGAACGCTTGTAGTTGATAGATTGGTTCTAACGAATAGACTTCTTACAGAATTAGTCATATCACATACGTCTTCTGCATGTAAATAAACAGGAGCAGCGAAAGGTGATAATGGTGTTGGTATATCTATTCCTAAACCAGCGCCAGCAGGATTTCCATTACAAGCTCCTGACTCCCAAGCCGTCGAACCTACATTCAAACCGACGTATGGATCACCAACAATATCATACCAATCAAAACCCAATTCTTCATTCATATCGTCCCCTGGTGATTCAGGTGTTCCTGTAAAGTGTCCATTCCTTAATGCTAGTGTAACTCTATTCCCTGGTTGTGTACAGATAAACTTAAACTTTAATTTAATTGGATCAAAAAGAACTTCTAACCAAAATATAGAGGAAGTCAGAAGTGCCGCCAGTTCAACAGCGGTATAATTACCCTCTGGAATGGTTAAGGGCACGAAACCAGGTTGGGTCATATCTATTTTTCCATCAGCATCATAGAGACACGGAACTCCATAAGTAGACACAACATAATCCAATCGAGTATTAATACCGTCTTGAAAATTATAGAATGAATAAGGTATTTCAGCAGAAAATACACTCATGAGTATCGAATGATGTGGAGGAACAACCACAGGTTCGTCTAATGTAAAATCAAAATCAGCTCTGTTTCCACCAAACGTAGCTGTTGCATTCGCAGAATTAATATATATAACACGGCTCGCAGGAGTGCTTGTTTCTTTGTATTGTGCTAACATCTATATATATCATTGATAAAATAAAATTAAAAAAGTAGAAAAAAGTATGTTAATTAATAATCGTCATCACTATCACTCATGAGGCAATAATCATCTATCGTATTAGACTCGGTTTGAACCTTACCATTCTTAATTATTGGTATGTTATCATTATTTAATGCTAATGGAGCAGATTTTCTATACTGATTTTTTTTCCAACATTCCACGCAGGCATGATACACTTGAGCCTTTCTCTCTGATGTATCCTTACCACAACTTACACAATTTATCCAATACCAATTCTGCTTGTAATCAGAACCACCAAAACGATATTGTTTTCCGTTTGCATTGAATCTAGGTTTTTTATAAGTATGTATTTCTAATTTTCCTTGAAGGTGAGTATAAGTTCTTTTACACCCCTCCTCTTTCTCTCTGTCTGTATTGATCTTAAAAATCTGGGATTTAATATCAGCAGGTAAATCATTAAAGTTAATCATTATTGTTATTATAACAATACTTTATATTTTCTTTTTAAGTAGTTTAATTTTCGCGATTTTTAAACAATACCAATTTTTCCCCTTTTAACAACGTGCCTTGCTTTTTTACCTAGGGAGGAAAGAGCAGCACCTACTTTTTGACCCAATACACTCTGTTTATCTCCTCCGTCTGATTTAGAACCTTTACGAACTAACCCAACATTTTCAATTGCAAGTTTACCTTCAAATCCAAGTAAAGCTACTGTTGCTCTTGCTTTATTTCCTAAACCTTGTGCCTTACCGTCTTTAATTGCTTTAATAACGCACTTTTGAAAATCTCTATCAGCTTTCTGAACTTCCGCACCAGTAGCATTCTTATTCGCATAAACTCTATCATGAATAATACCACAAGTATCGATTGCGTCATAAGGTTTATTGTAAGGTTTTGTTCCTACTACTTTTCTACCAGCTTGTTTCATAAGATTTTCATAGAAATCACTACCTTTCATACGTGATCTAAACTCGGTGCCTGGACCTGCGAAATTGTATTTGCCTGATAAGTGGCGTTCAGGTCCACGCTTTTTAGCCATAGCAGCAGTAAAATATTCAGGCGGTACATCACTCATTATTATATTATAATGGGGTATAAAAAAGAGGTATAAAGATACAATTATATTTTAGTCAAACTTAACCATAAAATTACCGGCTGCAACAGTAAATCCAACTGGGAGTTCCTTGTTGGGTTTATTCTTAATTTTCTTAACTTTCTGTTTAGCTTCTTTTTTCGTAATAGGTTGTCCAGCAGAATACCGAGCCATAACACCATGGTATTCCTCAGGTAGATTTGGGTGCTTTTGTCTATACCAATCTTCCAAATCTTCTAAACTAGAACAGGAGGTCAACATACTTAACGAAGTTATTTCCGGTAATCTTGTATCGTCTCCCTCGTCTTTTTTAAATCCATAGTCATACTTTTCCATACCTATAATTTCAGGTATTTTTGGGAATGCTTCAATATCTTCTTGTGGAGCAACTGCAAAATTGAAACGTGGATCATTAGATTGAATCAGAACATTCTTCGCTTTCTTGAGGTCCATTCTGTCTTGATTGTTCATTATTTTACTTTATACTTACAAAATAAATCTTTATTTTCAACTATAAAATCAGTAATCATATCAGTTAATTCTTCCAATTCAATTATATCTTCCGATTCTTCAATGGTTTCTTGAGGTGAGATGTGACTTAAATATTCCATGATGCACTCTCTCAAACATTCTAAATCTTGATACTTAATTTTGCATAAAATAAATAGAAAAGTTATTATAGCCAAAACCCAATACTCGTCTTCCATTATACTTTAATATAGAAAATTAATATCGTTTTCTAATCCAATTTTGTAGCAAAAATATAAACAATCAAAAGCGGCATTATGTTTTTCCCAGTCTTTATAAATTGTATTCGTTTTTTTATCATACCTCTTAAACTTTATTCTTTTTTTAGGGATTATCAATTGTATATCTTCTTTTAATATTCTTGTATATTTATAGCATAGAGTTGATACAGGCATAATTAATATGAAAGGTTTATCTAACTCAACTAATCTTTCTATTATTTGTTTTTTATTACTAAAAGGAGGATTACTTACAACTATATCTCCTTTATTATTTTCAAAAAAATCATCATTATCATGTATAACATTAAATCCTAATTCACTTAAATATTCTCCTGATTTTCCGTCCCCATAGAACGCTTCCCAAATCACTTTATCTTTTGGTATAAAATCTTTAATCCAGTCCCATACATAATCAGGGGTCATAAAGTCATTAAACTTATTGGGTTCATAATCCTTATAAGTAGCCATTATAGATTACTTGATATATTTATTTCTTAACTTCAACTTTGGTCCCCTTTCTCGGACGACCTCTTTTGTGTGCTTGTTTACCTGTCTTTTTATGTACCTCTTTTGTTCCACCAGGAGCAGCAGTCTTACGTGCCTTCTTCTGCATCTTTAAATTGTGTTCAGCAACTTTATCTAATAGGTGAGAGGGTAGTTTATCGTATTGTTTCTTGGTGATCGCTTTTGCTTTCAAGGCTTTCTGTGCAACTGCGGACGGCATAATTTATACTTATGGTTATATAATAATTAGATAAAGATTTTTTAGTAATTTTATTTTACTTCTTCTTTTTCTTTTTTCCTGCTTCCCTGAACCTTTGATCCCTCTGTAAACGTGTCTTTGCATCTTGTAATTTTTTATCAGTAGCGTCCAATTCCTTTTGTATTAATCTTGGTTCACGCACTTCACCTCCTCCTGTATGACCAGTTCCTTCTCGGTAATGTTTTGCTTTTTGTAATTCTTTTCTCAATCTTCCTTGCTCTCTATTAATAGCTCTAATCTCTGCTTCAATCTCTTCTGATACGGTTAGTGGTTTCGGTGGTTCTGCTGGTGGTCCTGCTGCCCCACCTGTTAATTCTTCTTGAAATTGTGGAGCAGCATATTTCGCTACTGCTGGTTTTCCTTGAAGACCACTAGTATCCTGCTTTTGCTTAAACAATAATGTTCCTGCTGCTATGTGAGGTTCTATACTATCTAATTCATGTCGTCCACCACCTTCCAATCGATACGTACCTCTACCTTTTCTACCAGTTTCAACACCAACAACATCTTGGGAACTATTACCTCTAATTCCTAATATTGATTCACTTGTGTTATTTACTATTCTATAACCTAAATCACCACGAGGTCCAGGTCTAATCTGACCTGCTAATTCAGGCATAGTTTCGTCGAATAATCTTTGTGAATCTCTGACGTGAAACTCGGGAGTAAAATTACGTTCTAATCCTTCGGGTCCAGCATCAAGAAGTCCACTTCCTTCACCCATACCTCCACCTTGAGGGTCCGCTGGTCCTTCTTCTAGTTCTTCTACTTGACCACCACCAGCTACTAATGGTGGTCTATCGTCTTCATTACCACCAACAGGAGCAGCAGGTTGTTCTATACCTAATTCTATTCTCTCTTCTTGTGTTAGTCCTTCTCCACCTCCCACACCCACACTTGGTAATTGTTGTGCTGGTACACCTTCACCTTCATCAACTCCTAATCCAAAACCAGGTTCTAACTGTTCTTCTCCCTCTGGTCCTTCAACTGGAAATTGAATACCTCCTCCGTGCTGTTCCCCGGGTTGAAACGGTCGTCTCGGAAGACCAGCTCCACCAAATCCTACACCTTCACCTTGTTGGGCTGATAATCCACCACCCTCAACTAATATACCGCTTTCTTGTAGTGGATCCTGTGGTAGTGCTTCGGGTTCTCGTGGTGATTCTTCTTCTTCTTCTTCTTCTGTATCTTCTTCTGTATCTTCTTCTATTTCAATTTTTACTGGTGGTGAAGGTGGTGGTGTAGGTTCCGGTTCAGGTTCAGGCCGAGGGGCAGGTGGTTCAAGTCTAACGTCGTCAGCATTAGGGACTCTATCTTCAATATCATCAGCAGCATTACCAACACCAGGTTCATCTCCACCTTCAAATAATCCACCAAGGTCTTCTTGCCCTACTTCTATCGATAAATCAACAGGAGGGAGAACCACAGATGGTAAATCTAATGGTCCACCACCAGCAATTTCCGCACCTTCTATTTCAGGTTCAACTTGAACGTCAGGAGCGTCACCATGTGGAGCAGCAGGAAGTTCAAGAGGAGGAGGTCCAGGTGGAGGTCCAGGTGCTCCAACCGGTCCTTCAGGTGGTTCTCCTTCTGGTCCTTCACCAGGGGGACGTTCTAAATAAGGAGGTTGTACACCATGGGGTAATCCTCTTGGTGGTCTTGCTGCTGATACTCTTGGATCAGGTCCAGCACCTTGAATTAGACCTCTGATATGTGATAGTTCCTGTCTCCTCGCTTCGTCTTGTTCTCCACCTAATTCACGTATACCTTGACCAAAATAATCTAGTAGCTCCTGTTGTCTATCGAATAATTCGTTTCTATCTTTTCTAGTCATAATTCCACCTTCTCTTGCAATTGCCCTTTCAACGTCTCGCAAGTGGTCAATATGTTCGAAAGCAGCTTGGGCTTCTCTACGTAATGCTTCAAATTGTTCGTCATTATGACCTATCCTATCAAAAATAGCGTCTTGCTGGTCTTGTCTACGTCTGTTTCCTTGTCTTGCTTCTAAATCCTGAGCGTCTAAACGAGCTTGAATAGCACGTCCCATAGCTTCTTGTCCTTCTGCTCCAAGTCTTAATAATTCTGCTTGTTCGTCTTGGGCACCTCTAATTGCGTCAATTCTACCACCAAAAGCCTCTTGACCACCTAATATATCTCCTTGACCTTCTGCAAGAACACGTAACCCTTCCCCGAAACCTGCCTGTTGTGCTCTAAATTGTTCTGCTATATCCGCTTCTCCTGCTCTTCTTCTTCTTTCAATTTCTCCTATATCAGCACCGAATCCTTCTAATGCACCTTGAATACCTCGTTCTTGTGCTTGTCTTCGTAGTTCTCCTTCACCCATTCCCCTACGTAATTCAGCATACCCAGCTCTCATCTCTTCTCTAATTGGGTCTATATCCGCAGGGGCAGGTAATCTTGCTGCTATATCAGCTACAATACCACGTCTTAAACCAGCAACGTCAAGTGCAGGAGCAGCACCACCAGGTCCCATAGGACCACCACCACCTCCACCACCAGGTCCGAAACCAGGAGGAGGTCCAGGTGGAGGTCCGCCTGGAAATCCAGGTCCAATACCAACAGCAGGAGCACCAGCAGCAGGAGGAGCACCAGCAGCAGCAGCACCAGCAGGTACACCACCAAAATATATATTGACTGGTTGTTGTCTTGGTTCACCTACAATTCTAGGTTCTTCTGTATCTCTCTCACGTCTTTCACCTTGTCTATATCTTTTCTGTGCTGTTAGATTTTGGGCAAGATCTCCCCTTAATGCTTTGGTTCTTCTTGCTCTCCTTTTCTTCTTTTTTTGAGCTTTCAGTAATGCGGTTGGTAAAGGCACACCAGCAGCTAATCGTTGTTGTAAAAGTAAAGCACGTCTCGTAGGGTCTTCATATCTATCTAAATATCCACTTAATTCAGGATATAACTTAATAAGATTTTCTGACTTCCGTTGAAGAATCCTCTGTTGTTCTCTTGCAGCCTTCTTATCAAAAATATCCATTATATAAGTATTGAATATTTAATTTTTGAGTTGAAAATTATATTTTATTTTATGTTTATTAAGTATATAATGCCTTTTGCTTTTAATAAATCTTTATGGAAGCTTGGAAGAAAAATTGAAGATGAAATATTACCTGAACTTAATAAAGTATTTGAATGTAACTTTGAAAGGAATGAAAACGATATATTCGATATTTTTGATTTTAAAGACGAAAAGGAAAAGAAGATTGTTGAAGTAAAAGGTAGACGTATAACTTCAACACAATACAAAGAAACAATTATTACTGCCTCCAAAGTTATGAATGGATTTCAAGAAATAGACAAAGGATATAAAGTATTTTTGGTTTTTGTTTTTACTGATAAAGCAATGTATCATGAATTAAAAGAAGATGATAGTTTCCCATGTAAGTTTACTGGAACAAACTGCATAGAGCATTATTTAATACCTATTGAAAAACTTAAAGATTTTGTAGATGATCCTGATGAAGAAATTAAATCTGATGAATAGATATATACGATGAGTGATACAGGTGATATTACAATTTCTACTGAATGGACCTCTAATGATTACGGTAATATTATAACAATAGCAGCAGCAGCTATATCTTCTGTTTTATTAGTAATATTTAAGTCACGGTGTAAAACTATTAATTTATGTTGTGGTCTAGTTAATTGTTTAAGAGACCCAAAAGACGAAGACGATGATAAAGACAAAGACAAAAACAAACCAAAACCACCGGAAGATATAGTCCCTCCAGTTCCGAATAATCAGTAGTAATATTTGGGGAATTGATTTCAAGTGGGTTAAAGTTTTTATGTATTTGTTTGTTGTCTTGCAATGAATTATCTATGTACATAAAATTATGTTTTTTATCATAGACGTATCTTAAAACGTCTAAATATTCTTTTTTCGGAATTAAAATTATTTCTTCAAAAATAGATTCTTGTTCCTTCTTTTGTTTATTTTCATAGAAACAGTAGTGCGATGCAGTCTTACGGAGTTTAGGTGAAATCTTATTGTAGCTTTGACTTGTAGCTATAATTGAACAACTACCTCCTGCTCCACAGAGGTGTCGTCTATTAAAGAAGATTTTTTCAAGTAGATTTTCTATTTCACCTTTACCTTTACCACGTATAGCACTTATACAGTCGTCAAAAATTATTAATACCTTCTCTGCACTATCCTTAATTGTAGCTAATACTTCTTGGATATTTTCTAGTGTTGCGTCTTCAAACTTTTGATCTTCAGGGATTAATTCAAAGGGGTCGTCTTCCATGGTTATAAGACTTGGACTAAAAACAAAAACCTTATCAAACTTTCTATTGAATGCTTTACCTTGTTTGCAAACGAGTGATAATATTAAACTCGTTTTTCCAGTTCCTGGTTTTCCACAAATCAACCAACCAAATCCCCCCTGTCTTGGTAATGGGTGTGGAATTGAGGAATCTATATCATCACACGTATATTTTGCACCTGATATATTGATTTTTTTATCATACTCTTTTTCAACAATCTCGGTCATTATAGTATTAATAGATATAAATATTTAATTATTTCAAGCATAATTAAACTTATAGGTTGGTTCTTGGGGTTGTTGAGGTTGTTGAGGTTGTGGCTGGAAATCTTGTTCTTGCTCCTCATACGTCTCTTGGTACTCTTCTTCTGAACTACTTTCAGGAGTAGGAGGTCTCTTTTTACGTCTTGATTTTTTGGGTTTTATTTCTTGTTCTTCACTATAATAAGGTTGCTGTGCATGTTGGGGAGGTCCATAATAATAGTAATTGTTTACAACTTGTTCTTTTTGACTAGGTATTACAGGAGGTTGAGTTGTAGTTTGAATAAAGCTACTTGGTTGGCGGACTAATTCAGCTGGCTCCATAGTCTCTTGTGCTAATTCTTCTTTTACTCTTTCCTTGACTACTTTACGTTTCGCTTTCTTCTCTACTTTCTCCTCTACTTTCTGTTGCTTCTTCTGTGCAATCTTTTCAGATCTTACTTTACGTGCTTTTTCAAAGGCAGCTATTTGAGCAGCACTACGAGGTTTTTTAGTTTTTTTAACAGTTTTAGGTTCCACTTCAACCTCTTTTATTTCAAGTTCAACTTCGTCCCTCTCAACTGATTTCTGTTCCAATTCCTTTTCAATATCTTCCATAATTTTTACTTTAAGGTAGATATTATTTTTCCTTTTCTAAGGATTTAAAATATTAGGTAAAGTATAATGAAGAAACCAAGTTATTACCAACGTAACAAAAACCTATGGAAACCAGGTGGAAAATACTATCGATACAAACCCAAAATATCTACTGGGGAGTTTAAGATAAGACGTGGAACGTTTTTGGTCTATTTTGATTAGAAACTTCAAAATTAAATCCAAGTTAAGTATAATGAATGTATTAGAACTGTTTTCAGGTACAGGATCAGTTGGAAATTGCTGTAAAGAATTAGGTTGGGACGTGGTTTCAGTAGACTTATTATTACCTGCTGACCATGAAGTAGATATAATGGATTTTGATTACAAACAATATCCACAAGATTATTTCAGTATCGTATGGGCTTCTCCACCATGCACAGAATACAGTAGTCTAAAAAATTGTTGGTTGGGAAGAGCGGATAAAAACGGTGTAATACTTACCAAAGAATTATTGGAAGAAAAGAGAAAAGAAAGTGATAAATTAATCGCTAAAACATTAGAGATAATTGAATACTTTAAACCTGAATTATGGTTTATGGAAAATCCACAAAGAGGACAATTGAAAGATAGAGAAGTTGTTAAAGGTTTACCTTTTTATGACGTGTCTTATTGTATGTATTCAGAGTGGGGTTATGAGAAACGAACTCGGATTTGGACAAACAAAAAGGATTGGAATAATTTAATCTGTGATAGAAGCGGTGCCTGCGGTAATATGATTGAAATACCTAGTAATGGAAAAATTAAAGCAGATACAAGAAAATTACATACAAATAATTGTGGTAATACAGAAAAATTACAAGCAATAAGGAAACATAAAAAGGACGTATCAATAGATTATGGTGGTGGAACTAATAGATTGGAACGATACAGAATCCCACCTAATTTAATATACAGTTTATTTTTGGATTAATAATCTATATTAAGATAAATATGATGAACGTAATAAAAATCCTGTTTGGTATTCCTGCAATTCTATCAGTTCCTCTACCTGCGGAACCACCCAAGCCACTAACGGTTCCAGGTCCACCGGAACAACCAGTAGATATATTGTTAGAAGGATTAGCGGTTCATACAGATGAAGGAGGTTGCTGTGAAAGTTGTGGATATAGTTATTGTCCATCATTGGACAATTGTGTGAGACCATGGGAGACATATTGTAAAGAGTTTGATTTTCCGTACAATGTAT
>Ga0098040_1001381_pt1 | contig 10550 bp, 11 predicted proteins | sample 7_EtaG_FD_75065 | JGI IMG/M metagenome (GOLD analysis project Ga0098040, IMG submission 75065) | Marine viral communities from the Subarctic Pacific Ocean - 7_ETSP_OMZ_AT15161 metaG | ecosystem: Environmental > Aquatic > Marine > Oceanic | place: Pacific Ocean | collected 2015-01-08 | reverse complement strand
CTGCCCGACGAGGGGATCGTTGACGCCCGTGATCGTCTGCATGGCGTTGAGCGCCAGAGCCATGACCTGCGGGTGAATCGTCGGAGCCGGCGGCGGAGAAATGGGGATCACCTCGGAGCCGGGGGTCTTGATGATGACCTCCCCGGGCCGGTCGTTGATCGACGTCTCCTTGATGCCTGCGTGCTTGTCGGCAATCCACTTCGGGTTGCCCATCAGGTTCATAATCTCGTGGTAGCGAGACAGCGCCCGGTTGTGCATCGTCTGGAGTGGGCGAAGGTGCTTGATGTAGCCGTCAGCCCAGAAGCGACCCGGGATCTTGACCGCCGGGAAGTGCACGTAGGGGAAGCGCCCACCGTAGGGGTTGGCCCTCTCGTCAAGCGTTCGTCCGTTGGCAACGGTGACGACTCGCCCCTCCGGGTGCTTCTTCGTCGGCCTCTCCCACCACTCGTACAGCCTGACCTGGGACTTGGCGTCCTCGGATGCTGACGTACTCGTTCCGCTGCCGAAGCGAAGCGACTGCTCGTAGTTGTAGAACTCCTCGGCGGAGACGTCGGGCGCCACGTTGGACACCTTGGCTCCGAACTTCTCCTTGAGCACGTCCACATGGACGTAGGTCTCTTGGCACACCCAGCGGGCGTCCTCCAGCCGAGAGGCCGAGGGGTCGACCATCATCTGGAAGGGCGACACCACCCGGATCTGCACGTCTCCGACGTTGACGACCTGCATCTGCGGGTCAGGCTCGTCGGTCATGCCTGGGAGGAAGAAGTCGTCCACCTCCGCTTCGGCCCTCTCCTCGCCGGGGGTGTGGGCGTCCTCGGCCTTGGGGGCGTCCTTGGCTCCTGCGGCGTCGCTGCCCAGGGGCAACGGAACCAGCACTCCCTTGCCGGCGGACGAGTCCCAGTCGATGCGCCAGAACGCGTTGCCGGTGGTCAGGGACCAGAGCAGGGCCTCGCCCAACTTGTCCGTGCAGTCGAGGCGGTCCCACTGGTAGGTCAGCAGGGCCTCAAACGCTTCGGCGGCCAGCACGTCGTCGTCGTCCTCGGTGCGGGGCATGGCCGAGTACATGGGGCGGCGCTCGGTGAGCATCGCCTGTTGGCGCATGACCAGAGGGAGGATCTGATTGTCAGTGAGGCGTATGCGCCACGGCAGGACGGGGCGCTGCCGCAGCTTGCCCGCTCCGTGGTCCCACACTGTCCACTGATCGCCACGGTAGAAGGCGATTCCCTCCCACCACTCCCAGAGGAATTGCTGGAGAATGTCCTTCGTCTCGGAGACGAGAGACAGGACCTCCGCTGCCGTGTCGTCCTTCCCTCCGACACTCTTGAACGGGAGGATTCCAGCCATCAGTGCTGCCTAGCCGTCTGCTTCTGGTTCCACGACATGACGTGCTTCGGATTGTTTGGATCCAAGCCGCACTCCTCCATCATCACTCTGGCGAGTGCTTCCTCCGTGTCGTGGTATCCGGCGGCCGTGTGCTCTTTGATGCGAGACTCAAGGATGGTCTGTGCGCCGGTATGTGCCGACTCGCTGACCTTGCTCGCCTCTCGCACGGCGTCGGCTTTCGCCACCTCCATCGCATCCTCCGCCCTGATGCGGTCGATTACGCCGTGCATGAACTCGTTGGCCTGCCCTCGCTCCACGCGCGCCTCCCCCGTCACCCGCCAAACCACGAAGGAGAGGCAGGCGGCGAGGAAGGAGCAGACGGCAGCGATCGCGTAGAACGCTGCAACTGGTACGCCGTGGTCGACCGCTCTAGCTTGCGCTGGACGGAATCGAGGACGCCTTCTTCACCTTGGCCGCCATGTTGGCCTTGGAGCCGCCGCCGACAGACGAGTCGGTGGTAGCCATCTTCTTCTGCACAGGATCGTTTCCAGAGTCCTTGGCCGGGAACATCCGACCACCCTTGCCCTTGCCCATGTCGCTACTCCTAGTAGTTCTCTCCGAGAGTGGGATGAACGTCCCCCCCTCTGCCAATTTCAGCAAGAAAGGCGAAGTCGTTAGGAGCGACGCCCTTTTCGTTGTCGACAGTCTTGGAGGCGACAATGCCACCAAGTCCGCCTTCTATTACACCGCCAACGAGAGCGATGCCAAGTGATGTGATTCTGTCGTCGTAGGAATGGGGGCCGCCGGAGGGCTGTTCCTTCGCCCTTCCGGTAGCACCCGTGACCAACACCCACTCCTGCATTTCCCGCACAGTTGCTAGGTCATTGATCACAAGGTCGTTCTTTCGGATGGCGGATTTCAGGGCCGCCACCATCTGTGCGCGGGACTTGGACGACATCTTCCAACCCCACACCGGCTGTGGCTTCTTCGACACACCGTCGAACGACATGCGCTGATACAGGTCCCAATACCCGAGATCCTGCACCTTGGTCAGCGTGTGAATCCCGGGCCCGTCGACCTCGATGACCAGCAGGGCGTCGTTGTAGTGGCGAGCCAGCCCGTAGATCAGCAGCCCCATCTGGTCCGGGTCGAGCCTGCCGTGGGCGATGGCGACCTGTTCCCAGGATTGCTTGTCGATGACCTGGGCGCAGGCGAAGTCACCCGCCGGCTTGCCGTAGCAAAGGTCTACGCCGATGACGTACTGGCGACCCGGGATGGGGTTTTCGTACAGGGAGACAGGGCCGTCCTCGTCCCTTCTCCACGCCCAGGCCACGTCGTCGTTGACGAAGGAGTTGGGGTCCACGTCGTAGTCGCCACGGGTCGGGGGCTTGACCTTCGCCCTGCCGATGCACTGGTCCTCGTAGTTGGCGAGCGACCCCATGTCGAACACCTTGCGCCCGCTGGAGACGAACGCCTCCGTGGGGGTGGAGGGGTACTCCTGATGGAACATGTGGACGTCCCCGTCACACTTGTCCGCCATCGTCTCGCGTCGCCACTGGATCTGATTCGGGGTGGCCCCGAAGTTGTCGGTCAGTGACTTCTCCTCCTTGTCGTAGCCGCGCTTGAACCTTCCAAGAGCAGCCTTGTCGTCGGAGGCGAAGGGGAGGTCTTTGACGTACTCCGGGTGCTCCAGCCACGACAGGAACACAGGGACGTAGCCCGAGTGGGAGGCGTGTGGGTCGGTCTGCTTCCACTCCATGCCGCCCTCGGGGCGAGGCACCATGTCCCACCCCGCAGCGGAGCGTCGCCAGAAGTCGTGGAACCAGTTGCCGACGCCGTTGGCGGTGGACTCCACGAACACCCAGGAATGGTTCACGTCGGGCACACCCTGGCTGACACCTCCCCAGAACCTCTCCGGCTCCGCCCAGAACGCAGCTTCGGAGGCGTGTACTCCGTGGTAGGTGGCCGATCTGCCCTTCCCGCTCGACTTCTTGGACGAGCCTCCCAGCGCAGCGGTCTTGACGACGAGCCGGCTACCAAGGCCCGGGTTGGCCTTGCGGTCGTTGATCTTCGGGTTGTCGAATACGATTTCGCCCTGATTGAACTTTTCCGTCATTGGGCGAATCGAGTCAGGCAGCGCCTCGTAGTACAGGCGGAACATGCCGTAGATGTTGTTCACCGCTTCTTCTTCGTGGGCGACGATCAGCGACGTGGCGTCACGAAAGAAGGCGGTCCTCCAGAACAGCATCCCCTCGGACAGCGTGGAGATGCCCATCTGCCGGGCCTTGAGGATGACGATCCGCACGGGCTTGCCGGTGGCGTACTGCTTGAGGGCCGCCGTGTAGAGTTTCTTTTGCGCCGGGGTCCACTGGTTGAACTTGCGGCGCCCGCCTGCCTTGGTGCGGATCTGCATGAACTCATGCAGGAGGAAGGCGGGGTTGTCTTTGCACAGGGTGTAGACGGACTCCAGCACCCTGCGTTGGTCGTCGGCACTCCACGGATGGGTGCCGTCAGGGTTGGCCTCGGCGCGAAACTCCTCCCAAAGTTTCCACCGCTTGTAGGAGTTCGTCCCGATGTACCAGGGCAGTCCTGGCAGGACGACTTCCACCTACCGACGCCCGATCATGTCCTCGGGGCGAATCCGCACGTTGCGCGGCTTGTCCCGACCGGCCTTCTTGAGCAGGGCCCACTCGACCCGAAGGCGTGCAGGGCCCGTGGCGAACGTCCCTCTCGACTGTGCGTCAGCGATGGTGGACGACGGCACCGCGTCCTTGTCCGCAAACTTGGTGCGGTGGTGGACGGGTTCCCCCGAGACGTACTTGCTGCGCCGCCCCTGTGGCCTGCCGATGAGGTCGCGTTCCTTCACTCCTCCCCCTTCTTCTTCTTCTTCTTGGGCGCAGCCTTCTTCTTGGCCTTCTTGACCTTGGCCGGCTTGAGAGTGCCGTCCTTGGCTCGATCGAATCGACGCTGGCCCATTAGGTTGTGAAGTTGGTGCGCGCCTCGGAGCAGGCGATCGAGTCAATGGTAAGCGACTGGTCGTCGTCGTCGCCGTCGTCGCTTTCAACACGCACCAACCAGTGCCAGTCCGACTTGTTTCCGGTGATGGCCCCGACCGCAGAGCGGGTCTCGGTATCCCCGACCTTGGCGACAACCGTACCGTTCGTGAGGATCTGCACGGAGAAGTCGGTCTGCGCCACCGTGGCGGCTACGCCCGTGTCGACAGTGACGATGGCAGCGCCGGTGATGCGAGTCCGCAGCCGCCAGTTGGGGCTGTTGGCGATGTTGAACTCCAGATAGGCCCAGTCTTGGTCGGCAATCGGCGTCGCCGTGCTCGCAACGGCGGCCGTGTCTCCCCAGCCGATCTGCACGTTGTTCAGCACTCCGACGGTCACGCTCTCCAGGGCGAGACGGGTGGACATCTTCGGGTGCCGTCGCCCGGTCCACGTCGCGGCCGAGTACAGAACGAGGGCGTCGTCGTCGGCAGGGCAGTCCAGAACAGCATGGGACGCCCCGTCCAGAACGTGCGTCTCGGTCGCTCCGGTCTCTCGGTGCAGGATCCCGTAAAGCCCCTGGGGACCTGGAGAGGCACCGGCCGTGTCGTCAAAGTCCTCGCTCCAAGTGCGGGCGCTGGACGTCTGGTTGAGCTTGGAGGGATCGATCGCTGCGTCAGCGCCGATGTTGCGATTCAGGATTGGCATGTGCTGGTCTCCTCGGCACGGTCCTCATAGTTGACCCCGCAGGATGCGGATACTCGACCGCCGATGCCGGCCATTCGCGTATAGGGGGTTGCAGTAGGTCAAGCATGGGGGTACAAGGTGCCCATGAAGAACACAACGCACGACACGACCATGCACTTCCGCATCAACACGGAGCTTCGGGACCGCCTTCGGGTGTTGTCGGAGCGTGCGGACGTGCCGATGAGCGCGCTTTTGCGGCGTCTGCTCAAGGATGCGCTGCCTCGTTGGGAGGCTCGTCTGGACGAGGACCGGCTGGCCCTGCTGTGAGTCTGTCCCGCAAGGCAAGACGCGCACGCGAGGCGAAGGTCGCCAAGATTGCCGCTCTCCGTGTCGAGTACGCGCACATTCTCCGTGCGCAGGGGCACGAAGCCGTGGACCCTGCCAAGTGGGCGGTCGAGGCCGCTCGGATTCGCTCTCGCCTTCGCAACCTTGGTGGACTGTGAGCCCTGACGCAGAAACGGTGCTCAACCGCCTACAGGGGGCCACGCGTTCCGTGAAGGTCAAGACGATTGCCCTGGACCTGCGCTGGACGAGAAAGGGCGCAGATGGCCCGTGGGGCAAGAACAGGAACGACTGCATCGACCATCGCCGCACGCTGATGGCGTTGAACGAGTTGCTGTGCGCTGGTCTTGTTGAGGAGCGAACGTCGGGCGATGGTTCCCGTTGGAGGTCTAGGTGACTCGTTTTCTGGAGAAGTCGTTTCCGTCGAAGCCTGCCAACGGGAAGTATCGCAACGGCTGGGATCGTATTTGGGACGGGCAGATCACATACATCTGCTTTGAGTGCGACCACCGCTGGCGTGGCCCGAAGGACAGCGAGGCGGAGTCTTGCCCCGAGGACGGTTGTCCTGGCTACGGTGAGCCGCTGGGTTGACGCAGGTACGCCTGACAGGGATCGAGTGCGCCCAGGCTGCTCTCATCGCCACCCGCAGACGCCTTGAGAACGTGCGTATTCACAACCGCACCGACGCCCACGGCTTCGACCCCCAGCACGCTTGGCACGCGGAGATAGAGGGGGTCATGGCGGAGATGGCGTTGGCGAAGTTCCTTGGCGTCTACTACGCCGGGAAGGGCGAGTTTCGTGGCGCCGACGTGGCTCCGAACCATCAGGTGAAGCAGACGACGTACTCTGCGGGCCGTCTGTGCCTGAACTTCGGCAACGTGGAGGACGGCCACAAGTACTGGCTGTTGGTCGGTCGCGACGGAGACTACGAGATCAAGGGTTGGATTTGGGGTCGTGACGCTCAGCGTGACGAGTGGAAGGACGATCCTCTGCTTCGGGCGAAGGGGCGTTCAAGGGAGGCGTGGTTCGTGCCTGCTTCTGCGCTGAATCCGCCGCTGGGCTAGTCCTCGTCTGCTGCTGCTGCCGCCCCTGCGATGCCGTATGCGATGCGCGGGTCTTTGGGGTCGTAGGTGCCGACGTTGCCCGTGGCCGACTTGATCTGGGTGGGTTTCAAGGCGACGTAGATGGTGCCCTCGTCCTTCGTGTTCTTGATAATCACGCTGTCGTACTCGCCGCTGCGAATGGAGTCCCTGAAATCCTGACCGCCTTTTTGGAACTGGACGTCTCCTGCGTGCTTTCCGGCAGCGTCGATGACGTAGGGTTTCTGGAACGACAGGTGGACAGGATAGACGGTGCCCTGCATCCCCTCTGCGAAGCGTGAAGCGGTGGGCGCGTCCCCGAAGAATCCGGCGATCTCAACGCCCGGCTCTCCAGAGAGGAATGATGGGAACTCCGAGGGACGGTTGATGACATCGAGGAGCGGACCCGGATCCTCCACGGGCCAATCTGGACGAGGAGTACCGGGGGTTGGAGTCTTGATTTCCTTGGTGTAGTCGTAGGGCCACATGCCCTTGTAGACGACCATCGGCTCGCCCTTTTCGTCCACGACCTTGGACTCGCCAAACCAGCGGCGGAAGGCGGGCGTCTGCGTGGGGGGCGGGGGGGAGGGGGAGCGAATCAGCACGTCCTCCAGTTCTCCGTACTCTGGGTGATCCATCGTCTCAAACCCATAGCGCCGATACCATGCGTCGAGATCCGCGCTAGACAACTGACCACCCCTGGCATCTGGCTCCAAGGAGACTGACAGGTTCTCCCTGTCCGCCATCCTGATTATCTCCTTGAGTATTTGCCTGCCAACGCCGTGCCCTCGGAAGTCCTTGTTTACGGTGATAAACTCCAGATGTATGTCTCCCTGATCGCTCGATTCCCCTTTCCACATCACCGTGTTTGCTCCCCAGAGCGTATCGTCCGACAGGTTTTTAGGGTCCCCTCCCATCGAGGAGACAAGTTTACCGTCACGGTCTACCCACCACGTTCTGAACCTTGGATCTGCGTGTGGAAGCGTCAGGTTTTCGTATGACCCAAGAAAGCCCTGCGCGGGCGTCTGCGTGGGGGGCGGGGGCTCCGGCGCTACAGGCTCCGACCTGACCGACCGTGCCTCCACCCGAGGTTGCCTAACGGGTTGGCCGTGTAGGGACGGGACATATCTGTCGTTAGGATCAAACAAGATCAAGACGTTGTGCTCGGGCTTGCCCTTGGACACCCCCCTCCCCGTCCTTCCCCCAATGTGGCGCATACCGGCGTAGCCCTTGTCTTTGAGGACTTCCGCCAGATCGCCAAGAACCTCGCTGGCCTCCGAGGTTGGGAACTCATGGTCCCCCATGAAATCTCTCAACCCCTGGACCACCTCCCTTCCTGTGGCGTTTGGATCCGGTGTGTACGTCTCCCCGTACAGGGTCGTACCGAAATGGCCCACCACGTCTGGAGGAAGCGGACGGTCTAGGTCGAGGGTGTTCAACGCGTCGACCTGAACCTCCATGATCTGACCCGGGCTGGCCTTGGGGCCCCTTGTCTTTGCGTATCCGGTGGCTATGGCGGGCTCGTCGGTCAGATATAGCCCGTACCCGAACAGGTTTTCCGGGTTGCCGTGGTAGTAGGGGTCGAAGTCTCCGATGTCGGAGATGTCCGCCTTGGTCCCATGAAACCACCTCGTCTGTTCCACGGGTTTCACGGGGCGAAGCGGTGCAGGCGTCGCACTTGCCAGTGGCTCCGGCGCTACAGGCTCCGGCGCTACAGGCTCCGGCTTGCCGGCTTCGTAGGCGGCGCGCAGGGCCGGGCGGCCGGGGGCGGGGGCGGGGGCGGGCATATCATCCCAACGGACGCGAATGTCCTCTGGGTTGAACCGCATCTCCTGTTCCCCAGGAATCACGAAGTCAGACGCCTTGAACTCACGCTCGCCACGAAATCCCGTCTGATGAGACACGTCCTGCCCACCCTCCGGCAAAGCGCCTCTCCTCACGTCGAGGTCCAATATCTGAACCTCGTCCGGGTCTATCCGGCCCCAAGACCTTGCCCCCCCGAACAACAGGAGCTTTGGTCGCTGGCCAGCCGGAAGGGGATTTCCGCCCCAGAAGGAACTGTCCATCAACTTGAACAGGTCTGCCTGCTTCTGCGGCGTGTCGTAGACTTCGGAGGCCACCGTGCGAACCTCGTCGTAGAGAGCACTGGCGGTTTCTGGGTCAATGCGCTGAAAGCCTCCCTCCACCCACTCCCTTGCGCGAGGCGAAAGGTTGGGCAGCATCGAATCCACCGTGCTGCTTGTCTTTCCCGACAGCGCAGACCCTACGAGCGAAAAAACACCATCTCCGAATCGTGTCTTTTGATTTCCGTCCGCGCTGAGGCGCAACCCGTGGGCCTTCTCAAAGAAAGGAAGAATGTCTCCTGCCCGTGTATCTCCGCGAGCGATGTTCGACGCGAATCGAAGCCCGTCGCGTATGTATTCAGCCTTCCGCCGGTCGTATGTCACCGACACGCGACCACGCCCCGCCCCGGCGCTTCCCAGGCCAACAGATCCGGGTACGTCATCGCCAGATTTCAGCGAATTTTGACGCACCGCACCGTAGTTTGTCGTCACATGGAACACGCCTTGGTGCTCCGCAGGGACCATCTTCGACACCTCGGCCGCTATCTCCGGGTTCCATGACGACAGGTCGGGGGTCCAGTCGTCAGGGCTGGTCAAAAGCCGGGGTTCCTTGGCGGCCACCACCTCCGGCCTAGCCTTGGCATACGCCTCTCGCATCCCCACCCGCGCAGACTTCGGAGCGGCGGCGGCAGGCTCGGCAGCAAGCGTCTCATACGCCGCAGGAGGGGCCTCCACGGGACGCACCGGCCCAGGCTCTCCCGTCAGGCGCTCGTACATCGAACGCGCCGAAGCAGCCTCATGGGCAGGCGTGCGAGGGTCCGCAGCCAAGTCGTACAACTTGTCCGCACGCGTGGGAGGACGCGGAGCGACAGGGGCAGGACGAGGCGCAGGAGGACGCAGACGACGACCCAACGCACGGGCCCCACTGAAAGCGGCGTGCCCACCGCCCAACATCGCTGCCGTCAACAACGCGTGTTCCTGCTCGGGCGTGAGCGGCGCAGGACGCCCAGCCATCCTGTCGTAACCCACGCCTGCCAATCCAGGATACTGCTGCGCCAAGTTCACAAAAGGCTCGACGTGGTGCCGATAACCCTCCGCCTTCAACCGCTCATAAGGCTCCGCATAGTCCTCGTCCAACGCACCCTGGAGGTGAGAAGCAGGGTTGAAGTAACCCATGCCGGAAGCCATCACCTGACCCGCGCCCTGAGCCAAAGGAGACTCCGACTCCATCAACGCACGACTCAACGCAACAGGAGGAGCCCAATCCGGCACCACCCCAGGCAACATCTCCAGATAACGAGCAGCCTCCTCCTCGCGGACCCGAGCCTCGATGTCCGGGTGACTCACATCACGCCACTCCGGTACGTCCAAGCTCTGCGGACCAGGGACCTCCAAAGGAGGATCACTGCTCAAATCACCCCCGGCCCACAACAAATCCAAATACTCGCGATCGAAAGGCAACGCCATGAAACCACCCTAACACACCAATATCACCCGACACACACACCAAGCCTTGACAGAATACCCACACCCATGTGTACGCATCGCGCAACACGGGGGACGCGAGCCAACAAGGCGAGCAGGGGGACGAGCACACCTACAAACCACCCCAGGACCCACAAGGGTCCCCCTCACACAAAAAGGGGTACCCCCGAATCACCACAGCGATCCAAGGCGATTGACGATAGGGACGCGTACCGACTGACGATAGCAGTCTGAACCTACCCAGCAGAGCCCCACCCCCAAGACCCCACCCCACCCCTCCCACGCGGGTCAGTCCGACGCCGACGAGCCGGAGCGGGTGGGACGACGGCTGGAGCTTCGGCTACGGCGTGGCTGGCTTGCCTCGACGGTGCGGGCGTCCACGACCACCCCAGGGACGTCTACGCTAGGAGGCGACCCCGCCCCACCCAGGAGGCCGACAGCCACCGTCACGTTGACCTGCGGTCCGGCCGCGTGCGCGTTGGCTTGGGAGGGGCCGATACCTAGACCCACTTGCACCATGCTCGCGGCTCGCAGTCCATTGCCCACGTCGCGCTCTGTCGCCTCTGGATCGGTGGCCCGGG
>Ga0098040_1001377_pt1 | contig 10559 bp, 15 predicted proteins | sample 7_EtaG_FD_75065 | JGI IMG/M metagenome (GOLD analysis project Ga0098040, IMG submission 75065) | Marine viral communities from the Subarctic Pacific Ocean - 7_ETSP_OMZ_AT15161 metaG | ecosystem: Environmental > Aquatic > Marine > Oceanic | place: Pacific Ocean | collected 2015-01-08 | reverse complement strand
CCTGAGAAATGGCGTTTCGCCCAACACTTCAGCAGCACTATCAGCAACTGCAACATCGCAGCGCCAATCCACCAAGACCACGCGAACGTCAAAGGTACTGTGAATATCATCATCACCAAGCGTCGTAACAGCACTGGCGGGAACTTGCACGTTCCTGACTATGACGCCACCTTTGACCAAACAGATAATTCAATATTTGTCTATCCAGCATGGAGGAACTGTCACGGCGTCACGCCAATTGTTCCCACACACCAAGGCGGCTACAGGAATTCTCATGTTTGGTACGCCCTGGATTCGTTCGCATCATTAGGCTGAGCATATGGGACGGAAACGCTGCACAGCAGTTGAAAAGAAGTTTCGCCTAGCCAGGGTTACGCGAATGCTGGCGGCTGGGGCTACGCGTCAAGATTTAGTGCAGTATGGCGCTCAAGAATGGGGGCTCTCAAAACGCCGCGTTGATGAGTACATAGCTGAAGCACGAGATGAGTTGCAAGAGGATTACAACTTGGATCGTCAAGCCTTTACCGCTGTTCTCCTGGCTCAGCTTTCCATGATTCAGAAAAAAGCCATGGAGCAGTCAAACCTCCAAGCCGCCTTGGGTTGCATCAACACGGCTGCAAGGCTTGCGCGAATCTACGATTGATGGGGATTCTTTCCGCGATCCCGCCTGGCAACATCCTGCAGAAACTGGGTGAGGGCAACTCACAGATGGATGTTGAGCTGTTGGCTGAACGGATCAAAAGTGATTTACATCCTGGCCAGCTTGCTTTTGTAGAAGACAGTACGACTGAAATCATTGGCCTATCGGCAGGCTATGGCGCAGGAAAAACGCGATCTTTAGCAGCAAAAGCGGTGGTTCTTGCTGCTTTAAATCAAGGGTTTGTGGGTTGCGTAATGGAGCCAACAGGCCCATTAATACGTGATATTTGGATGAATGATTTTGAGGAATTTCTTGAGTTTTATCAAATTCCCTACACGTTTAGAGCAAGTCCGCTCCCAGACTACACATTGCATTTACCAGGCGGAGATACAAAAATTCTTTGCCGGTCGTTTGAGAATTGGTCACGCATTATTGGCTTGAACCTTGCTTGGGTTCTTGCTGATGAGATTGACACGGTGACGCCATCAATAGCAGAAAAGGCGTTCCCTAAGATCCTTGGCCGTCTTCGCGCTGGCAATGTGCGCCAGTTCGCAGCAGCATCAACGCCAGAGGGCTTCCGTTGGATGTGGAACACGTTCGGCACAGAGGAGGCGCAGCAGCGCCCTGATCGCAAACTCATTAGGATGCGTTCGGCAGACAACCCACACCTGCCTCAAGACTTTATCGAGCGGCTGCAAGCTAACTATGATCCAAGCCTGTTGCAGGCTTATTTAGAAGGCCAGTTCTGCAATCTCACGACTGGTCAGGTTTATGACCGCTTCGACCGAGAAAAGCACGTAATCACAGATATCCCCAACATTGAAGATGAGCCTCTCCGCGTGGGCGTTGACTTCAATATTGGAAACATGTCAGCCGTTATTGCTGTTCGTCTTGGAAACCAACTATTGCTGATCGATGAGGTCAGCGGTGCCCATGACACCGACGCACTCGCTCAAGAAATAGGACGACGTTTCCCCGACCGTCGCATCTTTGTCTATCCTGACGCATCAGGAGGCAATCGCAGCACGAACGCCAGCCAAACCGATATTCAGATCCTTGAGTCTTATGGCTTCACTAATCAGTCACCACGGTCAAATCCTCCCATTCGTGATCGCGTGGCTGCTGTTCAAGCTCTCCTAGAGAATGGGAAAGGTCAAGTAAGGCTGCAAGTCGCGGCCAACTGCAAGCGAACAATTGAATGCTTAGAACTGCAGAGCTACACCGAAGCCGGTGACCCAGACAAGGAGGCTGGTTATGACCATATGAATGATGGTCTTGGTTATTTAGTGTGGCGCGAATTCAATCCTCTATATGCGCGTGCTGGTCGAGGCACTGGCATTAGGCTTTACTAAACTGAAGGGATTAGGCGGGGTTTCAACGTGTACTCAGGTTTTTCGGGTGGCAGGCAGCGGGTTGGCAGCGTTACTCGTGTTAATGACCCGAACACAGCCTGGGTAAATCAAGAGCCCCATTGGGAGTTGATTGAGGCTCTTTTACAAGGCACTTACGGCATAAGAAAGAAACATCGAAAATATCTGCCGCAAGAGCCTAGAGAGCTTGACGAGTCGTATGACAACAGGCTGACTCGTTCAACACTGGCCCCTTACTACGTTCGCCTCGAACGGATGCTGGCGGGCATGTTGACCCGTAAGCCTGTCAGGTTGACAGACGTGAGAGATCAAATAACAGAGCAGCTTTTTGACGTTGATCTCCAGGGCAACGATCTAAATGTCTGGACGTACGAAACCGCCAGAAAGTGTATCCGTTATGGGCACGTCGGGGTGCTTGTCGACGCTCCTCAAACAGGGTCAAACGGTCGGCCCTACTGGATCGCATACACTCCAAAAGATATTTTGGGATTCAAGCAAGAGCTGATTGATGGGCAGCAGAAGCTGATTCAGCTTCGTTTGATGGAAAAGATCCTTGTTCCTGATGGCGACTACGGCGAGAAAGAGGTTGAACAGGTTCGTGTCTTAACTCCAGGCGCGTTTGAGATTCATCAGAAAGACGACAAAGGAGATTTCCGCGTCATTGATGAAGGCACAACCAGCCTTGATGAAATTCCGTTCGCTGTTGCTTATTCCAACCGCGTCAACGTGATGGAGTCGCGGCCACCAATGGCCGACATTGCAGAGCTAAATCTTAAGGCGTATCAAGTTCAATCTGATCTTGATAACCAGCTTCACCTTTCAGCTGTTCCCTTGCTTGCGTTCTACGGGTTCCCGCAATCATCGGAGGAAGTAAGCGCCGGGCCTGGTGAAGCGATTGCATTCCCAGCCGAAGGCCGCGCTGAATACATTGAGCCAAGCGGCAGGAGCTACGACGCGCAGTTCCAACGGCTTGAGCAGATTGCAGCGCAGATCAATGAGCTAGGGCTTGCCGCAGTCTTAGGCCAAAAGCTCAGTGCCGAAACAGCAGAGGCCAAGCGCATCGATCGCAGCCAAGGCGATTCCACGATGATGGTCATCGCTCAGCAAATACAGGACATGCTTGACAACTGCCTGCGGTTTCATGCGGCTTACCTGCAAGAGCCTCAAGCTGGTAGTAGTTTTGTCAACCGTGATTTCTTGGCCGCACGTTTGGAACCAACAGAGATTCAATCACTGTTGCAGCTCTACACAGCAGGAACCATTACTCAAGAGACGTTGCTAAATCAGTTAGAAGCTGGAGAGGTCTTAGGTGATGAGTTTTCCGTGCAGGAAGAACTAGAAGCTACACAGGCTGGCGGCTTGATCGAGATGAATCAGCCAACGCCACCGGCCAACCCGGCAATACCTGAAGAGTCAGCCGAACCTGAAGATCAACCTGAAAAACCTGAAATCCCTAGCTGATGTTTTGGAACAGATCCGCACAAAAGCAGCCAGAACCTGAGCCTGAATCAAGACAACAGGTTCTTTATTACGCGCAGACACCATTAAAGGGTGACTTGTTCGCTGTTGTCCGCGTGACTTGGCATAAAAAGGGAATGCCTATTGGTGTTGTTGAGTCGCAGCTAAGAGAAGACGATGGAGACGCGATGAGTGCTGAGTTTGGTCAGCTTGTAGGGAAAGCCTTGAGAGATGGCGCTGATGTCTCAATCATTTGCGGCGAACCTCCCGAAGCTGTAGGAATTAAAGAGCTATGACAACACCCGCGAAGCTGTATAGGAATGCAATTGATCTCAATCGCTATAGCAACTGGGTCGCCAAGCGTATTATCAGTTCATATAATGATTTACTTGTGGATACTGCTCAGCGTCTTGTTGGGATGGATGATGATGATGCGATTGCGAAAGCTGCAAGGTTATACGAAACACTGGACCAGTTAAAAGGGTCTCTTGAAGAGTGGGCGGCAAACAGCACAGCTTTGTCTGTGAGAGAGCTGGAAGAATTAGCAGGCGTTCAAGCTGGTTTTGTAGAAGAACAGCTAAGAAAAGCAATTCCAATTAAGTTTAGAGATCAGGTTCGATCTGTTGAGATCAGTCCACGTTTTGCGGAGGCTGTTGCAACAGCGGACCCAACGCAACAGCGTGGAATTGCTTCATTAAGTGACGATCTGGAAGCTGCTGTAAGTGGTGCCAAAAACATTAAAAAGATTACGACCGCAGACGGTGTAACGATGACACTGCCTAACGGGCAGGTTTTAAAAAACTCGTTTGCAAGCATGGCTAAGAAAGAAGGTGCTTTATTTGGTAAAGCGGTTCGCAATGGGTTTTTAACTGGTGAACCTGTTGAATCAATTATTAAAAGGCTGAAAGGTCGCTTGATGGAGGGAGACGCCGGGTCAATCTCTCAACTTCTTAGAGCTGGAGGCGAGTCAACAATAAGAGCCAATAATCAGATTCGCACGTTAGTTCGCACCAGTATTAATCAAGTGGCTAACGCTGCAAGCATGAAAGCTTATGAGGCGAACCAAGACATCACAAAAAAATATCGATACACGTCAACTCTGGACAGCAGAACGTCACCTGTTTGCAGGGCTCTTGACGGAACAGAGCATGTATATGGTAAGGGACCAATACCGCCACAGCATTTCAATTGCAGGTCTACGACTGTTCCAATAATTGACTATGAGGGCTTGGGATTTGACCCGCCACCACCAAGCAAATTAGGCAGGCCAGGTGGAGACAAGAACATTCCAGATGGTGAAAACTATGGCCCATGGCTGAAGCGGCAGCCGAAGACTGTGCAGGAAGACGTTCTGGGAAGCCAAGGCCAAGTTGGCTATTTCAATGCGTTGTCGCGCAAGTATGGCCCTGATGGAGCGATCCGGCGTTTTGTGCGTGAGGACGGATCAGAAAAAACAATTGGAGACTTAAAAAGGGCGTATGGCGATCCGTCAAAGATCAAAGCAAAGCCATAGTCAACTTCTGCACCTGTTGATGGCACTAAGAAAAAATAAGAGGGCTTGCTCTGTCAGGGCTGGGCTGGGTTAAGCTGCTTCTGTTGCTTTAGGTCAGATGGCAAAGCTCAGCAGTAAATTCAAACTCACGGTTCAAGGGGAAGCTCTCCCAGCTTCCTGCCCTCCTAAGAAGCCTGTCACTAAAGTCAAGACTGACAAAAAGCAAGCAAAAGAGGAATAAAACCAAACAGAGCTGATAGCCTTTAGAAGTAATTTAGCCTGTGGCTAATTCATGTCTGAAGAACAAAATGCTCCTGTGGAGCAATCTGTTGACACTAGCAAACTAGAAGCAGAACTCGAAGCGATGAGGCGCAAAAACGCTGAATTGATTGATGAGTACAAAAAAGCAAAAGCTCAAGCTAAAGCCATTCCAGAGGGCGTTGATGTTCAGGAGTTACTGGACTTCAAGGCTAAGACGGAACAGGCAGATCTGGAACAACAGGGCAAATACGGCGAAGCTCGACAAGCTTTGGAGCAGCAGTTCCGTGAGGCGACGGCGGAAAAAGACAAGCGCATCTCTGAACTTGAAGTTCGCGTAAGAGAGCTTGAACTGATTACGCCTGCGATTAGCGCACTTGCTGACGTTGTTCATGACCCTGATCTGATCTTAAAAACCAAGCTGACCAGTGATCAGATTGAGTGTGAATCTGACGGTACGGTTGTCGTTGTTGACGGTTACCAGCGCACGCCTGTCAGTGAATGGGCCAAGACTTTGCCAGCCTGGATGCAAAAGCAACCCAAGCCAAAAGGCAGCGGAGCACCTGCTGGCCGCACTTCTGGAGAGTCAGTAGCTGGAATGGAAAATCCATTTGTAGCTGAATCTTTCAACTTGACAGAGCAATCACGTTTGTTCAAAACCGATCGTGATTTGTACGAAAGGTTGAAAACAGCGGCTAACCGTTAACATGTGAGCTAATGGCAAGGCTGTGCTGAGCCGTTGGGCTGTGCCCACACCGTAAACATTCTCCTTTTGACAGATGGCAACTCTTAGGAGTGACATCATCATCCCTGAGGTATTTACGCCTTACGTCATTGAGCAAACAACTCAGCGTGATGCCTTCTTGGCTAGCGGTGTGGTGCGGCCAATGGCGGAGCTAAATGCAGCAGAAGGTGGTGGTGATTTCATCAACGTACCTTTCTACGCCGCAAACCTGAGCGGCGACTTTGAAGTTCTGTCTGACAGCTCTTCACTAACTCCAGGCAAGATCACAGCTGACAAGCAGGTTGGCGTGGTTTTGCATCGTGGTCGCGCTTTTGAGTCTCGCGACCTTGCAGCTCTTGCTGCTGGTTCTGATCCGATGGCCGCTATCGGTTCCAAAATTGCTGACTACATTAACAACCAACGCCAGAAAGATCTCCTTTCCTGCTTGGCTGGTGTTTTCGGCACTGTTCACACAACCAGTTCATCCGCTGCATTCTTTCCGCTCACCATTGATGGTGAATCAGGAGATACGCCCACAGCTTTGAGCCCTCGTCACGTTGCAGAAGCCAAGGCTTTGCTTGGCGATCAAGGCGAAAAATTGGCAGCCATTTGCATGCATAGCAAGGTTTATTACGACCTTGTCGAGCGTCGCGCTGTTGATTACGTCTTGGCGACTGACTCCAGTGGCGGCAGTGCTACCGCTTCCGGCGGTTCAATTGTTCAAGCCTTCGGGAGTCCTACTGTCTCGACCTTTATGGGTCTGCGCGTGATTGTCTCCGACGACGTGAACACCAATGGCAGCGGTTCTTCTACTGAATACGCTACTTACTTCTTTACAGAAGGGGCTATTGGTTCTGGCGAACAGCTCGGGCTCCAGACTGAAACTGACCGGGACATCCTGGCCAAGTCTGACGCTATGTCAATCGACCTTCACTATTGCTACCACCCAATCGGTGCAAAGTGGGGAGTTACCACTGCGAACCCCACACGGGCTCAGCTCCAAACTGTTGGCAATTGGTCGAAAGTTTACGAGACTAAAAACCTCGGAATCGTTCGGGCAACCAATGTTTCTAATATGGATTGATCGAGGTAACTAACCATGGCATCCATTTTTGAGGCAACAGCGGGCAAGCTTCTAGGCCCAACAACTGGCGGCACTGTCACTCAGGCCACCAGTAAAGCAACAGGTGTGACACTGAACACCGCTTCAGGTCAAATCACTTTGGACGACGCTGCTTTGGCGGCGGCTGCTGAGGTGACTTTTGCTGTTACAAACAGCGAAATTGCAGCTACTGACGTTGTTGTGGTTAACCACAGCTCCGCCGGAACTGCTGGCGCTTATCTCGTTCAAGCCAACACAATTGCCGCCGGCTCGTTCGCGATCACGGTTGCAAACCTGTCCGCAGGTTCATTGGAAGAAGCGATCGTTGTTTCTTTCGTAGCTCTGAAGGGCGCAAGCTCCTGATGGGTTTGTTCGCTTTTCGGCGAGCAAAAGAACGTGAGGCTGCTGCTACGGCGGCGGTCTCCGCTTCTAAAAAGCCCGCAATCAAGAAATCAACCGTAAAGGCCGATGGCAGTAACGATCACAGCAACGGCAGGCAGCGCAAGCGCAAACAGTTACCTGACACTGGCGGCAGCTGACGCTTTAGTTGAAGGCATGGTCGAAAGTTCCGACGTTTCCAAGTGGACAACGGGCAACGATGACACGCGCAACCGCGCTTTAGTTACAGCCGCACAGCGACTTGATCGCGAAAGATTTCTAGGCGCACGGGCAACAGATACGCAGGCAATGCAGTGGCCGCGCACTGGCGTTCGTAAGCCTGACACATATGTTAATACTTATGCCAGCGGTTTTCCGTTTCGCATTTCTGACGATTACTTCACCGATACAGAAATTCCTGATCAGATCCAGCGGGCTCAGCTTGAACTAGCTGTCTACTTAAAAAACAACGTTGACGGCATCAGTTTGAGCGGCCTTGAAGATTTCAAGAGCGTTTCAGTCGGTAGCTTGAGCGTTACGCCTGACAAGTTTGGAGCAGTGGGTGCTGATCGTATCCCGCCAATGGTTGAACGTTACCTAACCTCACTTAGGATAAGTGGACCGGGCAACATCGCTATTAAACGGAGCTGATCATGGGCATGGATTTTGGAATTGGGGCTGAGTTTGTCTCTGACACGGCTGCTCATACAGGCCGCTTTAGTGCGATCTACTTCAAGGAAGCGACCGTGATCAACGCAATCACTGCCGATAATTACACGGGCAACGCATTGGCTGGTGAGACTTTCCCGGCTGACTCGACAATCTACGGAGTCTTTACAAGCATCACTTTGACGAGTGGCGCTTGCGTGGCTTACAAAATCTAATGGGTCTTGCTAGCTCGCTGCAAAAAGTTGCTGACAAGATCGTCTCCAAGTTTGGCGGTGAAGTGATCATTCGCTATGTCGCGGCGGGCTCTTACAACGCGACTACTGGCGTTGTTGGCGAAACCATCAGCGATACAGAGGTAAAAGGCGTTCTTGAAGGCGTCAACGTTCGCGAAGCTAACGCCAATCGCCGCAATAACGAGCTAATTCAAACAGGGGACAAGCGTTTAACTGTCGCGTCTAATGCGTTGCCATCAGCTCCTGAAACAAAAGATCAAGTGGTGATTAGTGGCGTTGTCCATCAAATTATTAGCGTTGAGACGATTGAACAGGAGAATGAGGCGATCACCTACGAGCTGATTTTGAGAGCATAGCTATGGCGCGTCAGATCAAGTTAGATCAGATCGGCAACTATATGGATGGGCAGATCCGTCAACTTGTAAGAGTCACAACGCTTGAATGGGAGAAGCGAGTCAAAACGGCAACGCCTGTTGAAACAGGGACATTGAGGAACGCTTGGGAAAGCCGGACTGACAAGCATTATGTTGGCGAAGTGACCAACAATATGGAATATGCAGAACCTGTTTGCTACGGCACCAACCTGCCACCTTCATGGAAGGGTGAATTCAAAACAAGACAAGACACAGTCGCTGGCTTCCCCGACATAATCGGAAAAGAGCTTGAATCTTGGAGCCAGCAGCAATATCAAAAAATCGTTAGGAGGGGCTAATGGCTGCTGTAGATCTCAACACTGTTAGAAGCGTCATTGAAGGCAGGCTGGCAACAGAGCTTGCCAATGCTCCGTTTCTTCCCGTCGTGTTTCACAATATGGCGTACGAGCCAGCCATGAATTCCTCTTGGGTTCAATGCCTTGTCAGTTTTGGCGCTAACGAGTATTTAAGCCAAGGTCTTACAGCTGACTCTCAGAATCGCGTTGTAGGTTTGTTGCTTGTCAATATCTTTACGCCACAAGGTATTGGTCCTGGGGCTAACTATGTCATTGGAAAACGTATTCGTGACCTTTACAATAGGGTCATAGTGTCGGGGGTCTTCTTCGACGCAGCCAACGGCCCAGCGGTTCTGGCTTCACCAGTTCCTGAAGGCTACTTCCAAACTCAGGTCCGTGTGACCTTTGAATTCATCGAGGAACTCTGACCATGGCAACAATTCGAGGCGAAGCAGGATCAGTTGAGTTTGAGACTGGCTCAGGCAGTCTTGCGACCGTTGTTGGTACCCGAAGCTGGAGCTTGACAACTACAAAGGAAACGCTTGATACCAGTGTTCACGGGAACACCTTTCGTCAGTTTGTCGGCAGCATGATCAGCGGGTCTGGCACTGTTGAACTGGTGTATGACCCAGATGCAACCGGACAGGCCGCTTTTGTTGAGGATGTAATGAAAACAGGTGACACGGCGGATGCGTCGTTTGAACTGTTCACAACCGGCAACACAAACGGCACTGATTCTCTTGCTTTTGGTGGAATCATTACTGACATGGAAATTGGTTCTACTGTTGGTGATCTTGTGGTTGTCAGCTGCAGCTTTATCACCAGCGGCACTATCACTTCTAGCTTGGAGTAAGGAGGCTATATTTAAGCGGCAAATGTGTTGCTTAAATGCCTGCCACTGAACGGACAGTACGAACGGTTGACTTGCTGGTTGGGGCTTTTGACCTCAACCAGCGCCGCAAGTACGAACTAAAGAATGAAGCAGGCGACAAGATTGTTGACCTGTACTTCAAACCAATCACACGGGCTGACCGCAAAAAAGCTCAAAGCCTTGCGGGCACCGAAGAGGCTTTGGTTATCAGTACGCAGATGCTCTGTCAGATGGCTGAGCTTGAGGACGGAACGAAAGCTTTCGCAGCGGCTGATGCTGAGAAGCTTCAACGCAAGCTGCCTGAGTCTGTTTTAAATGATGTTGAGCTGTTTTTGTTTGGCCTTGCTAGTGAGTCTGAACTGGAAGACACAAAAAACGACTAAGGCAGGACAAGTGGACCCTTTTCGAGTTTCACCTGGCCTGCGAACTTGGGATGACTGTTAGCAGGCTCCGCACGGAACTGACCGACGCGGAGCTTGTTCATTTTGCTGCGTTCTACGAGATCAAGAATGAGGAGCAGGAAAAAGCAATGGATCGCGCCAAGTCGAGTCGGCGGTAAGATTGAGCGAGTGCTGGGGCGGTTGTGGCTGAGTCAAATATCAAACTCAGGGTAGACGCTGGCGGCGCTGTTGCTGCTCTTAACCAAACCAATGCT
>Ga0098040_1001376_pt1 | contig 10561 bp, 14 predicted proteins | sample 7_EtaG_FD_75065 | JGI IMG/M metagenome (GOLD analysis project Ga0098040, IMG submission 75065) | Marine viral communities from the Subarctic Pacific Ocean - 7_ETSP_OMZ_AT15161 metaG | ecosystem: Environmental > Aquatic > Marine > Oceanic | place: Pacific Ocean | collected 2015-01-08 | reverse complement strand
TTAGTAAATTCAAATAGTTTATTACATACGACTAGATTGTTTTCTTTAGGGAAGCAAGGTGAAACGTGGAATAAAATACCTCTTTTTTATGGGGAATGGGATAATAATTCATCAGAACTTTTTATTGAAACAGATAAAGAATTGTTTAATCTTTTTAAAAATATACCCGAAATTGATTTTTCTTCAATAACTAGAGTACTTGATCATTATGAAAGCAACTCCCCGCAGGAATTAACAAGAAAAATTAGGTCGATTAAATCGCTTAATCAGTTGAAAACTCCAATGTTGGCAATGGAAGGAAAATATAAGTTAGATTTTTCATCAAGATATTTTACTGAAGATTTTCCATATGGGATCGCTTTAATGGCAGTTATTTCTAATAATTATGAAGTAAATTCAGAGAAGATTAATTTGATTGCGAATTGGGGCTTAAATGCTATTGGGAAAGATATGGAATATGTTAAAAATTTGTTTGATTTTAAATAGAAGAGAGGTTTTATGATTGCTGGATTTAATGACACTGTTACATGCTTAGTGATGAATGAAAAAAATTGGAGATTATTGCACAATAATTTATGCAAGGAACAAAAGGAGTATGATAGAAATGCTAAAAAAGATCGGTTATTTGCCATACAAGACATATTAAATGACTTGGGCATTCAATTTTGGTTGTCTAATGGAACCGCGCTTGGCATGATAAGAGAAGGAAATTTTATTCAATGGGATGATGATATTGATTTAGATTTATACGCGGAAGAATATGTGCCTGCATATAATGAAATATTGAATAGATTAATTGATAATGGATTTGTGGTTCGTACTTGTATTAGAGGAGAAACCAGCAAGATGAGTGTTTACAAGACTGATGGAGAAAATATTAAAATAGCTCTTGGTGCTGTTTATTTAGAAGGCGATTACAGAAAAAAACTAAGAAGGACATACCCTAAAAGTTTTTATGAAAATTTTATTTGGTATGAATATTACGGCAGAAAGTTTAAGATTCCTGGCCCGCCTGAAGAGTATTTAGCTTATATATATAAGGACTGGAAGACTCCTTTAAAAACTGATTATGTGCAAGATTCTTTGCTTAGGAATGAAATACCTAGATGTGGGAGTAAATAAGATGAAAATAATTAGCTCTACTGGAGGTGGTGGTTCAAGTTTTGTAGCGGACCAATTTCAAACAAATAAATGGGTTGTATGCTTGAGACCTGATGGAGGAAGACAAAAAGCTACACATACGGTTAAGCAAGTATTTCTAGAACGTACACGGCCATATTTTTATATTGATGTTGAAGATGGTAAGTATTCTCAAAGAGAATTGTTTCAGATAACCTATGAGAAGTTAAATGCATTGCGCTGGCCAAATTTGATGCTTTTATGCATGTCTTGGGGTGGAATGGGATATTTAAATGATTTAGAAGAAAAAACAATTTTTCTATTGAGAGATCCAATTTTTGCTTTTACTTCATATTCAGGTGGTGGATGGCGTAAAGAAGGCGGCGCCAGGCGAATTAAATACATTGGAGCGACAGGGCCAAATGATAAAAAATGGATTGATGTTTTTTTGGGCGATTTTTCAATGTGGCTTGATGGTGCAAAAAATGCTTTGAAAGCTTATGAGAGCGGATCTGGACATATAGTTAGGTATCATAATTTCGTGGAGGATTGGCAAAAAATTGATGGAGTTCCTCCTGTTCATGAAAATTTTGATTCAAAAGATGATTATAAGAAATTAGAAGGATTTTTAACTGAAGAAACAATTGACTATATTAAAGAAAAAACTAATGATGTTTGGGATAAAATAAAACAAATTTAATAATGGTTAAAAAAGAATCTAAAATATTAGGTCGTCTGAATAAAAGCTTAGGTGAAAAATGATTGATTCTAAAAAACGAAGCTTGGTAAAAGCAATTAGTTGGAGATTAATTGCGATATGTATATTAGCAGTAGTATCTTTTTTGCTACTTGACGATATTAAAACGGCATCGCTGATTACTTTATTTTATCATGTTGTTCAGGTGGCTATTTATATGTTCCATGAGCGAATGTGGAATTATATTTCATGGGGAAAAACCAAAGGCGTATTTATTCAAATGACTGGCCTCTCAGGCGCCGGAAAAACTACATTGGCAAAAAATATTGAACATAGATTGAAAAAAAGAGGTTTGCAAGTTGAAGTAATAGACGGTGATGAGTATAGAGAAAACCTATGTCAAGATTTAGGATTTTCTAAAGAAGATCGTAATACGAACATTAAAAGACTTTCATTTGTTGGCAAGGTATTAAGCCGCAATAACGTTATTTGCATCATGTCTGCTATTAATCCTTATGATAGTATACGAAAAGAAATTAAACAAATGAACGCATCTTCTAAATTAGTTTATGTTAAATGCGGTGTTGAGACTTTAAAAAAGCGCGATCCAAAGGGGCTGTATAGGCGCGCGTTGTTGCCAAAGGGCGATCCCAACAGAATTGATAACTTCACTGGAATATCGGACCCTTACGAAGCGCCACAAACTCCAGATTTAATCATCGATACAGAAAATTTAATTTTAGAAAATGCTCTCGATAAGCTTGAAAATTTTATTGCTGAGAGCATTGAGTAAAGAAAATAATATGCCAATTTTTGAAACAAAGCCGAGAGAAGTATCTAGAAAATTTAAAGAATCAACTATAGCAATTGATTTTGACGGGGTAGTTCATAAATACTCACAAGGATTTAAAGGACTATATAACGCTTATGATGTACCAAATCCTGGGACAGAAGACGCCTTAAAAGAATTAATATCTAGAGGATATAGATTAGTGATAGTGTCTAGTCGGCCCACTAAACCGATTATTGAATGGCTAGAAAAACATAACTTAAGCCAATATTTTGATGACGTCACGAACATTAAGATACCAGCAAGTTATTATGTTGATGATCATGCTGTATATTTTAATAGAAAAGCCGAGAACCCGTGGGAAACAGTATTAGGGATAATTGATAGAAATGATAGTTGAAAAAAAAGTTGATGGATTTAATTGGGTTTTAGATATTGATGATGGTGGAATCGGTCGCACACTGTATTCGTCTAATACTGTGGGAAAAAACTTTGACTTTGCTCGTGAAAAAATCTTTATGGAATTAATAGATAAAACGATCAAGCCTGGAATGACATGTATAGATGTTGGTGCAAATATTGGCTACGCGACGATGATAATGTTGCGCAATACAGGACAGGCCGGAGTTGTATATGCAATTGAGCCAGACGAGCATAATTTGAAATTATTAAAATTAAATATGGAAGCTAATGGGTTTGAATGTGAAACCGTGAGGGCGCTCATATCAGATGTGAGTGGAAAAAGTGATTTTTGGATAGCGCGCCATCCAAATCTTAATAGTGTTAGCAAAACAAAACATAGCACAAGGAAAGAAGAAATCGATTGTTATACTCTAAAAGAATTTTGTTCTACACGAAAGTATCCAAATTTTATTAAAATGGACATTGAAGGACACGAAGTTAAAGTGTTTGAAAGCGGACTAGATTATTTTGACAAAAACAGGGGCGAAACGCACATTTTACTTGAAGTCCATCCACAATATTATAATGAAAAAAATGATTTTGCTAAAATTCTGAAAGAGTATACGAAGATTGGGTTTAATGTCAAATATTTGATATCAACACCGTTTTCAGAACCCGCGCCAATTAAAAAATGTGGCTACAAGCCCACCTTGGAATTGGAATCAGATGGGTGGATACGATCTATGTATGAGAATTTAGACAATAATGATGCAATTAATTTTGCTACTAATCTTTTTCCTGAAATACTAGGAAATAAAATTGCAAGAAGTATAATGGTTTCGAGAAATGAATGAATTAGATAAAATTGAAATTAATTTTGGAGATATTGTCATAGACTGTGGTGCAAATATTGGAGATGTGACAAATTATTTCCAAAACAGAGGTGCGAAAGTAATTGCATTTGAACCTAACGAGTATGCATATAACGTGCTACAAGAGAGATTTAAAAACAATCCAAAAGTAACATGTGTACAAAAAGGCGTTGCTGGTAGCAATAATACTGGCAAAGGCAAGCTTTTTTTACACGAAGAGGCGGGAAAAGATCAAGTTATGTATTCAACCGGCTCTTCAATCGTCTCTGATAAAAATAATGTAAATACAGAAAATTATTTGCTAATTGAGCTAATTGATTTGTGTAAATTCATTAAAATTTTAAATAAACCTGTTAAAATATTAAAGATAGATATTGAAGGTGCAGAAATAGATTTATTAAACAGTCTTATCGATGAGGGGATCGCGCAAGAAATTCCTTATATTTTTGTTGAAACACATGAGAAAAAAGTACCTTCACTGGTTGAACCAACAGAGAAATTAAAACAACGCATAAAAGATGAGAAATTGTTTAATATAAATTTAAATTGGATATGAGAGGAAGAGATGGCTAGATGTTTAGTTACAGGGTATAAAGGATATATTGGTTCGGCATTGTATAAAAAATTGAAAGAGGCCGGCCACGAAGTACAGGGAATAGATCTTTTTGATGGATATAATATTTTAAAAGACTTAAAAGAGTATAATGAACCAATGCGCGGTCGGTTTCATCCACACTACCATGAATTTAAACCAGAGTATATTTTTCACCTAGCTTGCATCCCGCGTGTTGCTTATAGTGTTGAAAATCCTGCACGTACAATGGAAAACAATGTTCTAGCTACGACATATATTCTTAATTTTGCTAGAAAAAGAGATGTAAAGCGGGTTATTTATTCTGGATCATCTTCAGTTGTGGGTAACGGAAATGGCCCGAGCAGCCCATATGGTCTACAAAAGTTAATTTCAGAGATGGAGTGTAAGTTATACTCTGACTTATATGGGCTAGACACTGTTTCTTTGCGCTATTTTAATGTCTATTCTCCGGATCAAAAAGCAGACGGCCCGTATGCAACTGCAATCGCAAATTGGATGCAGCACATTAGAGAGGGTAAGGTGCCATTTATAACTGGAAACGGAGACCAGAGGCGCGATATGGCACATTTAAATGATGTTGTATCAGCGAATATTTTTGCAATGGAGCATGAAGAGAGTTTTAATGGACAGCATTTTGATGTTGGCACAGGTAGTAACATCTCTTTGAATGAGATTAGAAACATTGTTTTAGATTATTTTTCAAATGTAAAATTTGACTATGTTGAAGAAAGAACAGGCGATGTGTTATATACACAAGCTAATATTTTACCTTTAAAGGAATTAGGATGGAGTCCTAAAATAAACATAACCGAAGGAATTAGTGAGTGTTTTAAATTATTAAAAAAAGAATTGGAGAATTAATAATGGGAAAGAAAAAAGATTTAAATTTATCAGATCAGGCAGTTGGAGCAGTGATGATGGCTCTTCAAAAAAGCTTGATGGAACAAAGCGACATTGTTCCGGTTTTAAAAGGGTTTAATATTAGACTATCAGAAGAAGGTCTTGTTGTAATAAACCCGCCTTTGGTCAAATTCAACGACGAGTTCGAAGAATCTTTACAAGAGTCTGTAAGCGCAAAAAACACTGAAGCTTTTGCTGGCCCGCAACCAGAATAATATTTTATGCCTATTTATGTATATGAATGTGCTGAATGTGAAGCTGTAATAAAAGAACGACATTCTATAAAAAACAAATTAACAGACTGTCCAGATTGTGAATCAGCGAACTCTTTAAAAAGAGTGTTAAATAATTTTGTCATCACCAATAGAACTAATGCTGGAAAGGTCGTCAAATCATTCATTGAGGATTCAAAAAAAGATTTAGAAGTGGAAAAAGAGAACTTAAAGAAACAGGAGTATAAAGAATGATAATCGCATTGACTGTATCAGTTTTAGTAAACATTTTTCTTATTTGGTATCTTGTTCTGGTCTTGAAAAAATTATACTTTGTCTCTAATAATATCAATGATTTAGTAGATATGATAAATAATTATTCGGCCCATTTAGAAAGTGTTTATAATCTAGAAAATTACTATGGGGACCAAACGTTGCAAATACTATTAGATCACTCAAAGGAAATTTCAGAAGAATTAAAAGCTTATGAGAAGATATATGGGATGATAGAAGAAGACGAAGAAATTGATGAAGAAATTGATGAAGAAATTGAAGAAGAAACACTTGAGAGGTAAACATTGGCTAAAAGACGTAAAAAAGAACATTATTTTACAAAAGTTCATGAAAATGCAATAATAGAATACGCAAAGACTGAAGATAACAAAGAAAGAACAAAATTATACATTGACTATATCGGACCAGTGTTCGACGAGATGGTGGACAAAATTGTATATACATATAAATTTACAAATTTGCCAAATATTGATGTTTTAAGAGATGAGTGCAAAGTTTGGCTTACGACCATTCTTGACAAATATGATCCCAGCAAAGGCTCTAAAGCATTTTCATATTTTAGTGTAATTACCAAAAATTGGTTCATTCACAAGGTTAAGAAAAATGCAGCACAAACAAAGCGCGAAACACAGATTGAAGATATAAAAACCCACTCTGAGCATGAAAATTTAACAACTCACAATCCTTATTATAAAACTAGAAGCGAAAGCGAGTTTTGGGCGATGCTTCATGAAAATATTAATTTGTGGGAGAAAGAGAATTTAAAAGCGAATGAAAGAAAAGTCTTGCAAGCAGTAAAGATACTGTTTGAAAGTTCGGAAGATATTGAAATTTTCAATAAAAAAGCTATTTACTTATACTTAAGAGAGATTACAGGATTAAACACAAAACAGGTTGTAAACAATCTTAATAAAATGAGATCGCGATATCGGGAGTTTAAAAAAGAATGGGACAAAGGGATTTGAAAAGTGTTGACGAGTGCTTAACGGAAGCAATAGTAAATATTAAAAACGATAGAGCCGTTACACATACATTATTAACTGATTTAATGGTGGAGATTAAGAGAGCCGGCTCTCTATATGACTCTCATAAAGAGTTAGGACAGATTGCTGCGAAATACGTTGAAACGTTGCAAAGATCCAATGATCAGTTAGTTAGAATTACAACATTATTACAGAAAAAAGAATCTAAAGCAGATATAACTTCCTTTACAAGTGAAGACAAAGATGAATTATTTGACCTAATCCAAGAGGGTGTAAAAAACTAATGTCATGGAATAACTTCTTTTTTAGTGATTTTTATCCCTCAGACAAGCCTAACAGGTCAGTGCTTTATGATGAAGCAGGGGCAGGACAATTTCGGCGCGATTTGGAAGAAGCCACTCCAAAAATTGAAATAAAAAGAACGGAGTATCAAGCGAAAGTTTTGCAAGTTATTGATGGATATCCTCCAGAAGACTCACAAGAAGCCTATATGGCTAGAGTCTTAGAACTGTCACCTAGAGAAACATTTTATTTAATTGTTACTTTGCCAATAGATGTCCTCCCGAAAAAGGGGCTTAAAAAACTTGGCGACGAGAGTAGTGATTTAATTAAAATGAGGGCGAGCACATTTGGATATTTCATAGCAGCAAGCCCAAATTTAGATAAACCACAATGTGGAGAGCTTGTTAGAGTACGCTACGCGTATCAAGGCGATAGCCCTATAGAAGATTGGCGTGGTGGAATTTATGTAGGGCGGTGGGACGATAATCATCCAAGAGTCCCCATACATTCACACTCTCCTAGAATTTCTGCAACAAATGCTTTTGCTGCGGTATCTGAAGAAGATGGCCTGATACCAATGAGCACATCTGATTCTATTCACGATGAACCTAAATTGACCGGCGATGCGTCACATTGGCGTAAACCAATAATGAAGAACTTAATTAAGGGTATACCGCCTCATAAAATTGAATCTAAACATGAAATATATGTTGATCAAAAAAGTGATTATCCGAATATTAGAAAGACAAAAATGCTACCTGGAACGGATATAACAAAAAATGTAGCGTCAAACGAGGTAATATACAGAAAAGATAATATTGGATACTTCTTACCAGAGGATAAACAAATTCGACAAAGAAAAGCTACAAAAATGTTTATTATTCGCGAAACAAGAGACTCACAGCATAAGGCATATACTGCATTGGGGAAAGACCCTATTATGCACTATAACATTGTAAACCAGATATTACCGAACCAGGTTGCTTCAACTTCTCGATGTGTTATCAATATAAACGTTCCATACGGATTAATTATTGGCGACACAACAGATCCTCTTTCAAATAATGCTGTTGGCTGTATTATATCGTCTCCATTAGATGGCGATGCTTTTTTAGATCGTAGTTCGAGATGGGATAATAGAGTAGCATCTATTTCGGAGGTGGAAAGCTCTGTGACGTTTATAAACTTTAAAGCAAAATATAATAACTGGATTGAGAGCAAGACGTTACCAGATAACTCAGAGGCTTTTATTTTAGGGCCATATGGCACACCAGGATTAAGAACTGGGCCCAATGCAAGTCAGAAATTAAAAGTAAGTGATATATCAAATAAAGCTTTTTGGGAGGGGAAATTAGTTTGGACAAAATGGGGCCATTATTTTCTCCCCAGTATGAAACAAGCAGCTGCGCTGTATGATTTAGTTTCGAGTATAGTAGATGGCCCTCCAACCTCTATGTTTTCTTGGGGGTTTAAGCAGCCAAATACGAAACACATGCTTGAGTTCAATTTTCCAGCAATTGGCGGAGGCGATGCTCTTTATCCAAGTAGCAATTTTATAATTAATTCGCCAACAGGGAAGAAGACAAAACCAGGGTTTCCTTGGGGACATGTAGGTAGTTTGCCACAACAAGGAGCTTTGAAACCTTATAAGTGGTGGGTAAAGAAAATATTATCGGACTCAATCAGAGAGCGCAATGAAGCTTCAGGTATTGTCGCACAGGCTAGATGGAAAAGTAGTGAGGGAGTATTTTTAGAATATTATTTGCTAGCTAGAAGTTTGGGCCTTGCACATAAAGATGCCTGGTATGTTACATTAGCATCAGCTTCTCAGACTTATTCTTCTGAATTTGGCGGAATTGGGTTTGGGCCCTCATCGATACCAACAGATGCAGAATTGAATAAGCTACTACAACAAGGCCAAAGAATGTGGTTTGTAGCTACAAATTATATGCGCAAATCAAACGTAGAGGCAAAAGGCGTTGGAAGGTTCTCTCGAAGCGTTCCGGAACGACCTTCTTCGTAAAGGATTTAAAAGGAAAACAATATGGCAAGTGAAGATCCGTGTAAAAAACAAGCATTAGATACAGGTGGTTTAAATGCAAAAGATGCCAAAGCAGAGCAAAATAAGGCCGGGCCCAAAGATAAGGGAATACGTTGCGGAATTTTACGAGAAGCCGTACCAAGATTTAATAAAGCACCTTGTGAGAAAATTATTCGAAATTCAAATAATTCTTGGATTGTTTTAGGAAGAGACAGGGTCGGATCGAGGACTGAAGGCCGCGGCGGCTCAGGTGATAGTCATTGTGGCATGATCGATCTTGTTGTGGGAAGAAGGCATCCATGGACAGACGAAAAGCCGCGCATCGAATCACTTTTTACTCCAAAAAAGGTAAAAGTTGGATCAACAGACAGATTTGTATGTGATGCTGCTAGAATTTATATAAGTCAAAAAACAGATATTGATGACGCCTTTAAATTAGACTCCTCATTTACAAGCAGCATGCAAGGGAAGTCAGTGGGTAAATCTGGAATTGGCATGAAGGCAGATGCAATTCGAATCATAGCCAATGAAGGAATAAAGCTAGTAACAAACGTGGAAGGTATAAATTCATATGGATGTCCAACTACGGATGTTGGTATCGATTTAATTGCAAATGCTAATGACATTGATGCTTTGGATGACTTGCAACCACTAGTGAAAGGCGATGTTTTAAGAGACCTTCTTTGGGGCATGATGGAGGAGTTAGAAACATTAAACCGAATGATAATGGGCCTCTCTACAGAGGTGTCTAACATGAATAAAGTTTTGGGCCAACATACTCATGTTTCTCCATTTTTTGCTCTTCCAACTGGACAGCCAATTAAGGTACACATGCAAGCAATACACTCAAATCAGCGCATACTTGGAAAAACAGTGGAATCTGCAAAAGAAAATTTATCATCCATTATCGCACTTCACCAAGATTATTTGGATGATGATAAAGATAATTATATTCTTAGTCGATATAATAAAACAAATTAGGTAAAATATGGCACTTAGCGAAACAGAAATTTTAAATAAATATAAACACGAAAAATGGTTCAAAAAATGGGCCGGAGATGCACTGGTTCATGATTTTGCAGAGAAGCGGAGTGCAATTTATGATTTTGAAAACGATGAACCATTAGAATTTGTGCAAGCAGTTATCGATAAGAAATTATCATTTTCGTGGCATTTTGACGAAAAATCAATTCATATGCCACGATGGGTTCATATAGAAGATGGCACTGATAATTCATGCGGCGAAATTAAAGAATTGCCTGGAACAGATTGGTCTTATTGCGTTGTTGATTATTTTAATTATTGCTTAACACAGGGCCTCGTACCACACCAGTTATGGCCAAACCAGAAAGCACTGCCGATTTGGCACCACTT
>Ga0098040_1001375_pt1 | contig 10564 bp, 15 predicted proteins | sample 7_EtaG_FD_75065 | JGI IMG/M metagenome (GOLD analysis project Ga0098040, IMG submission 75065) | Marine viral communities from the Subarctic Pacific Ocean - 7_ETSP_OMZ_AT15161 metaG | ecosystem: Environmental > Aquatic > Marine > Oceanic | place: Pacific Ocean | collected 2015-01-08 | reverse complement strand
TTTTGCGTTCTCGTAAGCTGTGAACCAAGATAGAACTCTTGGTCTTCTGCCATTTGATAACGATATTCGCTTGATGAGCTTTCAAAAAGCAAATAGTCACTATAGACATCGCCCGCACTTATCTTATTTGTATCTAGCTCTTTTAAGTTTAACATTATCGTACTTTAAATATTACGCAAAATGCAACAATAATGTTATAGTCTTTTCAAACTTTTTTAGCTATATCAATTAACAGTCTAATAGGTGCTAGCACCATTTGTGATTCATCATCGTCACCGCCCTTAATAATGCGTGCTAAGTCATTTATAAACATATACTTAATAATTTTTCTTAGCTTGCTAACTTGCAGTGCTAGCATGTATTTCATATCCCCGTCTATAGTGAAAATATGAATCCACCACTTCGCATCAGTGATGGACAGCCCGGATAACTCACCGCGACAACGTATTTCAAGGGCCATATTCCCAGTGCTTGCCCATATATCTCGTTCGGTTTTTACTTCGATACTGCCGTCACCTTCAAATATATCCCGAACCTTTTCTTCGTATATCTGACCAAAATCTAGGTCGATATCAAAATTGCCCACTAGGCTTCGTAAAAATCAGCGGCTGTAAATGTCTGGCCCGTCTCCCAATCTACCTCCATAACCGGGGCTGGCGGTAGCCAATCGCCTTTTTCATTCTGCTCTACATCCGGTTTCCACACGTCGTCTATTGCCCAGCGAAGTGCATCAAGCGTATCTTTTTTAAATGTGCCATGTTCACGGAAATTTAAAAGTTCCTGCAACAACTCATCATGATTATCCCGTAAAAATATAGAATGAGATGCAAAATAGGGTTGCATCTGCTTAATTCTATAATACTTAGCCTTGATTGCTTTTCTAGTATTTATATTATAAAACCTGCCGGATTCCTTAGAAACCCGTAAAATATAGTCAGCAAGCATAACGTGACCTGTCTCTTCAATCTTTATATCCCTTGGTTGGTACATATCAGCCATTTCAAATATTTTATCAGCGCCATCCATTGGGGCTACTTGGCCCCGAAAGTAATCAACAACATAGATATTAAACTCCTTATCTACGGCAATTACCATAATCACTGTATAATCTGCTTTTACATTTTCAGAAGATGCTGGGTCAACGCCGATAAACGTATTTACAGGGATTTGCTCGCGTTTTCCGTCAGTAGTCAGTATAATGTAGGATTGACCGTCATCATATATATATCTACCTTCCCAGAATCGCATATCCTTTTCCTTAAAGACCCGGAAACTATCATCAACAGGGATATTTTGATACTCTTGATAAAAATAAGCAATATCACCCTCAGATTTAAGCCTTTCTCTTTCAGCGATTAACCATTCGTACGGTCTGCGCTCAGGCCAAAGGACTTTTACTTTATCTTTTTTGTCCAGAAATTCATTACCGGAGGTCGCAAACTTACCATGTGGCATATCCTGTGGTATAGCTTGATAAAAAAGAGACCTCCAACCCTTGACTTTATATTCCCCTCTCTTATCGTATGCCATTGGGCCTGCTATACGATTCAAGTACGCATCGCTATCTACGATAGTACCGATAAATACCAGTTTTGCGTCCCCGCTACCGGGAATAACTGCACCATTAAGCCAACGGCGGAATTTATCGCGAGCTAAAGGGGTGGTGCTATTTGATTCGCCTTCTCCATCGTCAATAATAGTAAGAGTTGGGCGGTATGCCCCATATTTCAGGCCACGAACTTTCTGGCCTGTTCCCCGAATGAGGCATTTGCAAAGCACGGCTGGCTTACCGTGTCCATCCCACCGCCCTACTATTTCTTTTTCTTCCTTTCCCCATATTTCGCCCATACGATTTCCAAAAAAATACTTTAATTTTGGATTATACTCTATTTCGTTGCCAATTGACTCAAGATTATACTTAGACTGCATCTCAGATTCGGAAATAAGCAGCAAAAATCGCTCTTCACCAAATAAAACGCGATGCAAGGGGTATATAAGGTTAATAAAAGTCGATTTTGCGTGGTCTCTTGGCGCGACTACGGCTAATTTTTCACCACTATGCATCCCTATTAAGGTTTTTGCTATTTCTCGGTGAAAATCCGGCGATTTTGAGCGCACATGGTAGTGCATTGAATTTTCAGGGTCTCCAAAAAGGACTTCAGCGAAAGTAAAAATGTCCATATACATGGACTCTATGATTTTACTATGCTCTTTTTGGCTTAAATTTTTTAGTTTTTTCAAGTCTGGCCCGACTCTCCATGAAGTTCTTCAAGGTATATCAATTGTTTTTTAGCAACTTCTAATTCTTCTGCAAGCTCAAGTATAAATTTAGCCACAGTACCTTCAATACAGTATTCCCTGTCATCAATATTGATTAGACCGGGAAGAGATGTGTCTACGTCGGCACTACTCTCAGTTTTTATGATGTGTCTTTTCGTTTCCAAGGTCTTCAAGGACATAATTAGTCTCTGCAAATTTTTGGCGTACGGATGCAAGCTTCTTTATATCACCATCAGAAAGGGCAAAAAACCCTTCTACACTTTCTTCTTTCTTTTCCTTAGTCATATGCCCCAAAAGGTCGCTTACTCTGTTCAGCGCATTTAATCTGGTCGCATGTGGTGTGTCTTGCTTCACTATTAAGTCTTTATAGCTTTGAGCAACAAAATCATCATCAACGCCGGTTTCAATCAATTTATCCCGCATATTCATGCTAATATATTCCTTAATGTGTTTTTTCTTAAGAATTCCCATTCCCCTTCTAAGAGCTTGCTCTGGGTTATTGTCTGAGTATATTGCTTGGTAAGCATTAATAACGGCTTCTGCGTCCCACATTCCGTCATCATTGATTTGTTCGGACATGTATAGATTGTCCACGAACGCTTTCTGGAGTGTCGTTGGTCTAACATTCTTTATAAGCTCCTTTCCTGAGTATCTGGTATCCCGGCGATAATCCGGCTGTTGACCAGAATATATTTTTGAACGATGCGCTGGATATTCGCCATAACCGGTGCGAATAAAATAATAAGACTTCTTTTTACCTTTTGGATGCTCTTCCCTTGTACGTATAACCTGTACAACTTTGTCATCACTGGTACAAATCCAATCTCCAGCCTTAGCCTTTCGCCAGTTTTTAACCGGCTTAATACCGATTTTAAGAGCTTCAGGCAAATCGTAGACATCAAATATTTTCCCCCTGCATTTAATTTTCATTTGGGATTCTAAAAGAACATCCTACATCCACAACATCGGGCGGAATTTCTTTTTTCTCTTTCCCTATTATTTCGAAGTATTTGCAAAGTCCTAAAAAAGTCATCCCGCCACGTTGCTGATATTTGCAACCCCAACAACCATTAGGTTTCAGTTTCATAGACAAAGTCTACATAATTATAACTGTAACTACAGGTCTGGTAAGCGTATGAAATCTTAGGTACTAATAGTATTATTTTCATTTTAAAAAGGCATATCTTCTAATTTCTTCTCAACTACACAGGAAATAAAATCTAGCCCCTTTTTTGACGTTTTCTTCCAACCAGCAACTTTTACATCTTCCCCGGAAATACGACCCTGACCAGTATAATCAGGCTGATTGTCCTTTGACTTTTTCTCGTTGACAAAAAAAGCAAATGTGTTGTCTTTTGGTTCAAATGGCATCTGATACCCCTTATTTTGTTATTAAAATATTATCTCCGAACGCTTGTAATGTACCACTAAAGGCATGGTAAACAAAAAGGAAAAGATTGACTGCCATTATCTTAAGTATATCTTATCTTAAGATAATCTCATTTTCTTAAGAAGATATTTTCTTAAGTATATATACATATAATAATAATAATATATATATCTCCCTATTATCTTAAGTATATCTTCAGCTTCATAGAAGTGCTTAGCTTTTGCTTACCAAAAGCTTAACTAATGCTTAGCAATAGCTTACGCACTTAGAGTAAGTGTTATTATTGTTAGGTTTATCTATTATACTTAATTATATATATTGGGCATAATCTGTGCATAATGTGTGTATTTTGTGTGCAAAAACTGTGTAAAAAATGTGCGGGCTATACCTTACCTGAGAGCGCCCCGGTCACCTTCGCGTTACGCGTACAGGGAACTCGTTGAGTACGCGAAACGCGTACGCCACTCGTCGGTCACGCCACACGCACACGCCTGCATGTAAGGCCGTCGGTGACCACCGGTGCTAGCACGCTCCATTCTCGACGGTAATGAGGATTTTTCCATTGCAATCCTTATATTCCTTCCTAAATTTGGTCAACTGCCGACGGGAAAAGCCCTGAAGCAACCAAAACAGCGAACTTGCTGTTCGCACATACACACGAAGGAGTCACGACAATGACTATACACAACAATACCCTAGCTAACACCGTAGCCGACGGCTACGAAGTAGATGCCCAAATCGACATATTCGACGATATCGTAGATATCGTAGATAAACCAGAAACCGACCTTGCGCTTAAAGTCTTCGAAGAAGACTTCCGGGCCGAGCAAGACCTTCTGGCGCGTAAAGTAGCGCGTGAAGAAGCCGAACAAGCTTGGCTGACGGCAAGCGACGGTTTGCCAGCCCTTCTCGACGAGGAAGGCCGGAATTGGGATAGTTCGACCCAAGCCTAGCCTACGGCTAGAATACACCAACAACCTAGCTTGGAGTTTACTCCCCTTTGGGGAGTATTAGGCAAGTTCGATTCTTGCCCTAGGTTCGCTCTTCCCTAGCTAAAGCTAGGGAAAAAACCTAGCAATAGCCTAGCATAAGCTAAGCTAAAGCTTAGCATAAGCTAGCTGAGTATTAAACGACGATTAATCGTCATAAACGCTGTCCTTAGTGACGGTAAGGAGTTCGATTATGGAAACAATATCGAGAGTAATTGGTGATAACCACCGCCTTGGTGATGTGGCTTGGTTCCATGTCCTGAAGGACATGGGAGTTTGGTGTGATATCGGAAGAACCATGTCTTCTCTTCGAGAAGCCGGGAAATGGCACTTAGTGACGGAAAGTGACCACGTTGTAATCGCCGAAGGCGAACCACCATCACCGTCATGGATGGTCACAATTTGGGATGAGAACGACGAACTACTCGACATGGTAGTCTAACCTAGCTTAGTCGAAAGCCGATGGCTATTACCGTCGGCTATAGCAGAGATTGGTCGCTCTGTTACTGACGAGACAGACCAACAATAACCAACTAACCGACAAGGAGTTAGAAATGAACCAAGTAAAAATCCACCTATTAAGGGCATTAGCGACGGTAATGTTTTTGATAGGCATGAGAGACCTAGCGGTAAGGATAGTTTCGGAAACCTATAACCGACGGAGTATATAATGAAACCAGAAATAAAAACAGTCAACAATACCGACGTAATTGTCGGATTTGAGCCAAAGTTCCTTAACCGGGATGTTTTAACAACATTTTCCAGAGATGAAATAACCAGAAAACGTCTAAATATCGACGTATTTTATGATGATGGGAAGTATTTTGTGAAGAGCAATAGCGAACTTCATAAATTAATCGAAGTGCTAACTGGTAGATTCCTGCTAAACCATACCGGAGATGATGGAGAGTTTATCTCTGATATGGAGACTAAAATGTGGGTAGATGACAACAGAATATTCGACTATAAAGCCGACGAGTTTTATCTTGACCATTCGGTTTTATACTGCACCGGATATCATTGGTACTTGACAAATGAACAAGGCCAGAGAGTGTCGTTCTCTAAAGATGTCTATAACCCCGATTGGAGTTTCAAGTGGATGGAAAACGTTCTCGACGATAACGGGGAATCTGACAGTTGCTCTGAGAAGTATGAGTTTGAAAAACTCATAAAAAACCCAATGCTGATATGGATGAAAAAAGATTCATTCAATAAATACGCAAAACTACAAATGGAGAAAATGTAAAATGAAACCATCTGAAATACTGACAGGGATTCAGAGTCTTAGAGGCTTTCTAAAGAAAGTCTCTAAGAATCAGCCAGACAGGATGAACCGGGGATTTGCAGATTATATCTGCTATCTAACCGAAGTCCTAGACAGCGTAGAGTCTATTCTCAGGTATGTAGATAATCCACAACTGGATTATTACCTGCGAATGGAGAAAAAATGGGGTAAAGTGAGAGATACCGGCTTTACCGATTGGATAGTAGACCGGTCAATTGCCATAGCCGACAAATATGGAATATATGTAGCGATAGTGACGGCAATCGGAATTTTAACCCAAATACTGTTTATTAATAGCTAGCACCCCTTTATGTAATAAAGGTGCTAGCTATTAATAGAAACAAACAACCAACCAACAAGGAGTGACCATGTACAATCGAAACGAACTGGAAGCAATGAATATTGCTAGCGTTAAAAAAGTCGCCATAGCCAAGGCTAACCAGAACCGAGAAAAAACATCTTGGGTTCAATCCACGCCAAAAGACGCGCTGATTGAATATATACTTGGCGACAGTAAAGTGCCAAAGCAACCAGAAACCCCTTCTCCGACACCAAAGGTCAGGAGAAACGGACGTTATAATAAAGAAGAGCAAACCCGGAAACCACAAGCTAAAACCGGGATAAAATCACCCACACAGCAAAAACACCAAGCTGGCGGTAGTCTCGAAGAGACGCTAGCAAATATGGTACTGGACAAGATAAAGCCGGTTATTGATGACGGTATAAACACCGCTGTGGGCCAAACCGAAAACGAACTAATCGAGACTTTCACGAAGAAGACCGACGACCTTCAAGACAAAGTGGACAAGAAAATATCCACTTTACAGCGACCAGTAAAGGTCTACATCAACGACGTAGAAACAAAGGATGTCGGTGGTTTGAAACACAAGAAATTTCCACTTGTGCTAGAATGCTTAAAGCATTTCAAACGGGTCTGGCTTTGTGGCCCTTCGGGAACCGGGAAAAGCTACCTAGTGGAGCAATGTGCTGAATCACTCGGCTTTACCGCCAAGAAAGGTAATTACGAGTATCTCAAAGGCTCTGCTGGGGTAACTGAATCCCATATGACCGGGAGAATGACGTTTGACGGCACGTTTATAGATGGCGCAGTCTCACGTTCTTTCCGTAACGGTAACTTCCTATGCCTTGACGAATTCGACGGCTTCGATGCTAATGCAGGCTTGGTATTCAATTCTGTCTTCGACAACCAAGGAATACTTAGCACACCTAACGACAAAGAAAATCCGTTCGTACTGAAAGACGACGGCTTTCATGTGGCGGTTGCTAGTAATACATGGGGTGACGGTAATGACTTCGATTTCGCAGGCCGTGGACAACTCGACCTAGCTACGCTAGACCGGTTACAGGCCGTCAAGGTTTATATCGACTATGATAAAAACATAGAGCGTGCCTTGGCAGGGGAATTTACCGACCTAGCAGACATACTCTGGGATTTACGCCGTCGAGTAAATGAGAACAGTATCCGCAGGACTATTAGTTCACGGCTGTTTCTCGACGGTCAAACTTGGAGACTAGCAGGGAAAACAAACGCTAAGTTACTTGACATAATAACTACCGGGTGGACTAGGGAAGAACTGGACAAAGTTGACTACGTCGGTCTCAAAAAGGAGAACAAATAATGCAAGCATACGAAAACATTCTGAAACCACGAATTATTGACGACGAATTTGAAGGCAAGCACGCAATAATTCACATGAAGGACATGCGCCAATTATTGGATGCCATCAAGCAGGGCGGATACTACTCTGGAAACATAGGCGAGCCGGGGAGCGAACGGGAAAAATGGACGTACGGTGAAAGTGTGGTAGGCCGGGAAAACCTATACCGTGCTTTAACCATCGGTAAAACATCGGATAGAATCATCAGATTATATCATAAGATGCGAACTGAAATCGAAATGAAGGCCGGTGTATCGAAGTTTCTCGGTCGCGGACTATCATGTAAGCGCAAGCGGGTAGTACGTGATGATGGTGACGATTTAAGTATGTCGAGATTAATGGGCGGTATGGACGATTATTGGAATACTACCCAGCGTAAATCTCAGAGGGCCAACGTGCGGATTGGTATGAACATAGGTCTGTCATGCGCTCACGGTGAAAGTGCCTTTGCCAGACTCGGTGCTAGCTTGGCTGTAATTAGTGACGTACTTACAAAGATGGGATATGCTGTAGAAGTGATAGTATACGATTTTACCAAGTACCACGGTAGGCGTAACTGGGAAAATTGGGCAATCAGCGTACCCATCAAGATGCCGAACGAACCATTAGACATACACCGGCTTATGTCCGCTGGCCTGCAAGGGTTCTTCCGTGATGTGATATTTGGCATCATGGAAATGGAATACAATAAATTCTACGGCACTAAAGGTAGTCAGGCGGAGACATCCGAATGCTACAAGCGGGAATTAAACCTACTGCACACGGTAGAGCAATCAATGTGCAGGACAACCGACGATGCAGTTGACGGCTTAATGGAAATGATGCAAACATTAGCAGAGAAACCAAAATGGTTTCGTGGCTAGCTAGCACACAACTAAGTAAAGTAGGCATTTTCTACTTTACTTATAATCAAAAAGGAGAATAAATAATGCGAATTAAAAGAAAAACTCTGCCCGTAGCTGACAGATTACGTGGTGCGCTAGCAAGCGTACACTATGATAACTTGCTCACGTTCTTTAACGGGGGGCCAGATGAGACTCAGGTGAGATTCATGCTAGAGGGGAAATGGAGCCAGTTAGGAACTGGCTTTCAAAGGTGGGCGCAAATAACTACGTCCATAACTCCCGTGGAACCGGATGCTATGCGTAAGGAACTAGCAAAATACGGTGTGATTATTATCGAAGAGAATACCAATGACGGATTAGTTCTGTTTCTGGCGCAGATACGCGGTAAATGGTATGCACTTGTGAATATATTAGGCACAGAGGAGATTAAAGTTTTAGGTGAGGTTAGGGCCGTCGAAGATAAAGAAAACCCCATTACCGCCTTATTTAATGCCGGGAAAGAGTATTTCCGCAATCTGCTGAACCATATTAATTAATTATTTATTGAGCTTTAGTGAAATAAATAATTAATTAAATAAACAAAGGAGTCGCTGACCATGACAAAATCCGAATTTATCAAATCAATGAAAACCGCAATTGACAAAATGACCGCCAACATGGACGAAGAAATGCACAGTAATGTCTGCAAGCTTGTAAGTGGCGTAGTCATGCTTATGCTCAACGAGGTTGAACTCACCGTAAAGGGCCGAATCAAGGATAAAGTTGACAAAATCCATTTTGTCGGAGATTTTGTCGGCTACAGCTTTACTGGTCTGAATGAAATTATGCAGATACTCACCGGTAACGATAACTGGGGAATTAATGCGACAGATTTTGCTAGAAGTTGCAAGGCAATAGATGAAAACGAAATAATGATTGTGACCGAAAACAAAGAAAAGGGCGGTATTGACATCGAAGTAGGCCAAGCAATTGAAATTCCTGAGGAAATGAGTGATTCGCTGATGGAAATGATAGCAAGTATGCAAGCAACCCCGCCTGCAAAGGCATAACAAATAACATAGGAGCATAAACATGGGTTACACACACTATTGGAAATCAATTTCCGGCAAGGAAGAAAAACTCCCCCCGGAAGAATGGAGTAAGTTTATTTATGACGTGGGAGAAATTTTCCACGACGAAGAAACACTTTCGCTGATACAGAAAGAATTCGATTGTGATTTGCCACCGCTAGTATCTGATAATAATGGCGGATATATATGTTTTAACGGCATAGGTGATGACGGGCATGAGACGTTTTTGTTCAGCAGGGAAATGTCGGAATTCCGTTTCTGTAAAACCGCATTTAAGCCATACGACTTAATCGTAACTGCTGTATTATCACTAGCATACAGTTACTTTGGCGATTATATAAAAATAACTAGCGACGGAGGGCCGGGAGATTGGAATGAAGGCGTAGACCATGCTAGCAGGATATTGGGATGTAAAGTATTACATCCGTTCAACAGGAATTACAAACACAAACAAAAAAAGGAGCATAATACCATGCACTTCAGAAAAGAGATAGTACTCACCCCGTCCACCAAAATCCTTGTCACCAAGGACACCGTAAATGAGCGCACATTCGGTCAAGTGCGGATTTGGGTAAAACCCAAAGGAAAGGACGATTACACGCCAACTAAGAAAGGCGTAGCCTTTGGCTTAGAACATACCGGAGCAATTGCCACCGCCCTGTTGGAATTACAGGACGAACAGGCACAAGCCTAGCACCCGGTCATGGTCACAGGGGGCCGGCGCATCCCGGCCCCCGCAAATTTAAAATGAAAGGGTCATGATATATGAGATTAAGAGAAGAAATACAAGCAGTAGGTATATTCATCAAATATATGCCAAGAATAGTAGTTTGTCTTGAAGAAATAGCATTAGCATTAAAATCTATTGCTTTGCAGAGAGAGAACGAATTAAAAAGTTTTACTATGAAAGGAAAGTCTAATGAAAAACAGCATTTGTAGTATATGTGAAGAAATTATTCAGCCAGATCCAGATGGATGGAATGGAGGACATAATGCACAGCCTGTTAATGATGGTAAATGCTGCTA
>Ga0098040_1001372_pt1 | contig 10575 bp, 10 predicted proteins | sample 7_EtaG_FD_75065 | JGI IMG/M metagenome (GOLD analysis project Ga0098040, IMG submission 75065) | Marine viral communities from the Subarctic Pacific Ocean - 7_ETSP_OMZ_AT15161 metaG | ecosystem: Environmental > Aquatic > Marine > Oceanic | place: Pacific Ocean | collected 2015-01-08 | reverse complement strand
TGCCTCGGCGGAACTCTATGACGGTCGTGGCCAGCTCTGGCGCGTCCAGGAGCTCCAGCAGCTTCAGCGCTACAACGTGCCGCTCTGCGGTTCGGGCGCGGAAATCGTCTACGACCTGCAGGCCGGCCGTTATCTGGCCCTCGCCATGCAGAACGAAGAGCCGCCGGTTAACTATTTCGCCGACGAACTCGAAAAGAGCCGTTACACGCCGAACTCGATTCGTCAGCTTGGCGTGCGCTAAAAAAGCGTTTAATGTCTAGGGGCCGGGCCTTGGGAAACCGAGGCCCGGCCTTCTTTCTGCCTGAAGGAGGCTTTGCCCCCGCGAATATTCAGGTATAAAGGCCCGAAATTTGAAATAAACCCGCCAAAAGAGCCGGGAAAAAATGAGAGCGTTGCGACCGTTTGCCTGAGAATACAGGTCGGGGGCGCCGCTTGTAATGAAGAGCGCAGGGAGCCTCGGTCACAAATGTTGTCTTACTTCAAGAGTTCATCACTCATGGGCAAAGTCCTGACGGCGTCTGCCGGCATGTTCGCCCTCGTTGCAGTTTCGCTCGCCGGCGTCGCCACCGTGACGCCCGCTGCCGCCGCTGATGATGCAGCGGCTGCCGATCAGTCGAAGCTTGAATATGCCACCCCGTCCAAACTGTCGGCCCACGACCTTCTGCTCGACAGCACGATGGCCGGCAATCGCATGATCGCCGTTGGCCAGTTCGGCCACGTTGTCTATTCGGACGACGGCGGCAAAACCTGGATCCAGGCCAAGACGGTGCCGACGCAGGTGACGCTCACCACGGTCTATTTCGTGACGGACAAGGTTGGCTTTGCCGGCGGTCACGACGGTACGGTCATTCGCACCGACGATGGCGGCAATACATGGACACTCGTCTATCACAACATCGAGAGCCAGTCGCCGATCATGTCGATCTACTTCACGGACGAAGAGCATGGTCTCGCCGTGGGCGCCTTCTCCTTCGTTGTTGAAACACATGATGGTGGCAAGACGTGGACACAACGCACGTTGGTTGCCGGTAGCACCGACGACTCTCACCTGAATGCGATCTATGCGACCAAGGACGGCACCATCATCGTTGCTGCCGAATTCGGCAAGACCTTCCGTTCGACGGACAAGGGTGCGACCTTTACCGAAGTCGACACGGGCTATGAAGGTTCCTTCTGGGGTGGCATGGCGCTCAAGGACGGCACGGCGCTCGTCTATGGCATGCGCGGCAATGTCTATCGTTCGTCCGACGATGGTCTGACATGGTCGAAGATCGACAGCGGTACGGACAAGTCCATCGGCGGCGGCTGGGAGCTGGCTAACGGCACGGTCGTGCTGGTCGGTCTTCAGGGCTATGTCGGATACAGCACGGATGATGCGAAGACCTTCAAGGAAGTCACGCGCGCCGACCGTCTGGGCTATGTCTCGGTTCTGCCCGCGGCCGATAACCAGATCGCCATCTTCGGCGAGCCCGGCGTGAAGCTTCAGCCCGACGACGCTGCCAAGGCGCTTGATGCCGTTGGCTTCAAGTTCAGCTCGGGTAGCTGATTGCTATCGGCTTGAATATCAAGTCTTACGGAAACCCCGGCCTTTGCGCCGGGGTTTTCTTTTGTCTGTTTCCGCGACATGGCCTTTTCTTCGTTCACGCCCCGGGTCACAATCAGCCTCAAATAAAATAATCCGGGAGGGGCGCTGGTCACCGCTATAGCGGACCGGCGTAGATGGTTCGCATGACAGATGTGCAAGAGGGAGCATTTCCCGATCCGATTGCAGCGGCTGAGGAACTCGCACTCGCCGTTGCGCCGCGCGTCGACGAGATCGAAGAGAACCGATTTCTGCCGCAGGACATTGCCGATCATGCGGCGCGTCTGGGACTGCACAGGCTTTTCATTCCTGCGGCCTATGGGGGTCTCGAAGCCAACCCCATGACCCTTGTCGATGTTGTCGAACGCATCGCGCAGGTCGATGGCTCGACCGCCTGGTGTGTCTTCATTGGCGCGACGTCGGGCATGACGGCAGCCTTTGTCAACGAGGTGGAAGCCAGAGCCGCCTTCGGCGATCCCATGTCGATTGCGGCGGGCGTCTTTGCGCCGCGCGGCAAGGCGCAACATGCCGAAGAGAATGGCGTCGCGGGCTATCGCGTCAGCGGGCGTTGGCAATGGGGCTCGGGTTCACGCAATGCCCGCACCATCATGGGCGGTGCAATGATTGTCGGTGAAGACGGCAGGCCGGAAATGAGCCCGGAAGGCGTGCCGCAAAATCGCATGATGATCTTTGATGCCGAACAGGTTCAGCTGCTTGATACATGGCGTGTCTCCGGCCTCTGCGGCACAGGCAGCACGGATTTCGAAGTGAGCGATGTCTTCGTGCCGGCAACGCGCGCACCCAGCCTCATCTCGGACAAGCCCCTGCAGCGTCCGCTCTATTGCTTCCCGACCTTCGGTCTCTTGGGTATCGGCATATCCGCCGTCGCGCTGGGTCTTGCGCGGGGATCCATCGATGCCTTGATCGAGCTTGCAGGCGGCAAGACACCGCAAGGCTCAACGAAGCCTCTGGCCCTGCGCGCCAAGGCGCAGCTCGATGTGTCGGAAGCGGAGGCGCTCACGCGTTCGGCGCGTTCCTATCTTGCCGAAACGATCGAGGCGGCCTGGGCGGCTGCATCGAGCGACGGCAAGATTACTGTCGGGCATCGCCGCGATATTCGCCTGGCGACGACCCATGCGGTCAAGGCGGCGACAAGAGCCGTCGATCTTATGTATACGCTTGGCGGTGGCACCTCGGTCTACAAGACCTCTCCGCTTCAGCGCCACTTCCGCGACGTGCATGTCGCCACCCAGCATATGATGGTGTCGGATGCGACCTATGAGTTGACGGGACGCCTGTTTCTCGGCGTGCCCACCAACACCGCAATGCTCTAGAGGCAGGAAAGATATATGGGAGAGTTCACGCGCATCGAGCGACAGGGACGCGTCGCCATCGTGCATTTCGATCGGGGCGACAAGCTCAATGCCTTGTCCGTTGCCGCCATGCGCGAACTGACCGAAGTGGCGCGATCCTTCGAAGACGATATCGAGACAAGCGCCATCGTGCTCACCGGCACGTCAAAGTTCTTTTCCGCAGGCGCGGACCTCACGGACCCGGAGCTTGCTGCCCGCAAGGACAAGGGGCTTCTCGCGCGGCGTCATGCGTTGAAGGTCGGTCCCGACATGTGCGATGCCTGGGAGCGGCTTGAACAGGTGACGATCTGTGCGGTCGAAGGTTTTTGCGTCGGCGGCGGGTCGGCGCTCGCTGCCTCCTGTGACATTCGCGTGGCGGGCAAGAGCGCGTATTTTCGTCTGCCGGAAATTCCGCTCGGCATGAACATGAGCTGGCATTCCAATCCGCGTCTCGTCAATCTGATGGGACCGGCGCGCGCCAAGCTTTTCATCATTCTGGGCGAGAAACTTTTTGCGCCCGAGGCGCTCGACTGGGGCCTCGTCGAATATGTCGTCGATGATGGTTCGGCATTGAAGGATGCGCGCGCACTCGCGCAGAAATTTGCCGATCTGCCGCCGGTTGCCGTGCGCATGTCGAAACAGTCGATTGATATGGCGGCCAAGGCGCTCAACCCCGCCGTGACATTCATGGACCGCGACCAGTTTGCGCTCGCGGCCACATCCAAAGATCAGCAGGAGGCCGTCAGCGCCTTCCTCGAGAAACGAAAACCCAACTTTACAGGAGAATGATATGGGACGCGTAAGCGGCAAGATGTGCTTTGTGACGGGCGGTGCGCAGGGTCTGGGCGAAGCTTCGGGAATGATGCTCGCCAAGGAAGGGGCCAAGGTCACTCTGGCCGATATCAACGTGAAGGGTGCCAAGGCGGTTGCCGACAAGATCAACGCCAAATATCCCGGTCAGGCCTTTGCCGTCGAACTCGATGTGACGAGCGAAGAGCAGTGGAAGGATGCGCTGGCCGATGCCAACAAGGCGATGGGCGGCATCAATGTGCTCTTCAACAATGCCGGCATCGGCGGCGGCACGACGGTGGAAGACACTGATTTCGAGACCTTCAAGCGGGTGCAGGCGGTCGACGTCGATAGCGTCTTCCTGGGATGCAAATATGCGATCCCCTATATGGTCCCCCATGCGCCGGGCTCGATCATCAATACCTCGTCCATCGCGGGCCTCATCGCTGGCCATAATATGGCCGCCTATAACGCCGCCAAGGCAGGCGTCTGGCTGCTCTCGAAGTCGGTTGCGCTCCATTGCGCCAAGCGGGGGTACCGGATTCGCTCGAATTCCATCCACCCGACCTTCATCGACACGCCCATTCTCGACGGCATGGCGCGTGGCATGTCCAAGGAGACGCTGGTGGGCAAGCTCGCCAAGCAGGTGCCGCTGGGCATCATCGGCGAACCCGATGACATCGCCTATGCGGTTGTCTATCTCGCTTCAGATGAATCAAAATTCATGACGGGCGCGGAATTGAAGCTCGATGGCGGTATCTCCGCCATGTGATGGCGGCTTTGCCATTGTTTTGGCGTTTTTCCATCCATACTTGGATCTCTGACCGGCCTTAAGGCGCCTTTTACCGGAGGTCCGGGATGATAATCGGGAGAGTGTGGCTTTGGCGGCCTTGTACGCCGGGGCCGCATTCACCCAAAATGTGCCACCCGCAACATGGAAGACAATGACCGAGCGCATTCTCATTATCCTCCATCAGGAGCATTCCAATCCCGGCCGTGTCGGACAGGCCTTGGTTGCGCGCGGGTATGAGCTTGATATTCGTCGCCATGCCCTCGGCGATCCGCTGCCCACCACGCTTGACGAACATGTCGGTGCGGTCATCTTTGGTGGCCCGATGAGCGCCAACGACGATCTGCCATTCATCCGCTCAGAGACGAACTGGATCGGCGACGTCGCGCTGAAAGCCGACAAGCCATTCTTCGGCATTTGCCTCGGCGGACAGATGCTGGCCAAGAGCCTCGGCGCGAAAGTTTATGGCCGTGAGGATCAGCGCGCCGAGATCGGCTATTTCCCGATCCGTCCCACGCAAGAGGGCGCGGATTTATTCGACAATCCCCAATATGTCTATCAGTGGCATGTCGAAGGTTTCGAACTACCATCGGGCGCGACGCTTCTTGCCGAAGGGAATGATTTCCCCGTGCAGGCGATGCGCTATGGCGACAGGGCTTATGGCATCCAGTTTCATCCTGAACTGACGACACCGATGATGAAGCTCTGGCTTGAGAAAGCAGCGCATCGTCTGGTCTTGCCCGGTGCGCAACAGGCCGAGGAACATTTCGCAGGTCGCGCCGCCCATGATGCGTCATTGCGCGCCTGGCTTGAACGTTTCCTCGATCACTGGCTGCCGCTCGGCAAGGCGTCAACGTCGTCGGGTCCGGCCATCGCGGCAGGTGATTGATGATTGTGCGGCGGGTCATATCGCAAGTCCTGATGCTCGCCGCTCTGGTGGCGACAGCGTCGGTGGCAGAAGCGCAGACGCCCGTTCAGTCTTCCGGCATGACCGTTGGCGAAAGCTTCACATTGAACGCCGACAATCTGCCCAAGCCCTATTCGCGGCCGCCGGTCGGCTTTATTGCGCCTGCGCGATCCCGTCCCGCCGGGGCTCTGCCTCAGGTGCCCAAGGATTTTCATGTTGAAGTTTTTGCCCGCGGCCTGAACGGTCCGCGCGAAATGGCCGTCGGTCCTAACGGCACGGTCTATGTGTCCGAGACGCGCGAGGGCAAGGTTCTGGCGTTGCGCGACAGCAATGGCGACGGTCAGGCGGATATGCGCGTGACCTTCATCGACGGCTTCCGCGAGCCTTCGGGTCTCGCCGTTCACGACGGTGCGCTTTACATCGCCGATCGACGTGCCGTCTGGCGTGTGCCTTTCGACGGCGATCCCTTGCGTGCTCTGCCGCGTTCGCTTGTGACGCGTCCGGGCGCCCTTGGCTCCGGCGGCGGGCATATCACACGTGAGATTGTCTTTGCGCCCGACGGCAAGCATTTCTTTGTCGCCATTGGCAGTGAGACCAATATCGGCGAGGATCCCAGCCCGCGCGCCACCATCCAGCAGTTTCGCACCGACGGTCATGTGCAGGTGACCTATGCCTCGGGCTTGCGCAGCCCTGTTGGCATGGCTTTCTACCCGGGCACCGATGATCTCTACACCGTGGTCAACGAGCGTTTTGGTCTGGGTGGTGGATTGACGCCTGATTATTTCACCCGCGTCGCGCGTGACGGGTTCTACGGCTTTCCCTATGCCTATCTGGGACCGCACCCCGATCCGCAGTTCGGTGAGTTGAGGCCCGATCTGGTCAAGGTCACCAAGGTGCCTGACGTGCTTTTTGCGCCCCACTCAGGGCCTTTCGGGCTGCTTTTCGTGAAGGGCGAAGGCCTGCCTCCCAGCTGGACCGGAGACGCGCTGGTGGCGCTCCATGGAACGCGGGCGGATGGCGGTACGGCGGGCTTTGCCGTGGTACGTGTTCCCTTCAAGGAAAATCGTCCCGAAGGCAAATATGAGACGGTCATGACAGGCTTCGGGCATGTTGAGGGCAGTTCGGGCGTTTGGGGTCGGCCGGTGTGGCTCGCCCGTGCGCATGATGGCTCCCTGCTCGTCAGTGACGATGTCGCCAATGTGATCTGGCGCGTGACATGGGATGGTGCGCATGTTCATAACGCGGAACCTGTGACGGCAGCGGCAGGCGCCGTCATCAATGCGCTTGCCAAACCTCAGGGCGGGACCTTGACCCCGGCGCTATCTCTTGCGCCAAGCAATTGATTTCATTTGTCTTTTTGGAAATTTTCCACTCCGGGAATGGTGGAGCCGAGCGGGATCGAACCGCTGACCTCCTCATTGCGAACGAGGCGCTCTCCCAACTGAGCTACGGCCCCGGAGTGGTCCGGTTAATTAGGCGGGCGCGCGCTTTGTGTCAAGTGAGAGACGCGTCACCCTCCACAATTTCCGTTGTTTAATGCCGGATTGGCAGGCATCGGCAAGGCCGCGCTTGAACCAAGGGGCGCAGGGCTTTACATCTTGGCTTAAGCAGAGCGTATCGCTCTTATTTCAAGACCGGCTTAGGTCGGCTCGCATCGCAGGGGCCCATGCAATCCCTTCTCATTCTGATCACGCAAGTCATTCAACTCTATACCTGGGTCATCATCATTGGTGCGGTCATGAGCTGGCTGATTGCGTTCAACGTCATCAATACCCAGAACCGCTTCGTCTATACGGTGGTGGATATCGTCTACCGCCTGACGGAACCGGCGCTCGCGCCGATCCGGCGCATCATGCCCGATCTGGGCGGCATTGATATTTCCCCCATCGTGCTGCTTCTGCTGCTCTATTTCGCGCAGAACCTGATGTGGGAGGTTTATGCCTCCGTTGCGACGGGAATGTAGCCGTTACCCCCGTCCTGCGGAAAACGAACAAGGGCGTCCTCGTCAATTTGCGCGTGACGCCCAAATCCGCCTCGGCCCGTATCGGCGAGGTGGGTGAGGATGCAGGTGGACGCCGGTTTCTTCGTGTCCATGTGCGCGAAGTGCCTGAAAAGGGCAAGGCCAATGGGGCGGTGATAAAACTCATCGCCAAGGCCTGGGGTCTGCCGAAATCAGGAATAGAGGTCGTCTCCGGCGGAAACGATCGCAACAAGGTAATCGCTGTCGAAGGCGAGCCGGATGCCTTGATGGCGCGGCTTGAGGCTCTTCTGGGCGGAGAGAATTGAGGGTGTGATGGCTGAAGCTCGGATCATAGACGGCAAGGTGATGGCGCCGGCGGTAAAGGCACAGGTGGCCGCCGCCGTTGCGGAGCTCAAGGCAAAGCACAATCTCACGCCCGGTCTCGGCGTCATCCTCGTCGGCGAGGATCCGGCCAGTCAGGTCTATGTGCGCAACAAGCACAAGGCGACGCTCGAAGCGGGGATGAACTCCTTCGAATGCACCATGCCCGCGACGTCTACTCAAGCCGAAGTGCTTGCCAAGGTCGCCGAGTTCAATGCCAATCCCGCCATTCACGGCTTTCTAGTCCAGTTCCCCGTGCCAGATCAGATTTCGCAGCAGGCCGTGATCGACGCCATCGATCCCGTGAAGGATGCTGACGGTCTTCATCCGCTGAATGCGGGACGGCTTGCGAGCGGTCTGCCCGCCATGGTGCCTGCAACGCCCGAGGGTTGCCTCATCATGGCAAAGCACGCGGCAGGCGGCGACCTGACGGGCATGCATGCCGTCGTCATCGGGCGCTCGAACCTTGTCGGCAAGCCGGTCGCGCAATTGCTGCTCAACGAGAACTGCACCGTCACCATCGCGCATAGCCGTTCGCGCGATCTGCCCGCCATTGCGCGTAAGGCCGATATTCTTGTCGCCGCGGTCGGTCGTCCGAAGATGGTCAAGGGCGATTGGGTGAAGCCCGGCGCCATCGTCATCGACGTCGGCATCAATCGCATCGACGCGCCCGAGAAGGGCGAGGGCAAGACGCGGCTCGTCGGCGACGTCGATTATGAAGAAGCCTTCAAGGTGGCGGGCGCCATTACGCCCGTGCCGGGCGGTGTCGGCCTCATGACGGTTGCCTGCCTCATGCGCAATGCCGTCATTGCCGCCTGTCGCCAGCATGGTGTGCCCGTTCCCGAAAACCTCTGAAAGGTCTCGACATGGAAATGCGCAAGCTTGGAAACCTGTGGCCTGTCAGCGCATTGACATTGGGCGGTGGCGGTCTCGGTCAGATCTGGGGCGAGACGACGCGCGAGGAAGCCGTCGCCACGGTTCATATGGCGGTGGACAATGGCATCACGCTTCTCGACCTTGCACCCATGTATGGCCGTGGCGAATCCGAGAATGTCATTGGCGCAGCTTTCGAGGGCAAATGGCCGGAGGGCATTCGCGTCACGACCAAATGTATGATCGGCAGCCGTTTCTTTGGCGGCATCTACGAGCGGCTCGAAACTTCATTGTTGCGCAGCCTTGAATCCCTGCGCCGCGATCATGTCGATCTCTTCTTTTCGCATTCCAACATCTGCCCCGACGGCTATGTCTATCATGGCGAAGCCGACTACCAGGCCTTCGCGACTGTTCCTCTGTCGGTCTATGAAAACGAACTTGTCCCGGCTTTTGAGAAGCTGAAGGCCAAGGGGCTGATTGGCGATTGGGGGATTACCGGCACGGGCCTGCCGCGCACCGTCATGGAAGTCATGCGTGGCGATCAGAAACCTGCGGTCGTTCAGGCGATCACCAATCTTATGGACAGCGCCGGCGGCATCCGTCGCTATGAGGAGCCTGCCGAACCCCGCAATATTATTCGCACGGCGAAGAACAACGGCGTCGGCGTCATGGGCATTCGCGCGGTGCAGGCGGGCGCGCTCACCCATGCCATCGATCGCCCGATGCCGGACGATGATCCTGACATGAAGGACTATGTGAAGGCCGCGCCCTATCGCGTGCTGGCGGCGGAGCTTGGCGAAGATCCTGCCGAGTTGGCGCATGCCTATGCGCTGGCGATGGAAGGTGTCGATACGCTGGTGCTGGGTGTGAAAAATCGTGCCGAGCTTGAAGCGGCTCTGAAGATCGAAGCGAAGGGTCCGCTCGATCCGGCTATCGTCAAGCGTATCGATGATCTCGGCCTGCGCCGTCAGGTGCCGCGCATTCCGCTCGACGCGCCTCTGTGAGCCTGATCTTGCGCCTGCTCGCCTCATTGCTCGGTCTCTTCGTGCTTTGCGCGGCGGTTGCGCCCGCGTCTGCGCATGCTGAAAGCTCGCCCACTATGGGTGGCATGCTTTCCTGGCCGCAGGATGAGATGACGCAAGCGCTGCAGATTTTCGTGCCGAACCGGATGCAGAAATTCAATGTGCCCGGCCTCGCGCTCGCCGTCGTTGCCGATGGCAAGATCGTCTACACCGGAACATTCGGCAGGGCAGATCGGGCTACGAAACGACCGGTGACACCCTCAACGCTCTTCGATGGCGGCGAGCTTGGCGAAACGGTTGCCGCCTATGCCGCGATGGGCATGGTCGACGACAAGCTTCTTTTTCTCGACGCGCCGCTCTCGCGCGATCTCGATAAGCCCTGGCTCAATGATGCTGACGACAGCGCCAAGATCACGCTTCGCGAAGTGCTGACCCATCGCTCGGGCCTCGGGGATAATGTCGCGCATCCGTCGCCTTCGACGCGCTTCGAGCCCGGCACGCGGTTTTCCCATTCCGGCGTCGGTTTTCTCTATCTTCAGCATGTCATGGAAGTGCTGATGCATGAGCCTTTCGACACATTGATGCAGGCGCGCGTCTTCAAGCCTATCGGCATGGAGTCCTCGGGCTATCTCGACACGCCCGATGTGCAATCCCGTCTCGCGCGTGGATATGTGTCGCTGAGCTTTCTGCTCAAGGTTTTCTATCTGCCTTTCGCCGTTGCCTTCGTCATCATTCTGGCGGCGGTATGGGTCATCTCCTGGTTCCTCCTCCAGCGCCGTCTCGATGTGATCGACATTCTCTGGCCTCTGGTCGGCGCTACCGGCTTTGCAGTGGCCATCGTCTGGTGGGGATTTGGTTTCGCCTCCGCGGTCTTCGTCGTCGGCGGCGCGTTTCTTTGCGCGCTGATGGTCGGGCTCTT
>Ga0098040_1001371_pt1 | contig 10580 bp, 21 predicted proteins | sample 7_EtaG_FD_75065 | JGI IMG/M metagenome (GOLD analysis project Ga0098040, IMG submission 75065) | Marine viral communities from the Subarctic Pacific Ocean - 7_ETSP_OMZ_AT15161 metaG | ecosystem: Environmental > Aquatic > Marine > Oceanic | place: Pacific Ocean | collected 2015-01-08 | reverse complement strand
ACTTCAGCATTTGAAAATGGGGAAGACGCTTACCCAAGAACAAGCGACTAAATTATATGGAACTCAAAGATTAGGAGCAATAGTGTATGACCTACGACATAAGGTAGGGTATGATGTTTTGAGAGAAGATTGTGTAGGGAAAAATAGATTTGGAAACTCTACCACGTTTGGTAAGTATTATCTACCTTAATGGAGCGTCCAAACTATTATGCAATAATACCGGCAGAAGTAAGGTACTCGGATTTAAAACCGAGTGCTAAACTTTTGTTTGGTGAGTTAACAGCACTGAGTAATAAATATGGTTATTGTTTTGCGAGTAATAATTATTTTGCAAACTTATACGGTGTTACGAAGAACACAATTAGTTTATGGATAAGTGATTTAAGTAAAGCAGGTTTTATAACTGTTGATGTAAAGCGTGATAATAATAAACAGGTTATAAAAAGAAAGATAGGTATTACGAAAAAAAGTGATAGTCCTATAATGAAAAAAAGTGAAGATAATAATACAATTAATAATAATACAATTAATAATAACAATATATCTTTAAGAGTTGCAAAGTTTGGGACAAGGGTTAGTGAATTAAGTGCAGAGTTACAAATGAGTGTTGAGGAGGCAAATGATTTTTTAGATTATTGGACAGAAAAAAACCCAAAAGGCAAAATGAGATTTGAAAAAGAAAAAGTGTTTGACATTAATTTAAGATTGAAAAGATGGATAAAAAATACAAAGATGTGGAGCAAAAAAACAGCAGCAGGAAAAGAGTATTATTTAAAGACAAAAGCAAGAGTAAAAAGTAACACACAAACAAATATTAACACGTGGAAAGCGGCAAGAGATATGTTAGATGATATAAATACTTAAAACGTTGTTTAAACTACTTTTAAGACGATTTAAACGACTTTAAAAGTAATTAGGTATGTTACCATTAAAAAGAATAGTTAATTAAAACACTAGATTAAAATGAAAGACCAAATTAAAAACATAGAGATTAGCAAGTTGCGTGAAAAATGTGTTGATTTATTGTCACAAACTTATATGGAATTAGGACAACGACCAAACGAAGAAGACGTGGTAAGTTTTGCATTAATTTTAGCAAACGATTTAACAGAAGATTTTGAAAACTTAACGTTTACCGACATACGCAAATCGTTTAGAAATGGAATAAGACATACTGATAAATTTCATTTAACTGTTAAGACATATTATCATTGGATAAAAAGTTGGAGACAAATAATATGGGAGAATGAAAAAACTGATAATGAATATAAAGATAAACGATTAACATACAGAAGTAAAAAAGGAACAGGAATAAAACAAATTAGAAACCAAATTAAAAAATTAAATTATGGAAATAAGTAGCATAGCAATTTTGATTATTATTGCAGTATCGTTAGGAGTAGGAACACTCACCGGAGCAGTTTGGACGTTTTACAAAATGTGTAATGACGGAATTAAAACAAAAAAGGAGTTAGATTTTAAAACTAAGTTGTTACAAAAAATTAAAAAAGAACACAAAGAGAACTATTATTTTAATGAGCATAATATGGTGGAGTTTGCAAAGTTTAACACAAAACATCACAAAGGAAGAAAAACAGTTTATGACAAATTGAATTTATATAAATTACAAACGTATGGAAAATAAGAAAGAATTGGTATTTGTTTATGGAACTTTGAAGTTTGGGTTTTCAAATAGTGGGTTTCTTTTAGATAGCGAAATTATAGGCAGAGCAGAAACTAAAAGAAGATATTCTTTGTACGAATGGGATTTGCCTTACTTAATAAAAGAACCAAACCACAAAGTAAAAGGAGAGGTGTATAAGATAAACAAACAAACATTATCTTATTTAGATAGTTTAGAGGGACACCCATACTTATATGAAAGGCAAAAAATAAAAGTTACATTAAACGGAAAAAAGAAAGACGTTAATTGTTGGGGTTACTTTTGGCAACCACCCAAAAGAACACATTGGAAACTAACAAACGGAGAATACAAACAAAATAAAAATAATGAATTATGGGATTAAATTATGAGGGTTGGGTAAAAGGAACACACGCAAGTTACGGTGATGACCCTGCCGAATTTAACGGTAATAATACACCGTGCAAATTGTGTGAGAAAGACGCAGAAAATATGGACGAGTATTGTGAAGACCACCAACGCTGCATAATGTGTGGAGATAATAATGATTGTACTTGTAAAGAGGAATGGAATAGTAAAAGTGATTGTTGTGAAGCAAAAATGGACACCAACCAAAAGATGTGTTATAAATGTAAAGACCATTGTAAAAGTGTTTGGGAAGCAACTGTAAAAATGTGTAACAAAATAAAAACAAGTTGCAAAAGTTAAAAAATTTTCATTGTCCATTGAAACAAAAGTTAGATGATTTTCGTAATGGTTACATATCATTAGATAAAATAATGGAATACCTTTATGGAGTTGACAAAGGGTTTAAAAGAAAAGTTGTAAAATTACAAGAAGAATACAGTAAAAAAAAGAAAGAGGAATACAAGAAGTATTTATAATGTATAAAACAATTAAATATGTTTTAAGAAACCACATTAAAAACAACCTAAACACGATATGGCAATGGGACATAGAAGATAATAACTTTATTTGCACGTATAAAAATGTAGATAACGACCTGCCAATTTACACGCCAACACAGTTATTAGACGTTCTAACAGACTTTAAAACAGAAAACAAGTAAACATACTGTAAGAATGTAAAAACTGTTTATATGTAAGATATAAACGTTTAACAGTTAATAAACAATAAAAGAACTTTTGCAGTTCTTTTTTTTTTTATATCTTAGCAAACTGTAATGAGTGAGCAAAATTTACAGGCAGCAGTTATAAAATACATTAAGTTGAAATATCCGTTTGTAAGATATTGCGCAAGTTTGGGTGGAATACGTACAAGTTTCAAACAAGCAATAAAAGCAAAAGCAACAGGGTACGTAAAAGGAATGCCCGACCTACAAATTATGGAAGCACACGGTGGTTTCTTTGGATTATTTTTAGAAATAAAAATGGAAAAACGTTATGCAACTAAAGAACAAAAACAATGGATAACAGATTTAACAGACAGAGGTTATAAAGCATTGATAACAAAAGGGTTAGAAAATACAATTACTGCTATTGACGATTACTTAAAACAAAAGAAAACCAACCAATGTTTATGTTAAGAAAAGTGAGTAAGAAACAAAGTAAAATCAACACGGAATTAAAAAAGGTTTATAAAGAACTACAAGAAGAAAGACCGCAATACTGTACAGGATGTGGACGTTCAGATGTTCCGTTAAGTCATAGTCATTTAGTTCCGAGAAGTTACAATAAGAGTTTAGAAACAAATAAAAATAACATAACTTTCCATTGTCTAAGTATGGGAGAGCGTGTTGGTTGTCACACAATATGGGAAAGTAAACACAGACATAAGTTATTGGACTATATGCAAAACCTAGAAAAGATTTTATTGTTGGATGAGAGTTATTATTTTTTAATATCAGATTTTTAAAATGCAATATATAACAAGAAAAACAACCTTTGATGCAGGACACAGAGTAATGAATGAAAAAATGAAGTGTTTTAACATACACGGTCACACCTATATTTGTGAATTAACTTTTAAGTTTTATGATATGGAAGATATAGGTTATGCAGTAGATTTTAAAGAAATAAAAAGGGTTGGTTGTCAATTTATTGATGATTATTTTGACCACGCTTTTATAGCAAACCCAGAAGATAAAGAAATGATAAAGGTAAATAAAAAGTTAGGTTCAAAGATATGGATAATGGGTTTAAACGGAAATGGTTATTGTAACCCAACAGCAGAAAATATATCAAAGGAATTGTTTTTAAGTTTACATATCTTGTTTTTAGGTTATCCATTATTAGAAATACATAAATTAAGATTGTGGGAAACACCTAATTGTTCGGTGGAGTGTTACAACACAAGTTTTAAAGATTTTGAAGAAGTGAATTTTTTAGGAGAGCACTTTGATTTTATAAATAATTATGCAACTAAAAAAGGAATAATAAATTATGACGACAGAAAAGACAATAAAAGTTAGCGAGTATTTTTACTCAATACAAGGAGAGGGAATAACAATGGGAGTGCCTAGTGTTTTTATAAGGTTAGCAGGTTGTAATTTATTATGTGAGGGAAAGGATTGGGTTTGTGACACAATACCTGTTTGGAGAAAAGGGGAAAGCAAACATATTGAAACGTTTGTTAAACAAATATTTAAACAGTATCACAAATATTTTGTAAAAGGAACACATCTAATTTTTACAGGTGGAGAACCATTATTACAACAAGACGAGATAACAGAATTCTTAACTGTTTATTATAACAAATATGAGTACTTGCCTTTTATAGAAATAGAAACAAACGGAACAAAAATATTAAAAGACGAGTTGTTAAAAGAAGTTGATTTAATTAACTGCTCACCAAAAACTTCAAACAGTGGTATGAAACAAGACCGTACAATTAATTCAGATGTATTAAAACAAATTAATAAAATGCACGGTTCTATTTTTAAATTTGTAATAAGTGAGGCAGAGGATTTAATAGAAATACAAGGGTTGATAGATTTGTTAAGTTTAGATGAAAGCAAAATTGTATTAATGTCGGCAGGGGATTGCAGAGAACAATTATATTCCACAGCACCAATGGTGGCAGAAATATGTAAAGAGAATAATTATTTTTATGGCAGTAGATTACAGGTTGAAATTTGGAATAAAACAGTTGGCGTATGATAGAGGACAATGTAAAAAAAATAATACAAGCATTAGATGACAACCCTGATAGAGAGGGTTTAAAAGAAACCCCGAAACGTTATGCTAAGTTTCTTAAAGAATTTTTAAACCCACCTAATTGGAATTGTACTACATTTGACAGTGAGGGATATGATGAAATGATAGTACAAAGCAACATTTCTTTTTATAGTTTATGTGAACACCACTTAGCACCATTTTTTGGAAAAGGGTTTATTGCATACATACCAGATAAAAAAATAGTTGGATTGAGTAAGTTAGCACGTACATTAGAAACGTTTTCAAGGCGGTTACAAAACCAAGAAAGAATAACACAACAAGTAGCAGAATTTTTAGAAAAAGAGTTACAACCGTTGGGAGTAGCAGTAGTACTAAAAGCAAAACATTTATGTATGGAAATGAGGGGTGTTAAAAAACACAACACATTTACAACAACTTCTAAAATGACAGGTGTTTTTAAAACAGACTTAAACGCAAGACAAGAATTTTTAAATTTAATCAAATGAAAATAAAATTAAAAGAAAGAAAAATTAGTGATTTAATTGGCAGTGAGTACAACCCAAGAGTGATAACACAACAAGAGTTAACAGAACTACAATACAGCATTAAACGTTTTGGACTTGTAGAGCCAATATTAGTTAATATAAACAACAAACGGAAAGATATAATCATAAGTGGACACCAAAGAATTAAAGCGTGTTTAATGTTAGATATGACAGTTGTGCCTTGTATAGAATTAAACCTAACGTTAAACAAAGAAAAAGAACTTAACGTACGAATGAATAAAAACGGTGGGCGGTTTGATGTTAAAATGTTGACTGAACACTTTGAAAAAGATGTGTTAATAGATATTGGTTTCCAAGAACACGAATTTACAAACACTGACGTAAGTATAGACGGTTTATTTGAAGACGTGGAAGTATTTAAACCAACTGAACCAACAAACAAAATTGTATTAGAATACAATGACGAGGACTATAAAAAAGTAATTGATAAGTTAGCAGAATTAGACGGAACAAAAGAGGAAATAATTTATAAGTTATTAGGGTTGTGAAAATATACTTAGCAGGGAATGGTTGGGATAAGTTATGGATAAAAAAATTAGGGGGTGATAACTTTTATAACTTCAATAGGTTGGAAACGTTTTGGACAATAAGCAAACACGAAGCAAAAGTAATTCACAAGTATAAAAGTTTTATGTTAGATAGCGGTGCGTTTAGTTTCTTCGGAGGTGTTAAAACAGATTTGAATGAGTATGTAAATAGATACATTAAGTTCATAAATGATTATGATGTAAAACTGTTCTTTGAGTTAGACATTTATTCTTTGATAGGAAAAGAAGAAACAGATAAGATTAACAAAAGAATAGAAAAGGAAACAGGGAAGCAAACAATACCCGTGTTCCATTATTTTTTAGGTGTAAATTTCTACAAACAAATATGTGAAGAATATAATTACGTTGCGATTGGCGCAAGTGGTAGACACGACAGTAGATGGACAAGAGAAACACCGGAGAAGTTAAGAAAGTTAATTGATTATGCACACTCTAAAAAAGTAAAGGTTCATGGTCTTGGATATACAAGTTTGAAAATGCTATTAGGAAAGAAAATGCCTTTCGATAGTGTTGACAGCACGAGTTGGATGAGTGGGCATAGATTTGGAAAAGCACAGGAATGGAACGGAACAAGTTTTACAGGCACAAAAGCACCGAAAGGACAAAGAGCAAACACACACAAAGTAGCAAGACATAATTTTTACGAGTGGGTAAAATTTAATAACTATGCAGAAAGAAATTTATGAATATAGTTAGTCACATAGCAATCGGAATTATCGGAACAGTAATTACAAACGAACCGTTATTTTTGATTGGAAGTGTATTACCTGACATTGCTTTACTTCCAAACGAAATAACAAATGGTGTTAGATATAAGAAATTTAATAAATGGAATGTTCGGTGGAAATTTTTATACGACATATCACACTCCTTGTTCTTTGTAGTGTGTTTGTATTGGGTTAACCCTTTGCTTTGTCTAGGAGCGTTTATACACGTGTTAATAGACGTTCCTTTCCATAGCAGCACGTTTAGATGGAAACCGTTTTTAATAAACAGATATAAAACAAAAAAGAAAGCATTATTGTTAAGTGGAGGAATGGACAGCGTAGCGTGTGCTTATATGGAAAAAGACTTTGATTGTGTTTATGTAAATTACAAACAGAGTTACCACCACAAAGAGTTTCCGTGCGCAATAGAAGTAGCAGCTAAATTAGGAAAGGAGTTAATTGTAATAAAGAGAGAATGGAAAACAGATATACAGAATAGAAATTACTATTTGATTTCGGAAATAAAAAGATTAGGATATGATGAGGTAATAATAGGCAGTAGAAATCTAATTCCAATGTTTGATAACTATAAAGATAGCAATTGGTTTAATCTAAAAGTGTTGCAGTACTTATTAAAGATTTATGTTAATATGCCAATCGTAGGAATGTTCAAGTGGCAAGTAAAAAACAAAATACCAAACGGAGTAAGATATTACTCAACAGAACTAAGCAAATGACAGACAACGATTACAGTTACGAAATAAAAGTTAAGGTAACAAAAGAAACATACAGACGTTGGAAAGAACTAAGAACCAAGATACATAAATTAACAGGGTTTAACAACCCAAGCAAAACAATAGAGTTTGCAATAATAGAAGCGTTGAACATACCTGACGAATGTTTAAAATAAAAATAGGCAAAGGAGTTTTAACAATAACGTTTAAACCAAGTTGGAAGTTAAAGAATTTCAAAATAGGATTAACATATAAATTTTAAAAAAATGACACTAAATCTAATATCGTTTGTTTGTTGTATAACAGCAGGAGTAGCAATAGGAATGTATATTTCAACTCAAATTAAAAAACACGTTTTCAAACAAGTAAACCCCAAAATGAAAATGTCAAAAAAAGAACTAGGAATAAAAGAAACGTATCCTGAGTTTGTAAAAAAACATTATACATTAGATAAAGAAACAATAGAAAAACACATAAAAGGAAATGGGAATATTTCACATTATTATACATATATAAAAAAGAAAGGTAATGATAACTAATTTTTTTCTGTTCCTTATAACATATTACTTATATCAAATAATGAAAGATGGCAAACAAAAATAAATACACAATAGAACAAGTCAAACAGGCATTAGAGAGTGCAGGTGGGTTTCTTTCTATTGCAGCAGAAACGTTAGGTTGTACACGTAAGACTATTTACAATTACTTAGACCGTTACAGCGAGTTAAAAGAAGTGTGTGAGGACATACGTGAGAAGTATTTAGACTTAGGGGAAAACGAATTGATAAAGAAAATTAAAAAGGGTTCAACACCGGAGTTAATATTCTTTTTAAAGACACGTGGTAAGCACAGAGGGTACGTTGAAAAACAAGAGTTAGACATTAGTAGTGGTAACGAGCCAATAAAAATTAACATAAATTTAGACGGTGGAGATAACACCTAAGTTTACGGACACACAAAAAAAAGCATTAACATATTTAACCGACAACACAACTAACGAATTATTGTTTGGTGGTGGAGCAGGTGGGGGTAAAAGTTTTTGTGGTTGTGCGTGGTTGATTATCAGTTGTTTACAGTACCCAACCACACGTTATCTTTTAGGAAGAAGCAGATTAGACGCTTTAAAAAAAACAACATTAAATACATTCTTTGAAGTGTGTGTTAATTGGGAAATAAAAAGTGGACAACACTATACGTTTAACGCACAGAGTAATATAATTAAATTTTATAACGGAAGTGAAATACTGCTTAAAGATATGTTTCTTTATCCTAGCGACCCAAACTTTGACAGTTTAGGAAGTTTAGAATTAACAGGTGCGTTTATAGATGAAGCAAACCAAATAACACAGAAAGCAAAAAACATTGTTTTAAGTAGAATAAGATTTAGGTTAGATGAAAATAACCTTATTCCAAAACTGTTATTGACCTGTAATCCTGCAAAGAATTGGTTGTACAGCGAGTGGTATATTCCAAACAAACAAAACATATTAGGCAAAGATAAACGGTTCTTACAATCGTTGGTTACAGACAACCCAAATATTTCTAAACACTACATTGAAACGTTGAGTAAGATGGACACAATAACAAAGGAAAGATTGTTGTATGGAAATTGGGAGTATGATGACACAGAGGGCAGGTTGTTTAAATATGATAATATTATTAATCTTTTCACCAACACTTATATTAACGAGGGTGAAAAATATATAAGCGTTGATGTGGCACGTTTTGGAAAAGACAGTTCTGTTATTTGTGTGTGGAGTGGTTGGGTTGTGGTTAAGATAATTAAGTACAATAAGATTGGAATTGACAAACTACAAACACACGTATTAGACACAGCACAAAAACACAAAGTACAAAGAAGTAATATTGTGTTAGACGAAGACGGTGTGGGTGGTGGTTTAAAAGACATTTTAAGAGGTTCTAAGGGCTTTATTAATAATTCTAAAGCATTGGGTAAGGAGAACTATCAAAACCTTAAAACGCAATGTTATTATAAATTCGCTGATAAGGTAAACAAAGGAGAAATTTTTATTAAAGAAACACAGTATAAGCAAGACATTATACAAGAGTTGGAAATAATACAAATGAAAGACGTGGACAAAGACAATAAATTAAATATTGTTGGTAAAGATAAAATGAAAGAACATTTAGGTCGTTCACCTGATATTGCTGACGCTTTAATGATGAGGTGTTATTTTGAATTAAATAAAACCAAGATAACATATTTTGGTTAGCAGTAAAAAGTGCGTGAATAAAACAAACTAATAAATTAAATTTGCAAAATTATGATAGTTATAGAAGTAGATAAAAAACAAGTTAAAATTCCACAATCATATAGCGAGTTAACGTTAAATGAGTTTTGTGCAATATGGAAAATTTTATGTAAATATAATTTAGACAAACCACCAACAGAAGACGAGGAAATTGATGCGTATGTAAATGACGAAATAAACTTAACAAAAGAGTTAGTTGCAAAACTGTTAGGGTTAAGCCCTAAGGATGTTGATAGAATTGAATACACACAAGCACAAGAAATAATTAATATCTTTAATAATATGTTAGACCAAAATGATTTTGATGGTGATTGGAGTGAACATAACTTTAAACATAAAGGAGAAACATATTACTTTCCAAAATATAACTTTGAGGGAATGTCGTTTGGGGAATACGCTTCACTAAAACAATATGAACAAGTGTTAATAAACGATAACGATAAACGGTTTGATATTTTAGCAAATCAAATTGCTTATTGTTGTAGAAAGAAAAACGAGAAAAAAGAAAGTTACAATATAGAAGAAAGGGCAGAACTGTTTAAAGACATTACAATGGACACAGCTATGAGATTGACTTTTTTTTTGCAGAAACGGATAAGTTCCTTACAGAAACTTACCCAAATATATTCGGACAAACAGAAAAAGATAGAACAGCAGCAAAAGTCAGACACATTATCACAGGATTTGGATGGCTTAATTCAATCTATCGAGTAGCAGAAAAAGGGGTGTTTAATAAGTCCAACGGACTTAATAGTATTGAGAACGTAGAGGAAACAGGATTAAGAGAAGTATTAACATATATGAGTTGGGAAGCAGCAACAACTGAATATGAAGTACAGTATCAAAAAGTAGCAGAAAGAGCAGCAAAAAACAAAGGTGGTGGAATGAATTATTAAAAATAAAAACAAATGGCTTTACTAAGAGATTTAAGAAATTTAAGTGCAGATGTTGACACAGCGAGAGTTGGTTGGTT
>Ga0098040_1001370_pt1 | contig 10584 bp, 28 predicted proteins | sample 7_EtaG_FD_75065 | JGI IMG/M metagenome (GOLD analysis project Ga0098040, IMG submission 75065) | Marine viral communities from the Subarctic Pacific Ocean - 7_ETSP_OMZ_AT15161 metaG | ecosystem: Environmental > Aquatic > Marine > Oceanic | place: Pacific Ocean | collected 2015-01-08 | reverse complement strand
TCTTGAATTAGCTGAAGCAATTCAAGACATGGCAGTTCTTATTAAAGGTGATAAGAGATATGGAATAGAAGGTAATAAGAACTGGATGCCATTTGAGTTTGGTGTAAGACCATCTCAATTAGTGGATGTAGATCCTGATGGTGGAGTTGTAGAATTATGACTCAAAAAGATCTATTGCATAGTATATTGAAATTGCATTTGATTGATTATAATCAATTCAGATTACCTGAAGTATATCAAGTTGCTGAAGGTCCAATGTCATTTCATTATCCAGATAACTATCATATCAGAGATAAAATTAGAGAACTTTTACAACGTCTTTCTAAAGAAGATGGAGTTCTTGAATTCTATGATATGAATGGAACTTATAAGTGGAGTAGTTCCACTTGATCAAGTGTCACACAACCCCCGCAAGGGGGTTTTTTTATGCTATAATATATTCATATAAACAAAGAGCATTGATGCAACTACGTCCCCACCAACAGGAAGCATTGGAAGCAATGACAAGAACCTCTAAGGGACAGATCATTGTGCCTACTGGTGGTGGTAAGACTCTTGTGGCAATTAATGATGCTGTAAGAAGACTTGATGATGGTTGGAAGACCATTGTTGTAGTTGCTCCACGTATCCTATTAGCAGAGCAATTGAGTTCTGAGTTCTTGGAAGTCATAAGAGAGAAGTATCAATTCATCCAAGTGATGCACGTTCATAGTGGTGAGACAAAGCATTTTAGCACTACTAAGGCAGATGAGATTGAGGAATGGGATAAGACTAAAGGTAGAAAGATTATCTTCACAACATATCATTCACTTCATAGATTGGTAGAGGCAGATGTTGAGGTTGATACAATATACTTTGATGAGGCACACAATTCAGTCCAGAGGAATTTCATAGAGTTTGTTGAGTATTACTCATTAAATGCTGAGAGATCTTATTTCTTTACTGCAACACCTAAGCATAGTTTAACACCTATGAAAGTGGGTATGAATGAGGGTGATATATTTGGTCAGGTTATTTGTAGTGTTCCTGCACCTAAGTTAGTGGATCAGGGTTATATCCTACCACCTAAAGTTAAGGTGTATAAGAGTGACATACTACAGAAAGATGAACTAACATCAGATGTAGATTGTAAGCAGATTATTGATAACATTGATGATCATAAGACTAAGAAGGTTTTAGTATGTGCAAAGGCAACAAAACAGATTAGTAGACTAATAGGACAGTCTAAGTTTGTTGACGAATTAGCATGGAGAGGGTATGATTATATGTGGATTACTTCTAAGCATGGTGCATTTATCAATGATGAGAAAGTAAGTCGGGATGAGTTCTTCAATGTATTAAGTGCATGGGGTCAAGATCCTGATAAGAAGTTTGTTGTCTTACACCATAGTATATTAGCAGAAGGTATCAATGTCAAAGGACTTGAGGCAGTCTTGTTTCTAAGATCTATGGATTATATTGGAATCTCTCAAACAATAGGTAGAGTGATCCGTAAGGGTGGCAAAGACAAAACACATGGATTAATATGTGTCCCTGTATATTCTAAGGTGGGTATATCCACAGCAAGAAGAGTACAGGCAGTTGTTGATCTTGTATTTGAAAAGGGTGAACCAGCAATTAGTGTGGTGAAACGATGATGAATTATGAAAGTCCTAAACAAAAGGAATACAACCGTATGTTTAATAAACTTATGGAAGAAATGGGTTTTAAACCTAGAAGGAGGAAGAAATCTCATCAATGGTGGGAGTCTCCTTGGATAGATTATGATGATCCACGAAACCGTTATTATGAGAAAAAATGAGAGATTTAATTCTATTTGGTGATTGTCGAGAGACACTTAAAGAGTTCGATGAGAAGGCAAGGGTATGTGTTACATCTCCACCTTACTACGGACTCAGGAACTATGGTGATGAGGAGAATCAGATAGGACAAGAGAATACACCTGAAGAGTATATACAAGGCATGGTAGAGGTGTTTAGAGAGGTTAGAGAGTGTCTCACAGATGATGGTACATTGTGGTTGAATATGGGTGATAGTTATTATAACTATAGACCTGGTAAAGGTCAGGCATTAGTTAAACAAACTGTTGCTAACACTAAACAAGACTTACCAGATAAATGTGCAAGGAGAGGTAACAAATTAGATGGTCTTAAAGAGAAAGATTTAATAGGTATTCCCTGGATGTTAGCATTTGCATTAAGAGCAGATGGATGGTATCTTAGGCAGGATATTATATGGCATAAACCTAATCCAATGCCTGAGAGTGTGAGGGATAGGTGTACTAAATCACATGAATACATTTTTCTATTGAGTAAGAACAAGAGGTATTATTATGATAATGAAGCTATTAAGGAACCTGCTAAGGATTGGGGTACAAGAGATAGGACAAAAGGTAAGTATCACAATAAAGGTACAGGGTTACAGCCACACTCTGGTCTATCGAAATCTTATCCTACAAAGAATAAACGTAGTGTATGGAGTGTAACTAACAAACCATATAGAGGATCACACTTTGCAACTTTTCCACCTGATCTTATTGAACCATGTATTAAAGCAGGATCAGAAGAGGGTGATATAGTATTAGATCCATTTATGGGTAGTGGCACAACTGCTATGGTAGCAAAGGATCTAGGTAGAGATTACATAGGATGTGAACTACATGAAGAATACGGCAATTTAATACAGGATCGTCTTCCATCTGTGCCAGATGAAGAACTATCACAAGAGACTCCCATCAGTATCTTAGATCTGATATAATACATTCATTAAGGAAATTATCATGCTTTGTGAAGTAAAACTCTATGTTGCTGGATCAGTCTTTACTGAGACTGTTCATGCAAAGAACTATGATGAGGCACGTAAGGTAGCACTTGCACGTAATCCTAATGCTAGAGTGGTGAGTGTCAATGCCAAGTTCTGATTATAGAAAGTTCTATGATTGTCCTAATAGAGGCATCCTAAACCCTAAGAAGGGACAACCCGAAGGGTATATAACTAAGGATGGATCATGGGCAGCAGTTCCTATACTGGGCAGCACTACGAAACTACAGATCATTCACAATGGTACGTTTCCTCATGTTGCTAGGAACTATGAATCAGCAGTATCCTACATAAAAAAACAAATTGCCACAGAACGCAAGTATGAAAGATCAAAACGCAATTCAAGAGAAGGAAACTAAAGAGGACAAGTGGACTAGAGCCCATTCACTCTTTCTTGAATCATTGTATAAAGCAGACCATGAATTGCGTGGTTGTTCACATAATCAGAAATGCTATCATGAGTTAATAGAAATAAGAGATAGTATTATAGAATATGTTAGGCAAATACCTAATCCATATAAACCAGCAGGTAATTATCGTGGTGGTGAACCAGTGAAAGCAATCAATGGTATTAGTGTCACTTTATTAAGTGGAGCATTAGGTCCACATTATATGCAGGATTGGTCAGAAGAACATATAAAAGAGTGGGAAGAGTATGCTATTAAGGAGGAACTCAAATGAGTATTTCAAATGACAACATAATTACAATCAATCTTAATGAACTTGCTGATGTAAGAGCAAACTTCTTAGGACTCAAATTGACTGATGATCAAATTGATGAGGTTGCAAGTGAATTGCGTATTAGAATGACATTTGATTCACTCTTTCAACAGACTGATCATATGGTTTATGAGGTGGTTGATGAGTATGACCCAAATTTACCTCATTATGGTGAGATAGCACCTGAACCTAGACGTGAGGCATGGTTGAATGAGATTGAAAAGAACAAGAAACAGTTTGAAATGGTAGACTTAGTATCACCATCATGGACAATTCAAGTACCAAGGAGAAAAAATGTTAAGCACTAAGTATAGACTGGAATTAACAGACATTTGTTGTAGAATGGTTACAACTGATGGTGAGGTTAGTTTAAGTGAAAGAGTATGGATGAACAAGTTATGTGAGAAGAATTTACAGGCAAGAGAACTTCGTAATGCTTTAATGTGTCCATATAAGTTAGACTAATAGGCATAAATTTTTGTAAATCGTATCAGCAAATACAAACATAATTTGCATAAATAATGGTAGTATTAGGAGAACAAGATGCACTAAAGGTTTTTGTTATTGTAGTTTAAATTTGGAGGCAATTATGCACAACTTAATTTCATTTAATCAACTTGCTGGAACAAAACATATGGATGATCCACATGAGGATAAAATCGACGAATACTACGAGTGTCTAATTGACTGTGATGACGACCAACATGTTTGTAAACGTATATGTAAGGAGGTTTTAATTTAAAACGAGTAAACGTTTAATTTTAACAAACAAATGATTAAATATCAGCATCCACCTTAAAGTAAATCAAATAGTAAACCTTAACCCTTGACATTTTTTGTTGGGGGTTTTATAATGTCAAGGAATTCATTAAATACATGACTAAAAGAAACGAACAGGAAGTATTGGCAGCATTTAATCACATGACTATTAATGAATTGGATGGAAATATACAAATACTTTCGACATATGATCATAATGGAAGAACAAGTAAGAAGATTGTTATTGAGTATGATGTAAAATACCCAGAGAAATAAATACCTATTCATACTGAACAAAGGACAAAGTTGAAGGACAAGAAAGCAGCAAAGTTGATTATCAAGAGAGCAAAGGAACATCCAGAATTATATACTAAGGAAGATGTAAGGTTTGCAAAGATGCTCAAGAAAAAACTAAAACAAAAGAAAAAAGATGCCAAACGACTCATTGAAGATCAATCAAAATAAAGATGGTTCTTATACTATGGATTGGGATAAGAAAGATCCTAATTGGAAGTTTCTAAATAATCTAACTACTAAGGAGATTCAATCCTTTATTGAACAAGCAGTTAGGAGCGATCAAAATGGAAGATCAAAAGTACACTGAAACACAGTATTGGAATGGTGAGGTTCCAGATGAGTTATTTGGTGACTATTTGAAAGAATATGGTTATGAATACACTCCAGCAGGTATAGTTGATGATATCACATTAAATAGCTACGAAGCATTGAGCAAAGAAAAAGAGAATATTAAGAACTCTTAATTTCTTTATAGATAATGTTATAATATCAACACATTCTACAGAACAATGCTTAATCTAGACGAACGATACCATTCTTACTTAAGTGGGTCAAAGAGACTGCGGATTGATGGTGTGGAAGAAAAAGTTAAGGCATATGGATATACTGATGATGGAAGTGATATTGTTGGATATTATTTACAAACAGAGAATTATCGATTAGAATATAGTTTGGAAGGGATATTTCTGCGAATGAACGCATTACTGGAGACTCTAGGTGTTGATTAAATAAATATTCATTGAGATATTGCTCAACCATTATGACTACTAAAGTTCCAGAACATGATCTAAACCATGAAGTGTATATTGATCCAAAAGATCATAAAGAACATGTTAATCATGGTATGCTAGAATACAGTGAAGCAGATTTAGAAATGCATAATGATGCTTTCCATGACCATACAGAAGAGGAAGTAAGAAGGGACGATGGTACAATTAATGACTGGCACGAAAGACATAATGACAAGAAACTAGAAATTTATTGTGATAACCATCCTGACGCATTAGAGTGTAGAGTGTACGACGATTAGGACAGTTTAACAACTAGCACATACCCTCTTGCATTTCATGTAGGAGGGTATTATAATGTGTATATTAAATGAATTGCTTATGGAAGTTCAATCTCATGGTAATGATTACGAGGATCTTGTCATCAAGAGACTTACAGGTAAGAGTAAGAAAGAATATGATGCATTAAAAGGTAAAGGTGGATATACATCAGCAATGGATTTAGTTGAAGGATTATATGTTGATAGAAATTATAGTATTAAGGTTACTAATGGTAATAAGGTAGATTGTGGTGATATATTGAGAAGAATGATCGAACATAATTATACAATTGTTGTTGGTCAATGGAGACAAGATGGTGATACTAAAGTAATGCATACAGAATATACTTTTAATATTAAACCAGAAGATTATACTAAATTATGGGGCAGTATGACATATGAACAGGTCAAAGAGTTTGATCAATATGTTAAATCAATCCCTAAAACTAAGGAAGGACAACAATCAACTAAGGAAGAAAGAACAAGACGTAAGAATAACATAGCATGTAAAGATGCATTGATGGTTATACACCCTAAAGTAGATAGTAAGAGTCAAAGAAGAGTTCAATGCTCATTTAAGATTGACCAAATGATAGCATCTGGTGTAGAATATACTAAGATGCCTATTAATTACACCATCAAATCTAGCAAGAGGACATTCAACAAATGAGAGCATTTTGCCCACCAAAGAATACTCCTGAGAAGGATATTGTAATGACTCCTGATTGGTTAGCAGTAGATATTATTGAGCGTTTTAGTCCTACTGGGTTAGTATTAGATCCATCAAGGGGAACTGGTGCATTTTATAATAACTTTCCTACTGATAATAAGGATTGGTGTGAGTTAGGTGAAGGCAAAGACTTTCTATCATATAATAAGAAAGTTGATTGGATCATTACTAATCCACCGTGGTCAAAGATGCAAAAGTTCTTAGAACATGGTATGGAAATTGCTGATAATATAGTATATCTAACAACTATCAATCATTATACTACAAAAAGAAGAATAAGAGAGATGAGACAGCATAATTTTGCTATTAAAGAGATATATTGTGTAGATACTCCTAAGAAACCATGGCCCCAGTTGGGATTTCAGTTAGCAGCAGTCCATACACAACGTAATTATACAGGTGGAATTGATATGACATACTCTGACCCCATGACAGTTTATAAAGTGGCACAACCAACGTTGAATCCTCTGCTTAATGCCTTATAATACAGTCATGGGAAACAAAATCGGTTTCTTTCTAGTCTGACAACCTTGAGAGGTAGTGCTGAAATAGAGCATGGTAATTCCTCTCATAACTGAAGCAGACACATGACCGAAAGAGTAATGCACTGACCCCGTTTTTTGTTTCTCTCACCTATTTTCATTTTATCTTTCTTTTAAACATGGCAACCAGAGGCAGAATCGGACTCCAACTTGCGGATGATGCCATTCTTTCAGTGTATCATCATTGGGACTCCTATCCACAGTGGTTAGGTGTTACACTTGAAAAGAAGTTTAACACAAGAGAGAAGGTTGCTGAATTACTTGATGGTGGAGACATTTCATGCTGTGATTCTGATACAGATTGGGATCGTAACAAGGTTGAAAACCATGTTCAATACTATAGTTTAAGGGGTGAGGATTGCCCACCAAAACTATCAGAGTCACTTACAGAGTATCTTGACCTAGCAGAGAATACAGATGGTGAGTATGCTTATGTATTTGATGGTGTATGGACTTGCTATGAAATTAGAGGTGAAAAAGGTAGAATACTTGATATTCCAACAGAAAAAGAGGCAGAAGACAAGATGGCTGCTGCCACTTACTAAACTGTCACACTATTGTCCCTAGCATGACATAAAACTGCTATACTATAGAAGTTGAGAGACATACATCCAATTCTGGTTAGGAGTTGCTCAACTGCTGCATGTCCCTTTGGTGGTTTCAGACATGGAGGCGATAGGAAACTACCAAACTTGTAAACGACACTATTCTAATCATGTCACAAACTTTCGCTGAATTCCTTCTTGATACTGCTGAGACTGGAAATGAGATCCTAGCAGTTCTTGAAGACATCGAAACAGTAGTTGAAACAGGAGGAACCGACCTGTAAAGTGTCATAAGACCTCTTCACAGAGGTCTTTTTTTATCCTATAATAACAAAGTAATCAATCAAGGAACTTATGACTGCTACTTACAGACCAACACCACAGGTTCCAGCATTGGACGGTATGACACCTTTAGGAATTAAAGAAGTTCCAACAATCGCAGTATTTCCAGAGCAGCAATTAACTTTGGATCAAAGGGTTGAGAAGTGGGTTTGGCAATTGTGCCGTTCACTTGAAAAGAATTATGAGAATTATCATAGAAGGTCAATTGAAATGAACAGTGCATATTTTAATGGTGATGGTAGCAAAGTAGAACTATCACAGTATGCACAAGAGCAGATAGATGCTATGGATAATGGCACTGCTAATTTGATGAAGTTCAGAATGGAATCAGGTCGTAAGTATTGGAAAATTATACAACAGGACTTTGATACTTTTAGAGATAGAAATGAGTATCGTGATGGTGGAGTTCATGCTTTCATTGATAAAAAGACAGGTGAAGTATTCAAACCTGCATCATGGAAGTCTCCAGCAAAGCACGTTAGATATGATTTAAGGATCATTAAAGAGCGTGACTATGTTCTTAATCCTGCTAACTGTAGTTGGGCAGGTGGTTATCTTTACATGAGGTAATTATGATTTTTCAATTAGCTACATATGCTGTAATTGCATTAATAGTTGGCATAATCGCATTAGTGGTTATGTTCAACTATTATAATCCAAATTGAGGGTGATTATGTCAAAAGACATGACTGGTAGAGAAAAACTGTTGTTTATCATTTCTTTCTTATGGATGCTACACTGGGGAACAAGAGTCGTATCTATTTTAGTGGATATGGTTATTCTAAACAACGTTGTCAAAGTATTACCACCTGGTTTATGAATCGGTTCCTACCTAGACATAAGGTAGGAATCAATATTCACCATCGTGGTATGAAACGTGATGATTCATTTGGATTCTGTGACTATATTGATAGTGCATACAATCCAAGAGAGTTTGAGATAGAATTGCAATCCAATATGGATGCAGTTTTATATACTAAGACTCTGCTACATGAATTAGTACACTTACGTCAATGGATACAAGGCACACTCAAATTAAAGAGTGGCAGAATGTATTGGAAAGGTGAAAGTGTAGATCGGTATGATTATATGAATCAACCACATGAGGTTGAGGCATTTGAATTAGAAGAGAAATTATATACAGACTACATTTATGATATTACAGGGATGTGGATTGATGATGAATAATCAGACAGTATGGGAAGTGTCCACCATTTCCCCATTGACCGTCCAAATGGATTATAATACTAAAGTAATCAACAAAGGAACCACTTATGTTTGAAACTATGGACGACTTCACTGATTATGTTTCATCATTCTACCTACCTAGTGATCCTGATGTATTATACCCAATTCAGGGATTGACTAGGAGAATGATCGAAGAGGCATCATTTCTTTATCTTCAAATGTGTTGCTATCCAGCATTTCCTCATTATACATGGGGTGATGGAGACACTACAGATAGAGAGCACGTAAGAGATATTCTACTTGAAAAGTTCAACCTTACCTGGAGCAACTAATCATGAGTAATACTGCACAACTTGAAGGTAACATCGCATTTTGTATTGATGAACTTGATTTAGAAGATGAGCAAATCGGTGAAATGCTCAGATGCATTGAGCGTATGGGCATTGAATCGGTTGAGCATTTCTGTGAAGAATTTGTATTTACAGATGAGTATGGAGATGTATCAGAGAAATGGCATGATGATGAGCATTTAAATATAGCAGAGTTCAATGCACTTTACTGGGAGGGTAACCCATGAGAAAACTATCAGACAGGCAGAAAGCAGAAATCATTAAAAATTATGTTGAGACAGTTGTTAATAACATGGATACTGACGAGTTGGTTGATTATGCGACTGAAGATCTGACTGATTATTATGATAAGTGTAGTGAGGCAGAATTAAAAGAGTTTGTTGATAATTATGATGATGAGTTATATGACCAATTACTTAACAACACTCTGGAGGATTAAATGAAAAGCGAACAAATGGTTGAAATTGATCGTACTTCATTAGAAGCAATGATTGATTCATTAGACCATGCAATCAACATTTGTTATGGTGTTGATAGTCAGTCCGACAATTTGGATAAATCATATCCATTTGCCACTGGTTATTCAAGAGCAACCATGCAGGACATTAAGAAGTCCATTTCACAGTACTTAGTTCAGCAAACCTATTCGGCACAATTATCATGAATGATAACATCAATCAACCGCATACTGTCACTTTGACTGAGGGACAGATATCCACTATACTGTGGACAATGGAAGGATACTTATCAGGTCGTTCTGATTATGATGAAAATTCAGAGTATGGTAAGGATGTGAATGAGATCTTTAAAGTATTAGAAGATGCGGTAGATGAATTCTATGACGCACAAAATGATGAACCTACCTATGTTGTCCGATGAAACAGTTATACATCCCTAAAGTTGATCGTTACACAAGAGCAGGACGTAATGGCAAAGCAATTTGTTGTCCTAAGTGTAAAGGAATAGTAAGAGTTTATCATTTCAGTTGGAGTGCAGTCAGTTGCCTTCACTGTAAACAATCAGTTGACAAATCACAATGGAGCATAGTATAATGTTAGATAAGTTATTCGCTAATCTATTGCCAAGGATTACTAAGAAGGAAACAGTGTATAGAGGAACAGCAAATCCAAATGCGACTAATTCCGAATTAGATGCAAAGAAAGTTATTTCTTATACAGATCAGAATGGAACAATAGATGTTCATACTGATTGTTTTGTATCATTGATCCAATCAAGAGGATAT
>Ga0098040_1001361_pt1 | contig 10638 bp, 12 predicted proteins | sample 7_EtaG_FD_75065 | JGI IMG/M metagenome (GOLD analysis project Ga0098040, IMG submission 75065) | Marine viral communities from the Subarctic Pacific Ocean - 7_ETSP_OMZ_AT15161 metaG | ecosystem: Environmental > Aquatic > Marine > Oceanic | place: Pacific Ocean | collected 2015-01-08 | reverse complement strand
TTTAATCACACTCCGACGGAACAACATATTTCACTGGGGGATGAAATTTTTATTCCGCTTGAACCAGAAGCTATTATTTCATTACTAGGGGTTTAAAAATGAGTAGTAAGCCGAAGCCCAGTACGGCAAATAAAAATGAATATGCCGGTCGCATTCGAACCGCAGAGCAATGCTGGTTGATATCAAATTTAGACAGCGTTCTTCCTCAAGCATATGGAACAAAGCGAAGTGCGACTTGGCCTGTTTGGCATGCTTTTAACACTCATCATATTTCTCTCGGACCGAAAACCAAAATGGAAGAAGTGTTGGGTAAGTTTTTTATTGGAGTGGAAAATGACATTCTTTTTGGTATTAAAACGCATGAACTCTCTGCCCTTGTTCCGAAAATTAGATTATTTCGAATGGATGTGGATCCCAAGGGAAAGATAAAAAAAGACGACGTTTTTGAATATTATTTCCCCTCTCACACAGATCCTTCGGCTGTGGACAATATGATAGCAGGACGCAGCGATCGTTTTCCCGAAGCGGGAATTGTTTCGGCAAATTGGAAACTCCTAGGCGGTCAGCCCGCCGAAGTGAAAAGATATGTTCAAGTGGAGCTTGAATTCTTTTTTTCTTCCATGGATGTCTTGATTACACAGCCTGATCCGATAAGACCTTATTTGGATTTATTTCGTCGAAAAAGCAAAGTGGGCTCAACTTATCGCCTGAGAATGGACGTTGGATGGAGCATTCCGGATTCCAAGATGCATCTATTTGATAATCCGCGAGGGAAAAAGATCCGCGCTGCCCTTGCAAAATTAAATAGGAGTTTATGGCTCCAATTGAAGAGTCATGATTTAAATTTTGATCAAAGTGGAAACGTAAAACTAAAAATAGAATATATTAGTTCTTTGGAGTACGATTTACAACAAATCAGCATCATCAAGGACACTAGATCGGTTTCTGACAGAAAAACCCATGGCGAGAATGTAAAAAAAGCAAAAGCCATATTGGAAAAATATAAAAAGTGTAAACCCAAAAATATCCCATGGGGTGCCAAGAAAGGACAAGGGAAAGGCTTCTTTTCTATGAGATGGTGGGCAAATTGGGGCGCCGCCCAAAAAAAGAAGACAGCGCAACAGATTAAAATTTATAAGGGATGGGAAAAAACGGTTGCATCACTGGAAAACCAAGTAAACGCCGCAAAGAAATTGGGACAGCTTTCGGGAATGAAAATGTTGCAGAAAATTTATAAACATCTCCATGAAATCGTTAATCCTCAAGCAACTAACGTATACGTCAAGCGCTCCCGCGTTTTTTCTGTTGCTGTCGCTCCCGTTGAACTGGGTTTTACAGCAGGCAAGCTGACACTGGAAGATAATTGGTTCTGGAAGGGAGACAAAACGGCACAAAACATAAAAAATGTCCCCCTAAATTATGGACAATTTAAAAAAGGTCGAGGAAAAGTGACGCCATGGCGGGTTATAAAGCCGGGTGTAAATATCATGAACTCTTTTTTAAAAGGCAAGAAGCGCAAAACCAAGGATTCTGCAGCGATTAAAAAGAATATTGAAGAGCTTTATAAACAACTTGCACTGAGCAAGCATCCCCATAATACTCTAGATTTGAAATCGAAACTGCCCTCAGCAGTTTTTAAGTATTGTTATTTGGGGGATATTATTGATGCCGTCATTGAATCTTGCATAGATATTTACAAAGACACCGATCCAAATTTAAATTCAATTTTAAGTAATATGAAAATAGTTTTTGGGACTATTACGGTTCCCACGTATGACAAGACTGGGTCGTATAAAGAATTAACAATAAACTTAAATGATTTGCCGGTATCTTATAATTTGTTTAATGCGTGGTTTCTCAAAAACGTAATCGACCCCGGGAAATCAAGCTATTTGTTCAAAGACTTTCTGAGAAATTTCATCACTCAGCTTATAGGGGCGTGTATGGGTGGCAATTGCTTTAACAAAAATGATAAAGATTTTAAGAAATTCCCGAGAGGTAGACCCGAAATTTCTTTCTTGACTACACGAATTCCGAAGGGAAAGGGGGAGATATTTACGGGGAGTCGCCTCCAACAGCCCATTAAGCTCAACAGCAATAATGAAAAATTAATGTTCAAAAGAAGGCTGACTACGGCACAAGTTAAAACCATCAAGTATACCGAAGCTCATCCTGACAACACAGATTCAATTTTGACAAACTATCTTTTTATTAATACAAGGAACGATCAACTTAGTGCAAGAATTAAAAATCGTCAAAAAGACATAAAGCACGGCATTTTTCACATTGATATCGGGAAAGCTGATGGCATTGTAAAAGAAGTTAATTTTTCGAAAGTTGATAGCAAATATCAAGAAGAAATGTTGTTAACTACTAGTGGGGATAGAAGGGATCAACTAGATCTTATGAGAAGAATCTATAATGCTGATATTAAAATGTTTGGTAATGCTTCTTTCATTCCGGGGCAATTAATATATATCGATCCCACTATTGTTGGCGGCGGAGATCCATCCGGAGCGACCAGCATTGCTCGCCAATTGGGCTTGGGAGGTTATTATTTGGTCACTGGAGTGGAGTCTTCAATATCTAGCGGTAAATTTGAAACTAATGTAAAAACGCGATGGACTGGTTTTGGTTCCGTTGATCCGAGAAGAAAGAAGGATAAGAAAAAGAAGCCGCCCAGAGTCGTCGAGAACAATACATCCGGAGGACCCACAGTAAAGGGAGCTTGTGGAGAAGCTGAACGAAGGGAACTACTTGCAGAGTTCGCTCTCCTCGGTCCAGAATTTAAAATCAAGGGATAAGTGAAGTGGAAAAGGTAAAATCTAAAATTGATCTCTTAGAAGGTGACGAAGTTGATATCCTCGCAGATTTAATAATTTGTCATGGAGATAATGACTCGGATCTTATCACTGCCTTTAAAGAGCGTTATAAATTTAAAGAAGGGGGAACGCCCATGCGTCTCCCTGAAGGTTTTGATTTTATAGCCAAAGGATATTATTATGGCAAAGTGGATATGCTCGGCCGTGCTATTGTTCCTAAAAAAGAGTCGTTGGTGAAGGTAGATTCCAAATTTACGGGCGATGAAGAGATATACTTAAATAAGAGCTTATATGCTTTGTACTTAGATTTTGTGGAAAAGTTTAAAATTGACTTCGCAGTTGGGAAGTTTGGTATTGATGCTTTTTTGGATGTTTTTCAAATTAGTCAAGGCGCTGAAGATTATGGAGAAGTAGAAGATAACTATAAAGAGGCGACGTCAACGCATTTGAGTGAAATATATTTAGAGCAAGTGGTTCCTGACACTACTAATATTGTTGATAATGCTCGTGATTATCCTATGTATCTAAATCTTGTTTTAAAGCTGTTCGAGCTTGGAAAGTTAAACAAGTCGGCTCTCTACAGCGAATATATCCTCACAGGTGAAAATTTATTTACCAATTCTGGTTTAGTATTCCAAATCGCAAACCAAGTGGCGTATGATGATGATGCAGCAAAATTTTCGTCGTATTATGGGCATCCTCTGTATAATCGCATTATTTCTTATCTCTTTATATCTGGCATGAGATATGATGCCAACGCTCCATGGCGATTTGTAATGGATCTTAATCTTAAGCCAACGGTGGAAAAAATAGGGGGTCTGTCAAAACAACAATTCTTTGAGAGAGACTTTGATATTGCAGAGGGAACTTTTAAGGAGATGAGGCTTTTCTTTGAAACAATCTTCTTGTCCTATTCAAAATTACTGGAAGAGGCTCCCCTTTATTATGAAAGTGGGCAAAGCTATGAATGTTGTAAAAGCGGTGGAGTTCTCAAATGCACAAAAACAAAATCTTATTCTCGCCAGCCATTCTACTTTAGAGACTTTGAGGAATTCTTCGAAGATAATTTCGAAAAATTATTATATCAATATGCGTCCATCTTGAACTCCATGTTTAAAAGAAGATCTGATATTTCGCAACTTTTGCTCGATCTTTCAAACAAAGTAAAAAAAGGGCTTGACAAAGAGTCCCTCGTGAGGTATACTTTCAACAAGATAAAATATTGCTAACCCAATGAGGCACACATGTTCTTTCAGGTTTTTGAAAACGAATTTTTCCATAACAATCAAATATATAATTTCCTTCCCGAAGATTTTTCCAAAACTTGGCATCACGATCCGATCTTGAAAGATCACGATGCTGAATATGCGTATGTGTGGGCAAATGGTCAATCATTGGATGATGTCTGTCCGACCCCAATTTATGAAGATTGGAAGAAAATCAGCAAGAGAGTAAAATCAATCCTCAAGTCTTTTCAAGCGGTGGGTGCTGACATCTCGCAAATTGACATCAAACAAGTCATCCCGCAGAAATTCATTGTCCAATATCTTTTCTACAAAAATCACATCTGTCAGCATGTTTTCGAAAATCATGAAAAACCACAAAATTATGATTTTATGGCGGATTTGCACAAAATGTGTTCGGAAATCGGCGAAAAGCCCCTGAGAATTAATTTGGACGAGATCAAATACTCATATCAGCACCGAGATGTATACAAGAGAATTAACAGGGCATCTTCATTCGTTCAATATGATGCCTATAAGACGATTACAGGACGTTTAAGCATTAAACCCATGTCTTTCCCTATATTGAACCTTAAAAAGGAATGTAGGGGCATTATAGAGCCTTATAAGCACTGCTTTGTTGAGCTTGATTTCAATGCGGCTGAACTGAGGACTTTTCTGGCCTTATTGGGTATTGAACAGCCGAAAGAAGACATTCACAATTGGATTGGAAAAGAAGTGTACCACAACAAATTGAAAAGAGACAAGGTAAAGCAGAAAGTGTTCAGTTGGCTTTACGATCCAAAGAAAAAAGACGAAAAACTGGAAAAGATCTTCGAAAGATCAAAGATTTTGGAGAAATACTATAATTATGATGAAAATTATGTTACAACAATCTTTGGAAGGAAAATTCAATGTGAGGAGCATTATGCTCTGAACTATATTATACAGTCCACAACTTCAGACTTGTTCTTGAGACAAGCAATAAAGATCTGGAAGTTGTTAAAAGGAAAAAAATCACATGTGGCTTTTACTATTCACGACTCTTTGGTGCTTGATTTTCATTTATCTGATCAAGAGACAATTAGGGAAATAATTGAAGAATTCTCTAATACTGAATTGGGAAAATTTAAAGTTAATATTTCGGGCGGAAAGAGTTTCGGCGAAATGAAAGAGATGAATTTATGAACATTATTGGCTTAGGTCAATGCGGATGCAATATTGCAGAGCATTTTTTAAAATATCCTCAATATGAAGTATACCTTTATGATACTGAAGAGAGAGATCATGAAAACTTCAAGCTTTTGAAAGAGTATAAAACTCACAAAGAATATGAAGATAACTTTCCGGAACACTATGTAAAGCCCGAACATGATGAAACCATTTTTATTTGCTCCACTTCCGGAGCCATCACCGGTGCTAGTTTGAAACTGCTCCATATGTTTAAGGATACTGAAATCAGGGTTGTTCTGATAATTCCAGAAGAAACGGAAATGCTTGAAACTTATAAACTACAGCACAAACTTATTTTCAACGCTTTGCAAGATTATGCAAGATCGGGAATGTTCAAAGATATAATACTGATCTCGAATGAAATCTTAGAAGAGACAATTCCAGATTTAACATTTTTCAACAAATATGATAAAATAAACGAAGTAATAAGTTATTCACTTCATACGATTAACGTATTCGAGAATACTAAACCAGTATCAAAAACAAAAGTCGATCACAAAGAGCATTGCCGTATTTTATCGATAGGATCATATGATTACAAAAATAATTCAGAAAAAATGTATTTTTTACTTGACAGCGAAGATGAGTCGTGCTATTATATATCCATACCTAGAAAAAAACTTGAAAAGGATTTCGAGTTGGTGAAACTGATGAAAGATAATTTCAAGGATAAGGAAAATATGAGTTATCAAGTTTATTCAAACAGTTCTGATTATGATTATGGTTTGGTCATAAAAAGAACTCATTTTCATCAGGGGCAACTTTTTTCTTGACAAACCGATAATAGTTTGCTATAATGTATAAATAACGAAAGGAAAACAAATGAAAGCTTATACAGGCACATTTATTAAGAAGAGTGGAGAAGAGAGAACAATGACCTTTGCGAAAGTTGATGAACTTCCAAAGGGCTTATTGCCGGAAGGAAAAGGAGGAAAAAGGGCAAAGTTACCCGAAGGCATGGAATTGGTATGGGATATTGAGAATAATTATTATCGTATGTTTAATTTTAAGACTGTTGTAGGAAAACTCGAAGAGTTTGAGATTGATTCAACGACCCTAACACAAAAACAAGGAGTTTAAAATGGGTATTGACATGAAAAAGATGAGAGAAAAGTATAACGCTCTCAAAAGCAAAGGCGGAAGCCGCAAAGACAATTTGTTTTGGAAGCCTCAAGATGGAGATCAGGTAATTCGTATTTTACCTACTTCTGATGGCGATCCTTTCAAAGAATTTTGGTTCTATTATAATCTAAGTGGCGGTCCCGTTCTTTGTCCAAAGAAAAACTTTGGTGAAGACAGTCCCGTTCTGGATTTTGCGTCCTCTCTATATAAAGAGGGAACACCAGATTCTATTGAAATGGCTAAAAAGCTGTTTCCAAAGCAAAGATTCTTCTCTCCGGTCCTCGTGAGAGGGGAGGAAGGACAAGGGGTTCGTGTGTGGGGTTATTCTAAGACCGTATATGAACAACTTCTTCAGCTTGTCTTGAATCCCGATTATGGCGATGTTACTGATGTGGACGAAGGAACAGATCTCGTCCTTAATTATGGCAAAGCCCCGGGAGCAATGTTTCCGTCAACAAAGTTGACTCCAAAGCGCAAGACTTCCCCAGCTTGCAAAGATGGAGACAGCGACTGCAAGGATCTGTTGGGTGAAATTCCTGACTTTGACGGTCTCTTTGAGCGTCGTAGCACTGAACAAGTTCAAGAACTTCTTGACAAGTTTATGCAAGGCGGCGATGAAAAAGAGGAAGTTAAGAAATATGCAGCGTCTGGAGATGACAAAGTTTCTAAAGCTTTTACCGAACTTTTAGGTAGCTAATATGGCAGTGACAAAAGCAAAAGCTGGAAAGCTTAATATGGCTGAAATGGCTAAACTTCTCAACAAGAAGGCTGGAACAAATGTTGCCCACGATCTCACTAAGGAAAACCCTACTGAGGTCAAAGAGTGGATTCCCACTGGTGCCCGGTGGCTGGACTCTATTATTTGTAGAGGAAAGCTGGCGGGGATCCCAGTTGGGAAAACAACTGAAATTGCAGGCTTGGAATCAACCGGTAAATCCTATATGGCGGCTCAAGTAGCCGCCAACGCTCAAAGAATGGGCATAGGCGTAGTTTACTTTGATTCTGAATCCGCAATTGATCCGACCTTTTTACAGAGAACCGGTTGTAATTTGTCCAATTTGCTTTATGTGCAAGCATCGTCTGTCGAATTTGTCTTGGAGTCTATTGAAGAACTTTTAGGTTCAGGAGAAAAACTTCTCTTTATTTGGGATAGTTTAGCTCTTACGCCTAGTGAAAAAGACGTGGAGGGAGATTTCAATCCACAATCTTCAATGGCTGTAAAACCGCGAATCCTTTCCAAAGGAATGTCAAAGCTTACCGTTCCCTTAGCAAATGCTCAGTGTACGCTTTTAGTCTTAAATCAACTAAAAACGAACATTACGAGCAATATTGCTGAAGCTATGACAACGCCCTATTTCACCCCCGGTGGAAAAGCTATGATCTACGCATATTCTTTGCGCATCTGGCTTACGGGCCGCAAAGCGAAAGCATCTTTCGTTACTGACGAAAAAGGTTTTCGTATTGGTTCAGAAGTGAAGGCAAAGCTAGAGAAATCTAGATTTGGCACTGCTGGACGAATGTGCAACTTCAAGATTCTGTGGGGGGCAGATATTGGAGTCCAAGACGAAGAAAGCTGGCTTGACGCCATCAAAGGTTCCGATGCACTAAAAAGCGGAGGAGCATGGTATACTCTGACATCTAGTGAGGGGCGAGAGTTTAAATTTCAGGCTAAGCAGTGGGTTGAAAAACTCCAAGATCCTGAGTTTAGACAGGTTGTTTTTGATGTGATGGATGAAGAGGTTATCATGAAGTTTGATACCCGTCAAGGGGAAGCTAGCCAATATTATGATACCGAAGGAGAGGAAAAGCTTTAGGAATTGGAGGGCGAAAGCCCTCCTTTTTGCGGGAGAAGCTCAAATGGATGAGCGTCAGTTTACCAAACTGAAGGTGTGGGTTCGAATCCTACCTCTTGCTTTTGACCCAAGTGCTATAACATACAGAAAAGGAGAAAGTCGTTATGAAAAGTAAAAACCCGTATGAATTGAGATTTGAGATGTTTCGAGAGGCTCAAAAGAGAGCAGAGCAACAGTATATTGAAGATATGCAGGATTATAGGACTGCCTTCCAACTTGCACAAGAAGGGAGAAAGGTCAAAGTTTTGCCAAAGCCGAAATACCCGGACTTGGAGAACGTATTTGATGAAGCTTATAAAATTAAGCAGTTTGTAGAAAATAAAGATAACTAAAAAAATAACACTTGGGTTAAAATATTATGGCTACATTATCAGCACAATTACAAAGTTTGAGAACAGAAATAGATGAGATCTTGGGACTATCATCTTTGCAAACGGCTTCCAATTTAGAAACAGAAACATTGATGAGAGAAATAGAAAAGAACCTCGCAGACTTCAGGGGCGCAGTTTATAAGAGCTTGTACAAAGCGTATGGTCACAGTAACAAGCCAGCATCTACTGCTGTGGTAAAAAGCGAGGAAAAACAAGATGACAAAAAGAAAAGTAAAGGTTTCAGATTACCCCGCTTTGGCAAGCCTCGCTGAACAATATTTGGAAGGTGATCGAGAAGATAAACAAATAATTTGGATGGAAATGAAAGATCAATGCGAGGATAAAGACTTTTCAGTTTATTCCTTTTTTGATGAGTTTTGTAAATTGAATAAAGTAGGTGCTTATGAAGGCACAGGGAAAAAGAAACAAAAGAAGTTCTCAAAGAAGGATTTGAGAAAGAGAAATAAAGAAAGATGATCTTTTTTCAAAAAAAGACTTTACAAATGAAAAAAGATTTGTTATAATAGTAAATATAAAGTTATCCAAAAGATAACAGAACTCATATCTAGCAGATGAGTCCGGCGTAAAATATCACGCCTCTAAGAGACTGCTAGCCACCTAACAACGCCCAAAAATATGTGGGCATAACAATTAGAGGAGACAGTAACATGTCTGTAAAAAAACGCCGTAAATCGGCAAAGAAAGTGATTGCACCTCATCCGAGGTTGCAAGTGAGAATTATTGGCAACCCAAAGAGTGATTGGGGGACAGTTCCGGTAAGGAACGAATACCCCAGCCGTGAGTTAATTCCTGCGGATACTCCTTCTATTACGGGTCAAAGGGCTGTTTATATGAAAACAGTGGATGGCTGGATTCAAGAAGAGGGAGGGTTCATTGATCGACGACTGATGTTACCTTTGGTAGCTGCACGATGGGAAGATGAAAATTCAACAACTGAAGAGCCTGTTATCCGTGTTTTTGATGGAGGTCACAGATCGGTTCTGCGTCTCCTAGGGTCGACGACAATATCTGAAGCTGAAGTTTGGGCGGATGTCATCGACGTAAACTCGGAGGCAGAGGCAAACCTTCTTTTTCTGAAATTGAATCATTCCCGACGTAAATCTATGGAAACTGAGGATAAGTTCGTAAATGGATTCTTGGGAGAAAGCAATTCGGAGAAAGATTACGAAGATATTCTCATTGATAACGAGATCAAGGTGACAGGAACATCAGGTGTATCGGTCCCCACAGTGTATCAGTTGAAACCTTATCCATCCCTCTCTGTAAAGGCTTTGAAGCAATCTAAAAAGGTAGACACGGAAGAGGCATTTTCCGCTGCTGTCGAAATTCTCAGAAATGCATTCACAGTTGAGAAAACAGATGCATTTGGAAATTCCTTGGTAGAGCCAGAAGACTTTAACACTAGGTTGTTTCAAGGAATGTCTTGTCTTTGCAATGAATATGATCTTTTTAGCGAAGAAATAGACGAGGTATTCACCCCCACGGGAGAGCTAGATTATAAGAGAAGTAGCTGGTCAGCCATTCTTTTATATTGGTTAACTAAGCAGTCTGAGTCTAATAGTCAAGATGATTTTGCCAAAAGCATGTGGGGGTTAAGCCCTCAGATCAAGGGTTATGTTGATGTCTCTATGGCTTACGCAATTCTGAAACAATTCAGATCATCTAAGCAATATAAGGTGGAGTGCAAAGCAAAACGAGGAAAAGGAACTTTTTCATTGGCTAAGTTGGACAAACTGGTTCCGGTTTTAAATTCAAAAGCCGCTTAATTTCTTTCTTCATAAAACTGAGAAGGGGGGCAAAGCCCCCCTTTTTTTTCACACATAGAGGTTAGCATGAGAGATGAAATATATCGACGATATAAAGATTATGACGAAGATTATTGCTGGCAATACGACAAGAGAATTAAAAATTTAGAAGAAGATCTAGAAATCGCTAACCTGACGGAAGAAAAGGTCAGCGAACTAAGAACGTCAGATTTTGAATTTTCTTTTAT
>Ga0098040_1001359_pt1 | contig 10640 bp, 10 predicted proteins | sample 7_EtaG_FD_75065 | JGI IMG/M metagenome (GOLD analysis project Ga0098040, IMG submission 75065) | Marine viral communities from the Subarctic Pacific Ocean - 7_ETSP_OMZ_AT15161 metaG | ecosystem: Environmental > Aquatic > Marine > Oceanic | place: Pacific Ocean | collected 2015-01-08 | reverse complement strand
CTTCCTGAATTAAGGATGAGAGAATCACAATTAAAGGCTGAAGTTGTTAGAGAAAGGAAGGCCAACATGATTGCCAATGGTATTGGTGATCCGCACAACTTATTCGAAAGGTTCTGATGGGTATACTAAAAGATTTACAGGAAACATTTCTTTCTGATCTCAGCTTCTTAAGGCAAGAAGAAAATCCAAGACCTATGCCTAAACCAAGGCAAAGGATGTATGCGGGCGCTCAGTCTTCAAGACTGACGGCAGGATGGACGGCGGCGGCTACTTCTGCTGATACTGAGATCCGTGGAAGTATAAAGAAGCTTCGCCAAAGGTCTAGACAGCTTGTCCGTGATAATTCCTACGCAAGGCAAGCCGTTAGGAGTATCTGCTCGAATGTTGTTGGGCCGGATGGCATAAAGCTTCAAGCTCAAGTCCGTATGGTGCGGGGTAAAAAGCTTGATTCTAGAATTAACGAGGCGATTGAAACGGCTTGGAAAAAGTGGTGCAGGTATGACTCAGCGCATACGGCGGGGCGTTTAGATTGGGTAGGCATTCAACGTTTAGCAGTTAATAGCCTTATTGAAAGCGGAGAAGTATTTATAAGGATTGTGCGCAAGCCGTTTGGACGTTCGACTATTCCTTTTTCTTTAGAAATTCTCGAATCAGATCAACTTGATGATGAATTTTCGGGTGGTAGTACAAAAGAAGGAAACACTTGGAGGATGGGCATTGAACAAGACGGATTCGGGCGTGCCGTTCAATATGCCTTTTTAAAGAAACATCCTGGCGATACCCCGTTTGCTGTCCAGCCAGGAGAAAAACGACACATGCTTATCCCCGCCGCTGAGATTTGTCATATCTTTCTTCAAGACAGACCCTCTCAAAGTCGAGGCGTTCCCTGGTTATCAAGTTCTATTCAGCCGTTGCATCATTTAGCTGGATTTCAAGAGGCTTCTGTTATTCGCGCTCGCGCTGCGTCGAGTCTTATGGGATTCATTACGAATCCAGATACAGGGGAGTTGGATCCTGGTGGAGAAGTTTTTGAAGAGGAAAGAGTCACACAATTTGAGCCAGGTGTTTTTAAGTATCTTGATAGTGGCTCTCAGATAACGGTTCCAGATCTTGATTCACCGAATGGGGAGTTTCCTGAATTTATGCGTGCAATGTTGCGCAGTGTCGCCGCTGGGTGTGGGGTTTCGTTTGAGTCAGTCTCTAGGGATTTCAGCCAAACTAATTACAGTTCATCGAGGCTTAGTCTTTTAGAAGATCGCAGTCAATATCGGAGTATCCAGCGTTATTTGATAGAAACATTCCATACAAGGATTTACGACGCTTGGTTAGAGATGGCTGTGCTTTCTGGAAATATCGATTTACCAACGTACGAAGCGGAGCCGGAAAGATTTAGAAGGATTCGCTTTATCCCTCGTGGTTGGAATTTTATCGACCCACAGAAAGAGGTGGCGGCTGCGAAGGAAGCTGTGAAAGCTGGGTTCAAAACTCAGGCTGAAGTTATTGCAGAACAGGGAGGAGATATAGAGGAGTTATTTCCTGCCCGTGCTGATGAAGTAATGAAGGCCACTCAATTGGGTCTTGTTTTTGACACCAATCCCGCTACTGCTACGCAGCCAAAAGAAGCGTCTAACATAAATGAGACAAATAAGCCTGAAAAAGATGGAGGAAAAGAAACGTGACCTAGAGGGGCAGATTCAACATCGTTCTGAATCGACTGATTTCCGTAAAGTCAGCGATGACGATCGAACGATTGAGTTTCCATTTAGTAGCACGCTAGGCGTTAACCGTGGGTATTTAGGAACTGAGATTTTGGAGCACAAAGAGGGCTCTATTGATTTCAGTCGACTAAATGATGCGGCTCCCCTACTTTTCAATCACAATCCTGATAAGCCAATTGGGGTCGTTGAAAAAGCTTGGTTGAAAGATGAGCGCGGTTATGCCCGTGTTCGTTTTAGTGACAATCCTTTTCCTTCAGAAGTTTATAGGGATGTCAAGAATGGAATTATCCGTGGAGTTTCGGTTGGTTATAGCGTTAACGAAGTTGAGGAATCCAAAGATGACAGCAATTCATACAGAGTGAAGTCATGGACCCCGGCTGAAATATCAATAGCCGTTGTGGCTGCAGATCCAGGCGTCGGCATCTCTAGAACCGCTACGTCTACGCAGAACGCAGCTAACATCTCTGAAGAACAGCGTGAAAGCGCTGTAGCGGCTCCCGTCGCACCCCCTAAAACCCCTACTCCAAAAGTAGATCTCATGACTAGTACTCCAGAAAACATTCAGGAGGTGCGAGCCGCAGCAGCAGTTGATGCCGCTAAAGCCGAGCGCTCCAGAATTTCAGGCATTACCGCCCTGTCAAAGCAACATGGTTTTGAAGAGCTTGGCTCTCAACTAGTGGAAAATGGCAGTTCCATTGATGAAGCACGCGCAGCCGTGTTGGAGAAGATCGGCTCTAAGCCAGTTGAAACTGTCTCACCTGTAGAGATGGACGCTAAGACAGAAGAGCGCTATAGCATCGCCGCCGGTATTAAGGCAGTTCTTACAGGTGATTGGTCATCTCGTGAAGCTGGCTTAGTTCGTGAGCTTTCACAAGAAGTCGAGCGTTCAGGTGTTAAAAGATCTGCTGATCGTAGTTTCTTAATTCCCTATTCTGCTCTAACTCAAAGAGCGACTTACGTAACAAGTGGCGCGACAACTGGAGGAAATCTAGTCGCGGTGGACCTCTTGCAGGATCAATTCATAGAAGCGCTCCGCGCAAATACGATTACAGGCGCTTTAGGTATCAGAACACTTCCCGGCCTTGTCGGTGATGTTGCCATACCTCGTCGTAGTGGAACAGCTACCGGTTACTGGTTAGCAAACCAAACAACTGCAGTCACTCAATCAGAATCCACTTTTGATCAAGTGACCCTTTCAGCTAAAAACTACGCTGCATTATCTAAGTTCTCCAGACAAACACTTTTACAAGCAACACCCGGAATCGAAGAGCTTGTACGCCGTGATCTAACCGACACAATTAATGTTGGTATAGATGCCGCTGTGATCGCAGGGTCTGGAAGTTCCGGCCAACCAACTGGCATCACAGGAACTTCAGGAATTGGCAGTGTCGCGATTGGCACGAATGGAGGTGCTATCACACTTGAAACTCTTGTAAATCTTGAAGAAGAAGTGTTGGTAGATAACGCTATGGGGCCAAGCATGGCATATGCAAGCAACCCTAAAGTTCTTTCTGAATTGAAGAAACTCAGGGCTGGCGGCTCTGCTGCTGGTGATGGTGCTTTCCTTTGGAATGTTGACCCAAGTGGAATAGGTCGTTCCGGTACTCCTGGCGTGATCAATGGTTACCCCATCGGCGTATCAACTAATGTGCCTAGCAACCTAACTAAAGGCTCTAGCTCTGGTGTTTGTTCCGCTGTTATCTTCGGTGACTTCTCACAAGTTGCTCTAGGTGTATGGGGTAACGGTTTAGAGATCGAGATCGGCACAGATTCCGATGACTTCAGCAAAGCCTTAACAAGTGTTAGAGCAATTACAACAATCGACGTTGCTGTAAGACAAGCCTCTGCATTTGCCGCTTGCTTAGACGTAACCACTTAATAGTCAATAGGGGGTCGGAAACGGCCCCTTCCTTTTTTATGAAAGTTCTTGTTAATCGTGGCGTTATTGCTAGCGGTCAAGCTTTAGACGCTGGTCAGACTTATGACGTTTCAGAGGTCGATGGTGCTTTGCTAATTCGCATGGGTAAGGCTGTTGAAGTAACAGCGGCTCCTGCGTGTCCACCAACTCCACCAAAAGCAAAGACCGCTACAGCTCCTAAGAAGGCAAAGGAAAAAGTAGATGGCACTGAATGATGATCTAGATGGATTATTTTCTGATCTAGCTGTTAGCGCTACAGCGGGGTCTACTACGGCGAATGGAATCCTTGACGAGCCAACGCAAATAGAGGTTGGAGGTCAAGTCCTTTTTGTTGATTACGTTTTTATGTGTAAAAGTTCAGATTTTGGCAGCGAAGGGGAAAACCTTGTCGCTGGAGATGCCATCACTATTGATTCCACAGCGTATGAGGTAAGAGCGGCAGAGAAAGATTCAGATGGCTCCATAACAATGCTTTCAGTATCCAAGACCTGATATGGCAACCAAACGGGAAACTATCCTTGCAAGACTTTTAACGCAGCTATCAGGTACGACTGACTGCGGGACAAGAATTTATAGGTCACGTGTTACGGCGATTAATAACAGGTCTGGCAATTCTCTAGTGATTGAACCTGTATCAGATACTTGTGATCTAAATGTATCTACGCCTATGTGTGATTGGACCTTAATTGTAAGGGTTTCGATTATTGCTGTTGGTGATGCAAGCACGAGTGCAGACGAAGCGGCGGATAGTTCAGTGGAAAGCATGTACGCCAAAATGACTTCTGATCTGACTGTTAATGGAAACGCCATCGACGTCCAATGTCAGTCCATAGATTTTGATCTTGTCGATGCCGACCAACCAACTGCTGTTGTTAGTACTAATTGGGCTATCAAATATAGAACAGATGTAGATTCAATTTCTAGTTAGCACGCTTGCATAGGAAAGCCGATCTAATATGTCGGCATATGATCAAGCATCTTTGAACTGTGGCACTTCTCTCTAGAAAAAAAACGATCCTTGTCAAGAATGAAAGTAGCTATGCAACGGACCCAAGTCCTACAGGCGGCGCTAATGCCATCCTCGTTAGAGACTTAGAAATTACACCTTTAGAAAGTGATGTTGTAGAGCGAGAATTAATAAAAGCTCACCTCGGAAACTTTGAGCAATTATTAGCTAATCAAAGGGCTGTCGTTTCGTTTACTTGTGAACTAGCAGGAAGTGGAACAGCCGGGACCCCTCCAAAATTTGGTCCTGCCTTAGAAGCCTGCGCAATGGCCGTAACAAATGTAGGCTCAACTAGTGACACTTATGCCCCTGTAAGTGCAGCTAGTTCAATGAAATCTGTCACCATATATGTCAATGTGGACGGTGTTAATCATGCTGTCACAGGTTGTCGTGGAACGTTTTCTATTAACTGTGAACTTAATGAAATACCCACAATTAGCTTTGAAATGACTGGGCGATACAATAACCCTGCAGACGTAACTGCCCCAACTTGCACTTACTCTGGCGTAGCCTCTCCACTGCTTTGGAAAAATGGTAATACTTCCAGCTTCCAGTTTTACGGATATGCAGGCGCTATCAGTTCATGGAGTCTAGACATGGCTAACGAAGTTATTTATAGGGAGCTTGTAGGTGGCACGAAAGAAGTATTAATTAGTGACAGAAAGCCATCAGGAAGTTTACAACTTGAGGCCGTCCTTTTGGCGGGGCATAATTTCTTTAGTGATTCTGTTGGAACTTCTCTGGGAACTAATAAATGGATTCACGGCACGACAGCAGGCAACAAAGTAGAAGTGAGCTGTCCTACATCTGATATAGGCGCTCCTTCCTATACAGATTCTGATGGGATTCAAATGTTGGAGCTTCCTTTTGTAGCTGTTCCTAATAGCGGTAACGATGAGGTTTCAATCAAGTTCTTCTAGCGTGATCGCATAAGGGGTTCTATTCTTAGCGCGTAGCAAAATTAATTTATGTTTGTCTTGAAAACAGGGTCTAGTTATAAATGGCCCGTTAGTTTCATGCAGCCCTCAGATGGAGGGATAAAAGAGAAACAAACTTTTGACGCCGAGTTTAAAAGACTCTCTCAAGCTCGTATAAACGAAATTCAAGCATCAGCTCAAAAACGTATTGAAGCGGCTGACGACGGCAAAATAATAGATGATGATATTACTGATTTATCGGTAGCTAATGAAATCCTTTGCGGTTGGTCAGGAGTTGTTGACTCTGATGGTGAGCCTATACCTTTTACGAAAGCTACAAAAATACAATTGTTAGACATTCCAATGGTAGGGGCTGCATTAATAGAAGCTTATTTTAATTCTCTTATTGAGGAGAAAAAGGGAAACTAGAAGGCGCAGCCGCGTTTTGGGCAGGCGATAAGGTCATAGATGAGACTTACGCTGACGCGGTTGCGCTAGGAGTTAAAGGAGTACCAGAACCAAAACCAGATGTCTATGAAGTCACAGAGGAGGCATGGCCTGCTGTTTCTTTTTTCTTATCTGTTCAAACTCAGTGGCGTTCTGATTCGGGCGTTTTGATTGGTTTGGATTACAACGCTGTCAAGTGGATGATGGATTTGCTTGAAGTAAAGAAGCCCGTTGAGATGATGAATGACTTGCAGATAATCGAAGCTAAAGTAGTTGAAGTAATAGCGCGACGTAGCGAAAAATAAAGATGGATCTTAAGTCGACATATGTTCTAGATGCGAAGGTCAAAGGAGCCAAAGAGCTTTCTGGTTTAAAAAAGTCTTTAAAAGGTGTCAGCGAACAAACTAATAAGGCGGCTGGTGCCTTTAGCGGATTGAAAAAGGCCGGTTCGGGCTTGACTGGCGTTCTTGCCTCGTTAGGTGCTACGGCGGCAGTAAGTGGATTCTTGAAAGCTGGAATTGAGATGAAGGCAACTTCTAGCACTTTAAAGCTCTTAACTTCAGAATTTAACGAACATGAGAAGGTCTTGGATTTTGTAGGTGTTGCAGCCGATCGCTTTGGGTTAAGTCAACAAAAAGCTACTAAAGGTGTTTCTGATTTATTCGCTCGTTTAAGGCCGATGGGGGTCAGCTTAGATCAAATTAAATCCACTTATTTAGGTGTGAATAATGCGGCTTTGAGAATGAACTTAAGCGCTGCTGATACTGAAGGTGTCATGTTGCAATTAAGTCAGGCGTTAGGTTCAGGAAAATTACAAGGAGATGAGTATAGAAGTGTTATGGAAAGATTGCCTGCTGTTGGTAAGGCCATAGCGGATGTAATGGGAGTACAAGTAGAAGAACTAAGACAATTAAGTTCCGATGGCATGTTGACAACTGACGTAATAATCAAAGCAATGGCTAAGTTGAAAGATGCAAAGGCGCCATCCCCTGATGCCTTCAAGTTATACAGAAAAGCAATGGAGAACCTTTCAATTACTATTGGCACTAAATTATTGCCTGCTTTTACTCCACTAATTCAGGCGGTTAGTGTTGTCCTGAATTGGTTTAATAAGTTACCGGGGCCAGTCCAAACAGTTATTGCAGGTTTTACAGCTTTAGCCGCTGGGATTGTAATTATTGCGCCCGCTTTAGGGATTTTGAGTACAGGCTTTGGTGCTTTAGTTGCTGTTTTAGGTGTTGTCGCAGGGGCAGCGGCGGCTATTCCTATAGGTATGGCTGCTATTGGTGCGGCTGCAATAGCCTTGGGTCTAGTTATTTATAAATTCAGGTCTCAAATAGCTCAGGCTTTTAGCACTCTCGGCGAAATATTGACAGCACCTTTTAGGTCGATGATTAGCTTTGTTCAGAGCAATCTAAGTTTTGTTTTGGGTCCTATTAATGCCATCATGAGCGCCGCAAGAAGAGCAGCCGCAGCACTTGCTGCATTGTTTAGAAAACAAAGAGAAGGCGGAGGCGGAGGCGAAAGCAGCAACGCAGAGGGTGGCTTTGTAGGTGGCAGACAACTCTCCTGGGTTGGTGAGCGCGGTTCAGAGTACATAGTGCCAACACATAAAGCCGGTGCTTTTGCGCAGCGCTACCAGGCTGGCTTCCGTGGTTCTTCTGCGATCCCTAAATACGCAGAGGGGGGCTTTACTGGTGATGCCAATGTTTCAATAACAACTGGGCCGGTGCAGCAGATGAACGGAACTAACTATGTAACTACTTCTGATATGACTAGGGCGGTTCAATCAGGAGTTAATCAAACATTGTCACTCTTGCAAGGTGATATGAAACTACGCCGTCAGTTAGGTATGGCTTAATGGCTAATAAAGATATTCTTTCATTCCTTGAATACTACGAAGATAAAACCTCAGTTCTTGATGGCTCAAGTAAAAGGGTGCCTACAGGACAATGGCAAAATTTCTATCAACAGTCCCAAGACTTGAGCGGTAAGGATACAGATGTTGCGAGCACTGTTAGGTATTCATATTTAGCCTTTGGCGCTAATGGGTTCGGCTCAATTGAAGCCTCTTCAATCGGTGATTTAGATATAGATATTGCGGCAACTGGTCCGATGGTTGACCTAAGTGATACGGCGATAGGAGGCGATCGGCTTGTTATCTGTTCGCTATATATACAGAACGTTGGACAAGATGCTTTTCACGCCGCTAGTGCCGCTTTGATTAGTCGCTACATCGGAACGATTTCGTCTGTTTCAATGACCGATGAATCAATAAGCTGGACTATCTCGCCAGCAGTAACTAAGCAAAAAGCACAAGTACCAACGCGGCGGGTATCGTCTGACTTAGTGGGGAGGTTTGAGGGCTACTAATGCAAGATCTTCTTTATGGCGTTGAAATGTCTGTAACCCTTACCGATGGGACAACTCAAACAGACGTAACGGCGTGGCTAATCGACAAGAAGCGGGTATATAAGAAAACAGACGGCACTGAATTAATAGGGAGTAAAGCAGTTGCTTCTATAGAAAAACAAGTAATAGTTGTCCCGCCTCCTGTCTTTATGAGAGTGATGACATCTTATGAGGTCAAAAAATGAGCCCTGGATTTGTTACTAAGCCATATAAAGACTTGGGGCCATGGAAGCCGGGCGCGGCGTTAGGGAAGAGGGGAAAGTCTTTTGCTGCAACAGAACAGCCAAAGTCCGAGCCTGCTGTTATCGCAAAGAGAGAAGATGAATCTGTAAGCAATTCAAAGTTACCCTCTGCCGACCTTCAGAACCCGCAAAAAGTAGGCATAACTGGTGAAACTATCCCCATAGTATTCGCGAAACGTGTTAGTTCTAAGGGCGGAGTTTGGGTTCAGCCGTCTCTTCTTAAAGCAGGATCTAAGAACTTTGAAGGTTTATTTTTATACGCAATAAGTCTTGGTGAAATATCATCAAGTCCGGGAAAAGTTACGACATGGACGGGCCTAAGAAATCTTGCTTTTATTGATGACCAGACAATCACACTTGAGCATCATTTTTCAACGGCTGCGGCCTTAGCTAGTTCCCCTTCTACATGTCCAATTGCTGGTGAAGGTCTTTATTGTGGCATTGAAACTTATACATATATAGAACCAATAGATGGCAATAGTCCTGGTACTTTCAAGCGGAGAGACCCGGATTATACTAAGTACTGGCTAAGTAGCAGGGCGCTAACCGTTGGAAGTGGTGACATAACAAACCAAGGGTTTATTTATACTGTTAGTAATGTCTGGGATAATGAAACGGGGGCAAATGTAACGAGTGCTTGGAGTTCTTATGTCGGATGGACTACTAGCTCAGAATTTAAAGCTAATTATAGATACTCAGATACCGCCCCTTTTGCTGCGATAGGAGGTTATCCAGCGGGAACAATTCAGGACTTCACGCCTTGGCCTATTCCTCCATATAACGCCCAGAGTGTTGCCAACGGAGATATTACGCAAAGTACCTTGAATGACTTTAATGCAATATCAAGCGGGCGCGGATCTTTTACCTGGGAAATTACATGGAAGGAGGAAGTTGATCAGATTAATGCATCAAACCCAGCCACATCGGGAACATTAACAGGCCTTCAAAACGAAATTATCGTTTCACCTTATGAAGACCCTGATAGTACACCAACAGCAGATAATTCATCTTATGCAGATATAACATTCTTAGAAATCGTCGGTGATATTTATCCCTCGCCGGATGCTGGGAGTTTTTCAACAACAACAGAACAGCTATCAATTTATTATGAAGAAGGTGTGAAAGTAGATTTATATTCTGCGGGTCTATCAAGCGGGTCTTATACAAACGCGGCAAGTAATCAATTTATTGACCTTGTTATGTATTTGTTCACTGCATATAAACAGACAGAGGGAAGTGCCACCGCTGCAGTTTCTACGCCCGTTTATCTAACCAACTTGCAAAGCCTTTGTACTTTCTGCACGAATAATGGACTTACCTTTAATGGGATTATTTCCCAGGCTGTAAATATCGTTGAATACGTGACAAAAATATCTCCTTTCTTTTTCTTGTCGTTCTTGTCTGAAGGTGGACGTTATCGCTTTGCGCCTGTCCTGCCTATTAATGGAAGTAATCAGATAGATACAACTGCTTTAACTCCGACGGCTACTTTTACAGAAGCAACTATTATCCCTGGCACTTTTCAGAAGGGCTATTTATCTGCAGAAGATCGCCGCGCATTTATTGCAAGTGTTATCTATCGGCGTTCTGTACCAACAGAGATTGGCGCACGACGTACCGTGACAGTTAGATATGGCTCGACAAGCATTGATTCTCCTACTGAGCAATGGGACTGCGGAGATTTCTGTACTGATCCGGAGCATGCAATTAAGTACGCAAAGCTCGAATTAGCTAAGCGTAAATATTCCACACATAATATTTCTTTCTCTACTCCTTTATTAACTACGGCTTTGTTGCCTTGTGATGTGATCAAGATTCAGAGGCAGCGAATCAGTTCAACCGGCGACAACCGAACAGAAACAGACCATTATCAAGTCACATCTGTATCACATTCAGACGATGGAATAACGCAGATTGGCGCTTCACATTTTCCCTTGAATGGTTCGAGTATTTCAGAGATCAGCAATGATGTTGTGAATG
>Ga0098040_1001356_pt1 | contig 10646 bp, 13 predicted proteins | sample 7_EtaG_FD_75065 | JGI IMG/M metagenome (GOLD analysis project Ga0098040, IMG submission 75065) | Marine viral communities from the Subarctic Pacific Ocean - 7_ETSP_OMZ_AT15161 metaG | ecosystem: Environmental > Aquatic > Marine > Oceanic | place: Pacific Ocean | collected 2015-01-08 | reverse complement strand
AATTGTTCCCTTGTTGGGTGTAGCAATGGGATATTCATATATAGAAAAACATTTTACTATTGATAGGGATACAGATACCATTTCAAAAGATTATTTATCATCATTGAATCGAGAAGAATTAATAAAAATGGTAAAGAGAATAAAACAGATTCCAGTAGTACTTGGCGATACAACATTAAAATTTACAAATGGAGAATTAAAATATAGAGAATCAATGAAAAAATCTATTGTAGCTAAAAGAGATATAAAAGCTGGTGAAAAAATTACTCTTAATAATATAGAATTTAAAAGAGGAAAATCTTTAGGATTACAGCCCGACTCTATTCATAAAATAATCGATAAAAAAGCAACTAAATTAATTAAAGAAGATGAAGTTATATGTCAAGATATGATTGTATAATATTAATAGCAGTAAGATTAAAATCACATAGATTGCCTAAGAAAGCTTTATCAATTATCGAAGATCAAACTTTAATTGAACACCTAATTGATAGAATGAAATTAGTTAAAAATTCACAAAAGATTATTTTATGTACCTCAACAAATCCACAAGATACACCTTTGGAAGAAATAGCTAATAAAAAGGATATTGAATGTTTTAGAGGTAGTGAAGATAATGTAATTGATAGATTTATAAAAGCTGTTGAAAAATATAATCCCAAGCATATTGTTAGAACCACTGGTGATAACTGTTTAGTAAGTTTTGAATTTTTAGATTATGCTATTTTAAAGCATGAAGAAAACAAAGTTGATTATACTACTACGGAACAATTACCAAGAGGTGGTAAAGCTGAAGTTATATCATTTAAAACATTAAAAAGATTAGAAAAAATAGCCGAAGATCCAAATGCATCAGAGTATATGACTTGGTTACTAGATCAACCAGAATATTTTAATGTTCAGAAGCTTGATGTTCCAGAAGATTTAAAACGTCCTAATTATAGAATTACGTGTGATACAAAAGATGATTTATCATTAATTAGAGCTATACATAAAAGACTTTATAAAGGAAATCCAATTAGATTACGAGAAGTTATTGAATTACTTGATAATAGTGATTTAACATTGATAAATCAGCATATTGATCAAAAAAGTAAAACTGATTTATCACATTTAAATTTAAATTTAAAGGATTTAAAGTAAAATGTGTGGGATAGCTGGTTATATAGGAAATAAAATTATCGATAGAGATGATATTAATAGAACATTAAAACTTATGGATAACAGAGGGCCTGATTCAAAAGATTTTAAAATTTTTAATAATAATTTAAATATAACTTTATTACATTCTAGGTTAAGTATAATTGATTTAGATGATAAATCAAATCAACCCTTTACCAAAGGACACTGTACTATAATTTTTAATGGTGAGATTTATAATTATCTTGAATTAAGACATACATTGACGTTAAGGGGACATAGTTTTTCAACAAATTCTGATACGGAAGTACTATTAACAGCTTATTTAGAATATGGTGATAAGTGTGTAGATTATTTAGAAGGAATGTGGTCTTTTGTTATTTATGATATAAAGGATGAAAGAGTTTTTATATCAAGAGATAGATTCGCAGAAAAACCATTTTATTATATCCACAACGAATCAGGATTTTATTTTGGATCTGAGATTAAATTTATTGATAGTTTATATCCTAAGAGATTAAAGGTAAATAAAAATCAAATTTTTAGACACATAGTCAATGGTCATAAATCATTATATAAACATAACGAGACATATTTTGATGAGGTAAAAGAATTACCATTTGCATGTAATATAATTATTAACAATAATTTAGATTTAAAATTTGTTAATTATTGGAAACCAGGATATAATCCAAATTATGATTTATCATATGATGATATAATCGAAGGTATCAAAGAAAGATTATTAAAAAGTGTAGAAATAAGATTAAGATCAGATGTTCCTTTGGCCTTTTGTTTAAGTGGTGGAGTTGATTCATCTACATTAGTTTCAATAGCTAAAAAGATTTTTAATCATGATGTTCATTCTTTTTCTATTATTGATTCAGATAAAAGATATAATGAGTTGGGTAATATAGAAGCTACAATAGATGATACTGGATGTAAAAATACAAAAATTTTATTATCTAATGATATAGATAATGTAAAAAGATTAGAAGATATAATTAGATATCACGATGCACCGTTACCTACATCTGCTTATTTTGTTCATAATTTTTTAACCGAAGAAATATCAAAGAATGGTTATAAAATATCCATATCAGGAACAGGAGCAGATGAGTTATTTACTGGCTACTATGATCACTTTAATTTACACTTATATGAAATGAGAAATAACGAAAACTTTACACAATTATTAGATGATTGGAAAAGATATCCAGCAAAATATGTTAGAAACCCATACTTTAAAAATCCATATTTATATTTTGATAGCTCAAAGAAAAGAGATCATATTTATTTAAACAATAATAAATTTTCTGAATTTTTAAAAATTAATTTTAAAGAAGATTTTATTGAAGAAAACTATTCTGAGTCATTGTTAAGAAATAGAATGTTAAATGAATTATTTCACGAAATTGTTAGACCAATATTACACGAAGATGATTTAAATTCAATGATGTATTCTGTTGAAAATAGAAGTCCTTTTTTAGATAAAGAATTATTTGAGTTTATATATTCTGTTCCAAATGAATTTATGATAAAAAATGGTTATGCAAAATTTTTGTTACGAGAAAGTATGAAAGATATTTTAAATAGTAGAGTTGGGCAGACAAGAGAAAAAAAAGGATTTAATGCATCAATATTCTCAATTTTTGATTTTAAGAATAAAAATACAAGAGAATATTTTTTAGACGATAGCGAGATTTATCAATATATAAGTAAAAGTAAAATCAGTAATTTATTTGATAAGGATGTTTTACCAAATAGTTATAATAAATTTTTATTTAATTTTATAAATTGTAAGATTTTTTTAGATAATAAAGGAGTTTCATAGTGGAAATAGTTGTAGATTTATTCAATCAACATTCAGGAAATTTAAATGAATTAAAAAGAATGGCACTATCAGCATATCTAAATGGTGCTGATGTAGCAAAGATACAAATTTTAAACAGTAAACGAATATGGGGTGACGATTCAAGAAAATATTTAGAGATGACTTATGATGAGGTAAAAGATTTCTATAATTTTTGTAATTCTCATTCAATAGAACCATGGGCTACTGTTTTTGATGAGAAAAGTTTAGAATGGATTGTTGATTTAAATACCAAAAGATTTAAGATAGCAAGCGTTACGGCAGCAAAAGATAAAGATTTGTGCGAAAAGATATTGAGCTACAATAAAGAAACAATTATATCATTAGGAATGTATAACGATGAGTTTCCTTTTGGTCATGATAAAAATATTAAATACCTATATTGTGTTTCAGAATATCCAACATACTTATACAATAAGAAATTAAGAAATATGCCAAAGGTTTTTAACGACGATATTTTTAGTTATTATGGCTATAGCGATCATGCAATAGGAATAACTCCAGCACTACAGTCGTACTTAAGGGGTGCTAAATTATTAGAAAAACATTTCACATTTAATAATTTTAATCAAAGAGAAACTGAAAAAGCTAATTTGGGAGCATTTACTCCCGATAGTTTAAGACAATTTAAAAATTTAATAAATGAATTTGAAATTTTAGAATCATAATGAAAATAGCTTATTTACTTAATCACCCTAATGATGTACCAGCCGCATTAATTTTATATAGAACATGCCCTATAGATGTTAAATTGCAAGTTATTCTTATCAATTTTCGAGCAAATGATAAATATAACTGGTTCAATAGAGTTGGTAAAGGAAAGTGGCTTGAGCCGTGTATACAAGAACATGATCTAAACGATATTAAAAAATTATATGATTCAAATGATGTTATTGATTGTCGCAGTGAGGGACAGTTTGATAATTTAATTAAAGCTTACGACATTTCTATTTCTCGCGGCAGAGAATATATTGTTTTAAGAGAAAAAACAAAAAAATCTATTGCCCTGAGTATGAATCGTTGCCACTTCAATCGACTTGTAAAAATTTTACCAGAATATAAAAATATGCAGATTTTTCTTTATGGACCAGCTTGGTTAAAACAAGATCTATGTGGAAATTTCCAAATGGAATATGTGAACTATGATGATGTTAACAATAACTTAGAAAAATTTCAAACAATTGACATTATGGGCTACTATTATGAATATTTGAAAGAGATAGATAAAGATGAAATTAAAAAAGAATTAGGAATACCTCTTGATAGAAAAATTGCATTTCTTAGTTTTAGGATGGCTGAAGAAGATTTTACGGCATACAGAGATTTAGATGAATTCATGGAAAAAACCACAAAGATGATTCATGAGTTTAAGGATAGAGGATATTATATTCTTTGTAGAGAAAGAAAAGATAAAGCAAATTCTCTCGATATTTCAAGAAAATATAAAGAAGTTGAGCACCTTATCGATAAAAAAATAGATGGACACGACGGATTTCCACCATTAATTTATAGAGCTATGTATATTTCTGATATCTTACTTCTCTCAGACGTTTCAGGAATTTGCACTAATGAGGCTGTAATGTGTCGTACTCCTGTTTATATGCCATACGAAAAATATTTTTTGGATAAACTTGAGGCTACGAAGCAAAGTAAAAATTGCGTTAATCCAGTCCAGATAGAGATGATCAAGAATGGTTTGGTCTTTAATAAATTTAATGAAAAAAACATTAAATATTTTGAAAAAAACATTGAAAGCTTTCTAAAACTATGGTACAATACTAATATAGAAAAATTTTGGGAAGAGGTTTTAAGATGAGTTTATCCGATCCAGTACCTGTTTGTCCTGTGTGTGATGGTACGAATTGGGATTTTAAAGGCAAACAGCCTCCGTTTCTTAAGTGTTCAAGCTGTAGTAAACCTTCGCACTCTTCACCAGAATCAGAAACTGTAGAATTACAATTGGAAGAAAAGCCTAAAAGAAAAAAAAGAAAACGAAAAGCTTCTAAAACTAAAGTTTGTTCTTTAATATTAGCTCGCGGCGGAAGTAAAGGTATAATAGGAAAAAATATAGTTAATCTAAATGGTAAGGAGTTGGTTGGATACAGCATTGAAGCATCTCTAGCTTCAGATGTAGACGAAACTTGGGTTTCTACTGATAACGAGTTAATTTCTAAGATTAGTAAGGCGTATGGTGCTAAAGTAATTGATCGTCCAACTGAATTAGCTGAAGATACATCAAAATCTGAGGAAGCTTTATTGCATTTTGCTGATAACATTGACTTTGATGTTTTAGTTTTTATTCAGCCAACATCTCCTATGATTTTACCGGAAGATATTAATAAGGCACTTAAATTAGTTAGCCCACAAGGAAAATATGATTCTGCATTTACTGTTACAAAAGAACATTGGGTACCCAGGTGGACTGCTTCTACAGATAATGTTAAGCCAATTGAATGGAATGTAGCTGATAGGCCCCGAAGACAAGATCGAGATTCAACATATGTAGAAAATGGAATGCTTTATGTTACGACAAGCAAGCAATTAAAGGATTCAAAAATAAGATATGGAGGCGCAATCGGAGTAGTAGAAGTTCCTGTGCGTAGAAGCTTCCAGATAGATTCTGTGGAAGACTTAGAACTAATTAAAAGGATTATGGAATGACAGTTAAAGTTATAGCCGAGATTGGCATCAACCACAATGGATGTGTGGAGACTACAAAAAAACTTATAGATGCTGCTAAAGTTGCTGGTTGCAACTTTGTTAAATTTCAAAAGCGAACTCCTGAAGTTTGTGTTCCCGAACAGCAAAAAAATAAGATTAGATCAACTCCATGGGGAGATATGAAATATATTGATTACAAAAAAAGGATTGAATTTGGCGAGAAAGAATATAATGAAATTCAGAAATATTGTGAGCTAGTTGGAATAGATTGGTTCATGTCAGTATGGGATTTAGAATCGGTAAAATTTTCGTCACAGTATTCACCAATAATGAAAATACCTTCAGCCTTAATTACTGACGATGAATTACTCGTTAGTGCTCGTGAACACGCACACACACTTATTATCTCTACCGGCATGAGCACAGAGGAAGAAATTGAACATGCTATAAAAATTGGTAATCCAGATGTTGTAATGCACACAAACTCTAGTTATCCATCAAAAGTAGAAGAATTAAATCTTAATTACATTCTACATCTTAAAAATAAATATCCTAATGTAGAGATTGGTTATAGTGGGCATGAGTACGGACTGGTTACAACAGTTGCAACAGTGCCTATGGGAGTTACTTGGATTGAAAGGCACATAACATTAGATAGGAGAATGTGGGGCAGCGATCACTCATCCTCAGTCGAACCTCATGGCTTGTTCAAACTAGTACAGGCTATTAGGAATGTTGAGAAAGCATTGGGCAATGGTGGCCCAAGAATTGTTTGTGATAGTGAATTAGAAAAAAGAAAAACTTTGAGAGGTTATTGATGATTGTATATGTAGACATAGATGGAACAATTTGTAAACCGTATAAAAAAGATGGTCATGTAGATCCTGATTATCGTTATGCAGAACCAATTCCTGAAAATATTGAGAAAATAAATAAATTATTTAATGAAGGTAATACTATTATTTATTGGACTGCTCGCGGAACTATTACTCAAATTGATTGGCTTTCTGAAACGAGAGAACAGCTTCATCATTGGGGCGCTAGATACCATGATGTTAGAGTAGGAAAGCCATATTACGATTTATTTATTGATGACAAGGCAATTAAGGCAGAGGAATATTTTAAAAACGATGATGCCTGATCCATACTTATATGCAGAGATCGGGATGTGGATGAAAGGCCATAAAATGACTAGAGTAAAAAATCCAGAAGTTTCTATTATTATTACAAACTATAATTATGGAAAATTTCTACCTAGATGCATAAGAAGTTGTCTAGACCAAAACGGAGTTGAACACGAAGTTATTGTAGTAGATGACTGTAGTACAGATAATTCGACTGAAGCAATGGAGCCGTTTTTACAAGATCCAAGATTAGTATTTATACGTAATGAAAAGAACGTAGGTGTAGCCGAAGCTTCAAATATTGGGCTTAAAACAGCTAGAGGAAGTTTTGTAATTAGGGTTGATGCAGATGATTATGTGAGTGCAAATATGTCTTTGTTTCTTAGAGAATATTTGATGTACAATAAAGATGTATTCTGTGTTTCATGTGATTATTTGATGGTAGATACTTATGGGAATCCTATCGAAAGAAAGTATGCAGCAGAAGAAAATATTTCTTGTGGTATAATGTATCGTCGAGAGCTTTTATTGCAAATGGGCGGATATAATGCAAAGATGAGACATAGAGAAGAAGAAGAATTAAGAAAGCGCCTTGGAGCACTGTACAAGATTGAACATTTGAAGATTCCAATGTATAGATACAGGATGCACAATAAAAATAAAACAAAAGAACCAGAGTATGAAACCTGGAAGGTGTGAGGTAAAATTATGAGTAGATGTTTAGTGACAGGGCATAGAGGCTATATTGGTTCCAACTTATTTAAGCAATTACAAAAAGATGGTCATGAAGTTGTGGGAATTGATTTACAAGATGGCCATGATATTTTAGATGTATTAAAGCCAGGAACTGATGGTGAATTTCATCCCCATTGGACCAGATTTAAACCAGAATATATTTTTCATTTAGCAGCTATTCCAAGAGTTGGATATAGTATTGAACATCCAGTTGAGGTAATAAATAATAATTTATTGTCATCTCTTTATATTTTAGAGTTTGCTCGTAAAGTTGGGGCGAAAAGAGTAATTTATTCAAGCTCGTCATCAGTTGAAGGTAACGGCGAAGGCCCAACAAATCCTTATGGAGCATCTAAACTAATGCCTGAAAGCTTGTGCAGAGTATATGCAGAACTATATAAAATAGATGCAGTATGTCTTAGATATTTTAATGTATATTCTCTAGATCAAAAAGCAGATGGCCCATATGCAACAGCCGTAGCAAATTTTATGGAGCACATACGTAGAGGAAAAGAACCCTTTATTACTGGAACAGGAGAACAGCGTCGTGATATGGCACATGTTTCAGACGTTGTTGCAGCAAATATATTTTGTATGGAATATGGTGGAAAATTACTAGGAAAACATTTAGATGTTGGAACAGGAAACAACATTTCATTAAATGAAATTAAAAATATAGTTCACAAATATTTTCCAAAAGTTAGTTTCAAATATATCGAAGAAAGAAAAGGAGATGTTTTCTTAACAAAAGCAAACATTGATCATATAATGGAACTAGGTTGGAGCCCAAAAACAAAAATTATAGATGGAATTGAAGAGTGTTTCAGAGAACTGAGGGGAAACAATAATGGTTGATTCAATAGGTATTGTAGGGTATGGCTTCGTAGGACAAGCAATTGCATTCGGATTCAGTCCTGTAGTTGATGTTCGCGTATATGACAAAGATCCACTATTATCTATGAACACGCTAGAAGAAACAATTAATAATTCTGATATAGTTTTTGTATGTGTTCCTACTCCTATGAAACCTGATAGTTCTATTGATCTTTCAATCGTAGAAAGCGTGTTTCAGAATATAGCAGAAGTAAACAAAAACAAAGAAAATGTAATAGTACTTAAATCGACAGTAATCCCAGGAACAACAGAAAGTTTAAGTAATAAATATTCATCTCTTAATATTGTTTTTAATCCCGAATTTTTAACAGAAAGAAAAGCTAAGTTTGATTTTTTAAATCAATCTAGAGTTATTTTAGGTGGAGATGAAGCTTCTACTAAGAAAGTCGCAAGTTTGTATAATAAGAGATTTAAGACTTTACAAATTATTTTTTCTGACAGCAAAACAGCCGAGCTAGTTAAATATTTTAATAATGTATTTTTTGCTGTAAAAGTTTCGTTTGCAAATGAAATGAAAAAAGTTTGTGAAGCTGTTGGTGCAGATTGGGATACTGCTTTGGCTGGATTCGTTGCGGATTCAAGAGTAGCGGATTCACATTTACATGTTCCAGGCCCAGATGGTAAACTAGGATTTGGCGGCACTTGTTTCCCTAAAGATTTGTGTGCATTTATTACTTTTGCTGAAAAACTTGGAGTACCGGCAAATGTTATTAAGGGTGCCTGGGATACAAATTTAGAAGTTCGACCCAATAAAGATTGGGAAAAATTAAAAGGTAGAGCAGTTTCTTAAAGGAGAAAAATATGAAATTGAGTAATCAAGCAATGGGCGCAGTTATGATGGCCCTACAAAAATCACTACTTGAGCAATCGGATATTGTACCGGTGCTGATGGAGTTTAATTTTCAGCAGTCAGAAGATGAATCTGATGAACTGATTGTTACTAACCCACCAATATTTAAAATTAATGGTGAAGGCGCACATCAAATTGATGGTGAAGGCCCACATCAGAATGAGCCCATTAAATAGTGCCTCGTTACACATATATATGTGAAGATTGTGAAGCCACACTCAACGTAATACATTTAATGAAAGAAAAACTTTCAGAGTGTTCTGAATGTGGCTCTATAAGTATAAAAAAAATTCCTTCACAATTAGCTTCAAAAATTATCAAAAAGACAAAGGTTGGCGATGTTGTGAAACATGGAATCAAAGAAAATGCTAGAATACTAGATCAACAAATTAAAGAATTTAGAAAAGATTATACAGAGGAGAAATAATGGAATTTACTGTTAACTTACCTTTCATAGTTTCTATATCATTCAATATTTTATTTATTATAGTAGTTGCAATATGCTGTTGGTATTCTTTTCGGCTTTTAAAGAAAATATATTTTATTACCGATACTTTAGATGAAATAAATAAACAAATAACAGAGTTTTTAACTCACCTAGAAACGGTTTATTCTTTAGATACATTTTATGGAGAGCCGACACTTCAAAGCTTGTTAACACATGCAAAAGAACTTAAAGGATTTGTTGATAATTATTTGATTCAAGTTATGCCAGATGACTATCCTCCAGGAGAGGGAATAACAAATGAAGAAGTAGAGAATAATGAGCAAGAAAACAAGTAAGAAATATTTTACAAAAGTACATGAAGAAGCAATAATAAAGTATTGCTCAGTAACCTTCAAATTCTCTAATGAGATTAAAGAACTTGAAGATATTCTTAAAGAAACAACCAATCCTAAAAAGCAAATTGAAATTGAAAATAAGATTGCCGACTTGCAAACCAATTCCCAACAAGAAAAAAAGAAATTATATCAAGAATATATTCAACCGGCATTTAACGAACTGGTTGATAAAATAGTTTATACCTACAAATTTACTAGCTTACCCAATATTGATGAACTTAAAGATGAATGTAAAGTATGGCTTACAACAATTTTAGAAAAATTTGACCCCAATAAAGGCTCAAAAGCTTTTTCATATTTTAGTGTTATTACAAAAAATTGGTTTATTCATAAAGTAAAAAAGCAACAGAAGCGCAATCGTCGTGAAGTAGATTATTCAACTATTTCTAAGAAGTTTGAAGAAGAATATTTATCAACAGATGACTCCTATTTAGTCGATCGTGAAAAAGAGGAATTCTGGAGTTCGTTTTATGCCGAATTAGGATCGTGGGATGTCTCAATAATGCAAGAAAATGATCTTAAAGTT
>Ga0098040_1001350_pt1 | contig 10655 bp, 15 predicted proteins | sample 7_EtaG_FD_75065 | JGI IMG/M metagenome (GOLD analysis project Ga0098040, IMG submission 75065) | Marine viral communities from the Subarctic Pacific Ocean - 7_ETSP_OMZ_AT15161 metaG | ecosystem: Environmental > Aquatic > Marine > Oceanic | place: Pacific Ocean | collected 2015-01-08 | reverse complement strand
TTTCTATCTTTGTATTTGCTTAATATATTTTCTAAGTATTGTTTGGTCATGTTACGATCGATAATGCTTCCCGCGCTATGACCAGTCTTTAAAACTAAACCAACATCTTTGTCGTTCTTGAATTCTTTAATAAACCACCATATAGAGTTTTCTAGATTCTTCCTAGGTCCCAAAAGGGCTATATTTAAAAAATTAAAGTCAGTTTCTAATTCTAAACCGATCGATGCATCTTCCACCTTTTTTATCGGATAGGGTACCACCTCGATTGGGCAATTGCAACCCAACTCTGTCTTGGTGTTGTTTTCGTTGTTTATTACCTCATAAAAAGTTTGTGCAAAAACTTTTTTTGCATGCTCTGATGGGACTACAAGTTTGTCTATTCCTTGGTGAGTTTTTAATATCCACTCGTAAGATACCCTATCTGTCTCAATCCCTGCAGTGACACAAACAGAACGAGCTGCCTTTTTTTCAAATTCGTTAGGTATGCCTATAAATATCTGAATGTCAAAATGAGGATTAGTTTTTTGGTTCTGGCACTGTGTTATATATTGACGGAATGATGTAATCTTTTCTTGTATTTCGGCCGAAGCAAGATTTGTGTCCCAAGAAGTCCTCCCCCAAGCTAAAGGAGCAATATATATGCCAACATTTGACAAACTCTTTAAAGATTGGTATACCAATCTCGAATGCTCTCCATATCCGGACTGCGTCAGAATAGGGGCTTCTAATAATATTTTTAACATAACTCCAATAACTCCCAGCTTTTATAATTCTTCCTACTTTCCCAAGAACCAAAATTCTGAAAAACATCTTTGAAGATTTCATACCACTGACCTTTGTATCTGCTCATACCATAGTTTTGCAAAACATGATCCCTACCTTTGCGACCCATGGCTTCTCGCTCTTCCTTGCTCATTTTGTATATGATATCTAAAGCTTCTAAGAAATCTTCTTTTGCTATTCGATCTTCATATATGTATGGTACATCCTGAGATCCTATCACTGCTTTTGAAGATGGTTGGATCCCTACTCCAAACCAGTTATCATCCCCGTCTGTCACTTGCTCTTGGAGGCCGCCTGTCATATTGACAATAATGGGAGTTTCACATGCTAAAGATTCTAACGTAGCCAACCCAAACCCTTCAGCATCAGCTATATTTATTGTACAGTCTGCCAGATTATAAACCTTAGCTAAATCCAAAGGTGGCATTTTCTGCACTGATAATAAAACTTGGTTGTTTGTAAGAGAGAGTTCATTTATTATTTCTTCTAAATCTTGGCCATGTGGATCTTTTGGCTCAGTATGCATTATTAACATCGCTTTGTCGTGGCCGACTTCATCTAAAAACTCCTTAAACCAAAAAATTAGAGTTCCGGACTGTTTTCTTCGAGCATTTCGATTGTTCCAAAAGAAAACCAATTTATTTTGCGCTTTTGCTTCAACAATCAAATGCTCATACGATTGCTTATTCATTTTTTTAAAAACATCAGTATCGCACGTATGAGGAACACGTATGCACTTCACACTTGGCGAAACGTTTCTTACAATGTCATCAGTTACTTTACTTATTGTGCACACAACATCGTTCGAATCATAAAACTTTTTGTTAAATCGAGGATATGGATGGTTGTCCCATACGTGATAATATATCATTGGAACATTTTTTCGTATTTCGTCTTCCATTTCCCACAACCAGACATAGAATCGCGGGTCTGTCATAAACCAAAGCGCATCTGGCTTATAAAAATGTAGCATTTCTCTGATAACTTCTGGATTGCCATATCCATCAACTGGGTGGATCACCCAATCGTCACCAAAGGGTTGAACTTTTTGAGGCCTGTAATCTTCGTGTTTTATTGCTCCTGCCAGACAAGCAAAAGAAAACTCTCCCGTATTAAGCATGCCTTCAATCATATATTTCGTCTGGGTTCCAACGCCCGAAGGCACTAGAGGGCTATCAGCAATAACCAATATTCTTTTTTTTTGATTCTCTGTCATGTACAGTGTTCTGTTTTATAAAATTTACAATATTTGCAAGAAAGCCTATTCTTAATATAGTTTTTCTTCTCTATGTTTATAACAGCCTTTTCTAACATTTTTAAAGAGTTTTGTATTTTTTTCTCTCCGGAAGTAACCCTATATATTTCTACTTTCTCTTTTTTTGCTGTCCTCTTTAGAAGGGCAAAATAAGTTTCTATATTATCCGGATTTATTTTATGCTTTTTTGCAAAATAATGTTTATAATAAGTTAACTGATAAGTTGTCATTGGAGCTGTCTTTTTTCTGCTGTCCCAACCCCAGGAACATGTTTTCCAATCAATAACATGATATTTGCCATCAGGTGTTTTGATAACCAAATCAATAAACCCTTTAAATTTTCTCCCGTAAGATTCAATTTCATCTATATCTTCCAACAGTTGCTCTTCTACTGAAGTAACCTCGTACTTCTTGAATGTATTTTTTAGTTCCGGAAGTATGTATCCAACTAAATCTTCTCCTTGTTTTTTCATATCAGATATTAATTGTTCGTTAATATCACATGTGAGTTTATTAATTTCTTCATCAAATTTTTTCATGAAGATCTTAATGATATTATCAGGAGGAAAAACTTTTGAAGTATAACCAACAACAATATTTTCACAGACATAATGTATTGCGGTGCCAAATGCAGTATACTCATTACCTGAAAAGTGAGGCAGTTTATCAATATAAACCAATTTGTGCCGATATGGGCATTCTGACCAGTTTTTTAGTTCTGAAAAACTGATCCTCTTTATTTCTGTCATTTTTTCTCTTTCGATTCTTTAGCTATTTTACTCATTCTACCACGTATCGAAGGTTTTGTCGAGGTTTTCTTGACGGCAGGTTTGCGGCGACGAGTAGGCTTAGGTGGCGGTAGGTCTTCTAACACTTCAGCCCGGGTTGCTGGCTCAGGTTCTGGCTCAGGTTCTGGCTCAGGTTCTGGCTCAGGTTCTGGCTCAGGTTCTGGCTCAGGTTCTGGCTCAGGTTCTGGCTCAGGTTCTGGCTCTGTAGGTTTATGAGAAATATTCTCTTTTTTCCCTATTTCAAAAATCCACACGCCTTTTTGTTTGATTCCTTTTCGGACACTATTGCCAACAGGGTTGCTGGGTGATTTTAAAAGCTTTAAAGTATTAAAATCTTTTTTTAGGATTTCAAGGAGATCTTCGCTGCTCAGTGTTATAATCGGGTTAACAACAAAGGAGCGCACTCTTGTTATAACCGTAACTTCCAGTTTATCTCCATTTACTTTTTTTGTTATTGATTTTATCATCTTGGTTCTTCTCCGTAGTTAATGATAAGATTGGCTATCTTGTTATACAAAGTTGGGCTAATTGATTTTAGTCTGTCTATGTCTTCTTTCAGAAAGAAGGTTTCAAAACCATTCGCATAATATTCTCTTAAAGAAGTCGCCGCATATGGAGAATAAAAAAGATTTGCTGTGATTGCAGATAGGAGAGGGTACCCAACTTCTTGATATAAAAAGTTATCAAATTTATATGAAAATCCTGTCTTCAAAAAATCTGATAGATCAACATCTATATTTTTACTTTTTAAGGACATCCATAACTTTTTTCTCTTTTGCAAAAATTCTCTTTCTATCTTACCATCTGAATAAATAAAACTTCCATATATTTCTTCCAGCGAATGACTTATTTCATGAACTATGTCGTCAATCATATCTTCTAATGTATCTTGTTTGTTTGTCACAAATATTGATGAGTTTTCATACATTGCCTGAACTTTTCTTTTGTTTAAAAACTCAAAGTTTCCAATGTAAATAGAATCTATGCCCCTAAGCATAAATGATGGAATTAATTCTCTTATCTTGTTTAATACCATTTTGGCTGAAATATTATTTGTGATTGGATCTTTTACGAAAACCTCTATATCGAAAAAAGTAAAGTGATTAACTTTTTTGTTTTTAATATAATTTTTAAGGCTCATCTTCTTTTGTTTCAATAGGAAGGTTATCTTTAAGGTATTCAACATCTGTTAAAGCTTGAGTGTAACCATTGACCCAGTTTTCCTCAGCCACCGCTAGAAGAAACTCTGGAAATTGCTCTGCGAAAATATCAATGATATTTTCTACGGTTACTTCATCTTTTTCCGGGTTAGTCTTTTCCCCTACATAATTTACGATTATCTCTTTTAGTTCAGATTCAGTAGGAACCACTTCCTTCGCCAAATCCGGGTTTGTCATCTCTTTCATAATTTTGTTGCCGCAATTGTCGCCACTTGCGATCTCTCCCCTTTTAATAGTGTTACGTGACCAGTGATTTGTTCTTGTTTAAGCCGCTCCACGACGTATGAGAGGCCGTTGTTTGTTTCATCTATATACATGTTATCAATCTGTTCTATATCCCCTGTCAAGACGATCTTGGTGCCCTCTCCGACACGAGTAAGAACAGTCTTGATCTCATGTTGTGTCATGTTTTGGACTTCGTCGATAATTACAAAAGCATTAGAAATCGATCGACCGCGAATGAAAGTCATTGCTTCTACTTCTATTCTTCCTTGATTCATATACATTTCTAATGTTGTCTTATCATCCCCCATCAAAAATTGCAAGTTATCTTGAATCGGTGCAAGCCATGGCAACATCTTATCTTCCATTGTCCCAGGAAGAAAACCTATATCTTTGCCAACTGGCTCTACTGGTTTAGTAACTACAATCTTCTTATATGACGCGTTAGATCCAAACGTTTGTTCTAGCCCGGATGCCAAGGCCAATAGTGTCTTTCCGGAACCGGCCTTACCAACTAAAGAAACTACTGGGATTTCCTTATTTAATAATAAGTCAAAGGCAAACTGCTGTTCTTTATTTCTAGCATGCGTCCCCCAGACCGTTTTTGTTGTTTTTACTATTTTTTCTATTGGAGATAAATGATTTACATATCTAGATAATGCTGTTTTCTTATCATTTGAATTAGAGATTAACATGACAAACTGATTTGGATAAAGCTTATATTCTTCTCCTAAGATTACTTCCTTGCCTTCATAGAAATTATCTATAATCTGCTCATCAACTAAAATTTCTGTTTTACCAGAGAATAAACCTTCTGAATTCTTTAGAACCTGTTCTCCATGATAATCCTCTGAAAGAAGTCCTAATGCGTCACATTTAACTCTCATATTTATATCGCGAGAAACGACTATAACTTTTCTAGGCTTAGCTTCTTGTTGGGCGGAGAGTGCTGTAGCTAAAATTTGATTGTCAGAATCTTCTAAATCTAAATCGTCTGGTAGGCAAAATGGGTTATAGGAGCGGATTTTAACTATTCCCATTCCTTTGCCCATTCTCACCCCTTTCGATAAGTTTCCTCCAGATCTAAATGAATCTAGACGACGAATCGTTTCTCTGGCTTGGGATCCGACAGAATCTTGTCTTTTTTTATGCTTATCGATTTCGTCTAATATTTTTAAAGGAATAATAATATCATTATTCCCAAACGCGTTTATGCAGCTGGCATTAGTCAAATAAACATTGGTATCTAATACATAAGTCTTCTTAGCCAAAAAACTATCCTTTTTTAGTATATTAACACTATTAAATAGGTTTTTTAGCTACTTTTACCCACTCTGTGGGGATCTTTTTATATTTTACTTTTACTTCTCTCTTAGATACTTCAGATACTGGTTTCTCTACGAAGGAAGTCGGGAAAGAAAACATCAAAAACACCGCAAACACTGATATCATGGTGGTTCTCCTATAAAATAAACATTTTATGATATATTTAATATATATGAGCATGAATTTAAAAAAACAAAGTTTATTAATCTTTTTTTCTATTTTCTTGGTTAGTTGGCCAACCATCAACACAGTTGGTGCTAATAGTATAATCAAACCGCCAACTTATAGTTTTGTAAAAGTATTTAATGATCTCCAAATACAAGCATGCGTAGCAGAAAAGGACGAAGAGGGGAAAGAGTGCCCAATCGGACACTACCGGTCCACAGGAAGCGGAATGGCTGTTGACGTGGTAGAAAATGAAATGATTGTTTTAACTGCAGGGCATGTTTGCGAAACTAGACTTAATGACTTCATAAGTGAGCACACTCTCACTGTTACAGTAATGGATCACAGTGGACAAAATCATCAATCACATATTATAAGATCTTCTCTTGATAATTCAGAAGGCGAGCCAGATTTGTGTGCCTTATATGTTCCCACTTTAAACGTAAAGAAGATTCAATTGTCGGGTATGCCTCCAAGAACAGGAGACCAAATATATTATATTGGGGCCCCGATGGGCATATACCACCGGCCGGTGGCGCCAATCTTTAGAGGTACTTATAGTGGAATAATTGATGCATCTTCCGCGATGGTGACACTTCCCGCCACAGGAGGCTCATCCGGGTCTTCAGTGTTGAATATGAACAATAGAGTAATCGGTACCTTATATGCAACTCATCCAAATTTTCATCATGTTACCGTTATGACAAATTACTATGCTACGCTGGTATTTTTAAATGAAGTGAGAAAAAACTTTAAGAAATAATCATTTATTGGAAACTACTCTGTGTCTTCAATTTCATGATACTCAACATACACCTTATATCTCATAGAAATACTGTCTACCGCTCCGCCAGGGGGCGGTACAGAGGGACTAAAATATACATTTTTAATTGCCTCGTCTTCCATTAGACCTATTAAAAAGTCTAGAGAAATTAGATTAACAGTAAATCTAAATGTATTATTTTTTAATCTATGGCCCCTATGATTTCTGAAACCCAAGATATCATTATTTTCATTTTCTAAATGTTCTTCTAAGATCGCGAGAGACTCTCCGTCTTTTAACGTTCGCCACTTTATTTCTTCAGACATAAGCTTCCTAACCCTTTTGATTTTCTAAAATTAAAGTTCTCAATTCCTTTAGTTCTTTAATCGCAGCCATTGAACTTTTACGAACGCGGCGGCCTGCGGAAATATTGCCGGCTTGAATCTTTTCGGCGTCTTCTGTGCATTCACACAAAATTTCGATAATTCCTTTAAGTTTTTCATTGATCATTTGTTTTCTCCTTTTTTTCTTCTTTCTCTAAGCTTGGTGGGCCTCCGCGGACTTGAACCGCGAACCTGCCGGTTATGAGCCGGATGCTCTAACCTATTGAGCTAGAGGCCCATTATATATTTTATATCAAATATTACATATAAGTTTCAATTAATTTTTTTCGAATAGTTGTTCTTAAACCCGGATTAACAACTAACGCTTGTGGTACTATATTTATTCTAGTGTGGTTCCTCATAAAATTCCCTTGTTGATTCGAGGGATCTTCAATCCAAGAAACCTCTTTTTTAATAGCATAATCTTTAATAGTTTTTTTGCTGGTTTTTAAAAACGGCCTGAATATTTTTGGGTCTCTTTTGTAGGGAATCAGCTTACTCTTGCCGTGTATACTTGACATCAACCATGTTTCTACACAATCGTCAAGGTGATGACAAGTAATAATAAAACTGCTCCCAATACTGTTGAGGAAATCATATCTCTCATCTCTCCAAAATTCTTCTAAAGATCTTTTGTCTTTAACGCCCTTAACGCTACCAATAAATAGTTCTAAATTGTTATCATTAGCATAGTTTTCAACAAATTTTTGAGCTTGATGTGAATGATTTGTATCATGATTAAAATAAGCCAACTTAACATTTCTTTTACCCTGTAGGAGGAAATGAGTGATAGCCATTGAATCGATGCCTCCGGAGTTGGCAATCGTTACATTCTTGGGTATTTTGCCGATTATACGTATCATGATATGATGTCAAACTTATTCACTTTTAATTGTCACTGCGATTGATTCTTTTACTTTTATTAAGCCCATACCTGCACATGTATTGCACATATTGTCAAAAGTGAATCCCATTGCACGGCATGCTTGGCATGTTGTCTGTTGGATCATGGGTCCTTGTCGACGTATTTGCACTCCTTGGCCATTACATGCGTTACAGGTTTTCTTATTTTCTCCGCCGGTGCCATGGCAAGTAAAACATTTCTTGTTTCGATTAAATGTAATCTCTTGAGTGGCTCCTTTTTTTACATGAGCCAAAGATATCTTTAAGTTGAACATAACGTCTTCATCAGTTTGTTCTTTCGGCTGCTGCCTTGGTTGAGGTCTTCCCCCAAAAAGATTGCCGAATATGTCACCAAAGCCAAAGTCCTTGAATGGATCGTTATGATGGCCGCCGCCGCCAAAATGTTGCGAGGCTTCATGCTCTTGTCTCTTTTGAGCGGTACCAATGGTTGAATATGCTTCGTTGATTTGCTTAAATTTCTCTTCATCACCGCCTTTGTCAGGATGATGTTTTGCCGCCAACTTTCTAAAAGCTTTTTTGATCTCTGCGTCTGATGCTTCTCCTGAAACATTTAAAATATCATATGGATCCATTTTTATATATTAATCTATTTTAGTGCACTTTTATACTTAGTTTATAAAGATTTTTCTTATATTTCTTTCTGGTTTGTTCTATATTGCTTCTTGTTGCGCTATTCTCTTTGTGCCAAAGGAAAATTGTTTAAAAATTGAGGAAAGAGCTTTTTACAACATAGATATTAAAGTTTGTTCTGAGGTGAAAGATTATAAATCTTCTTCTGGTTCGTTGGGATCATAGGAAGAAGGTGAGGGATTGTTAAGTTCAGCTTTAAGGCATTCTTCAAGACCCGCATCGAAGGACCCGATGATTCGAAAAATCTCTTCCATTGTTTCCTTATAACTCTCTTCGTCGACGAGGTCGCGATGGGTTGGTGAATCATATTTATATCGTTTTCTGAACGTTTCTTCTAAATCAAAAAAAGTGTCAGCCGCGGTATCCCATGATGGGAAATCGATCGTCAATTGGCCACTGGCACCATAGAGATCTTCGCGGTTTTCTATGTATTCCTGTAATGATTCCTGCATTTTTCGGCCCATAGGGAGTTGAAGTTTTTCTTTGCATTGAATATCGCCTTCAGGTGCACCCTGTGAAACAGCAGCTTGAGCAACCGCTAAAACATCTTCAGGATCAGTATCGCCATCGTCGTCGATATCTGTATCTACTTCTTTTACAAACTTCCGCCAGTTTTCCATTATAAGTTTCATGGTCTCATTAACCTCTGGCGGCCTAGGCCGGGACCTAAATTATAAATTGCCTTAGTAGTTCGAGCGTTCTTATATTCTCCATAATCTTTACCATCTACTTTAAAATCCGGATCCAATTCCATTTCGCTATGGGCATTGTCCCATGCTCTTATATTTTTAGCGTAAGGTCTAAGTTTTTCATATTCGCGTAGTTCTTTTTCGTCCATCTGATATTCCAACGTTGTTGTTGTATCTACTCTTTTATCACCTTGAAGTTTCATGCCTCTTGCGTGATAAATAATTTTTCCGTTTCCAAAATATTGACCACTATCAACACTAATAACATTATCTATATAATCTACTGGTTTATTGGAGCCTCTTATTACATTTAAATTCCACAAATATTGAAAAGATTCTGGTAGAGATTTTAACTGTATTTTTCCAGAGATTATATTTTTATATATTAAGTTTCTAAGATAGTATGATCCGCGTTGCATCTCGGCGTGAGATTCACCAGCTGGTGCACCCGTAATTAATAAACCAGGTTTACCTGGTTTATGCACCCATCGTTTATCTTTTTTATAAGAAGAATCTCTCTTCTGATAAAAATCAGAATACTGATCTTTATTGGCCGAACTGCCCGGATTTCTTTGATCGTTTAAAAATTGTTTCCAGTTCTCCATTATAAGCTTCATAAAAAAAATCTCCTTATTATAAGTAGTCCTTAATATTAGAAAAGTTGGTGGAGGTGGCGGGAGTTACATAAGTTGCTTAAATGCTGGGTTTGGTTTTAAGTCCTTGAAGAATCTGATTCAGTTCTACTATTTTAGAATCGAGATCTGCCAGTGTAACTTCTGCGTCTCTTGCTAAGACTAAACCCCCATCAACTGCATCGTCTATTTCCCACATCGCCTCTACAGCTTCATGAAGCATTGCGTTTGCATGCACTACTGGGTCTGCCGCGGCCTGGGAGGCGCCTTCATAATTCTCTTCATCTTCCTCTTCTGTTACAAAGTTTTTCCAATTTTCCATTATAAGCTTCATAAAAAAAATCTCCTTATTATAAGTAGTCCTTAATATTAGAAAAGTTGGTGGAGGTGGCGGGAGCTACTTTACTTTTATGCCTTTATGGTATCTGTAAAGAACAACGTGCATTGCGCAGTCCTGACCCAAGCCTTTTGCAGTTTTTTCAGGTGTGTAACGCTTAAGAATGTCTTCCATAGAGTTTCCACACGGTTCATAGCCGGTTAAATTGTCTGTTCCAAACGGGAAAAAATGTTCTATTATTTCTTCAAGCGTTTTGGTCTTATAAACATCCCACTCTTCCCCCCCTGATCCCATACCGAAACCATGCTTGGCTGGTGCACCATAAACAGTCCAATCCACGCCTTTTTGCTCTGTCAAATACCGTTTCCAGTTTTCCATTATAAGTTTATGTTTCATATATTAAGTAGTCTCCAATAAGAGAAAAGTTGGTGGAGAGGGTGGGTTTCTTACCAGGTAGAGAGAGCAGACCGCTTCCAAGTATTTGTCGCGACACAAACATAGACATAGTTTGTATCCCAGCAAATCATCCCGGCTGTGC
>Ga0098040_1001345_pt1 | contig 10673 bp, 12 predicted proteins | sample 7_EtaG_FD_75065 | JGI IMG/M metagenome (GOLD analysis project Ga0098040, IMG submission 75065) | Marine viral communities from the Subarctic Pacific Ocean - 7_ETSP_OMZ_AT15161 metaG | ecosystem: Environmental > Aquatic > Marine > Oceanic | place: Pacific Ocean | collected 2015-01-08 | reverse complement strand
TAAAGAGCCACTCATCAGAATTTGCCACAACAATGACATCTCCATACTGGGCTGCGTCTCTAATCATTCTTACATGACCGACGTGGATGGGATCAAACCCTCCAGACACCATGATCGTTTTGTAAGTTGGTTTATTCATTAAATTTTTTCTCCAAGCATTGCCTAATCTCCAATGTTCTTTCAAGATCTGGGTTTCCATATGCCAAAGTCATTATCGACCAGGAAACCACAGATGCTATTATTGATCCCACCAACACACCTAGGCCGAATGCTAAGTAAGATTTTATAAATTTTTTAAATAATTTCATCGACGAGACCATATTTTAAGCAGGTGTCTGCGTCCCACCACAAATCATGCTTGAGCACCTTGTTTAATTCCTTTTTGGGGATTTTAGTGTGCTTTTCATAAATCGATATAATCATTTCCATAATCCGATCATTATTTTCAATTGTATCTTTTTGTTCTTGGTATTTCCCCCACATACCAGACGATAATTGGTGAATTAGCATATAAGCGTGTTTATTGATCTGGCGGTGGTTGGCTGTTACACTCATGATTGTGGCCGCTGATGCTGCGCAGCCATCAATCACCGAAACTGTTGGTACCTGACAGTTTAAAATATAATCAACTGAAGAAAAGCCTGCAAATACCGATCCTCCATAGGAATTAATGTGAAGATAAATTTTTCTTGGTTCGCCGCCTCCGAGCTGTGCACCATGAAGCAAATCGCTTTCCATGGTCTTTAGTGCCAGATTTAATTCCAAATTCTTTGCACGAGAGACTTCGGAATAAAAATAAATTTTATTATGCCTCTTTTCAATTTTATTATTATCATCCGGCTTCGCGTTTTCTAAATCAGAGCCGGGAATGTGGGTTGGCAGTGTTGCCCAGTAAACATCTTTTAGCATTTTTCCTCTTTTTATTGTTTGTGTGGCACCTCCGACACGATTCGAACGTGTAACCCTCGGCTTAGAAGGCCGATGCTCTATCCGTTGAGCTACGGAGGCTTAATCTTCTTCAATTTCCAGAACACCCAGGGGGTGATCTACTTCAATATCCCAGCCGGCCAATTCAAAATCAGCCATTTCATAAATGTTTTTTGCCTTTGTTTCTAGAACAGCAGTGACCTCGGTATAGCCCCTTTTATAATCATAGCGCTCTGTTGATGTGTCAATCCAATCATAATCTCGCCAGTTTTCGCTAATTACTTCCGCGACATACTCTTCAAACTCATCGCTGCCTCGCTCATAATCCTCAAGCAGGCCTTCGGCCCTCATTTCTTGAAGGACGTGGTTATTTCCAAGAGCTGGGTTAATAGCCATTTCACTCAAATGGTTAGCGATGGAAGTTTCTTCGATAACTCGACTTTCAAAATCATCGACGCAGTGAATAACATTATTTCCAGCGCTGTATTTAAGACGAATTATTGTATTTTCTTTAACATTTGCGACCTTTAATTTTTGAATTCTTGACATTTTTTCTCCTCGCGGTGGAATTAAGCAGCTTCAAGCTGCCACTCTATAATTAATATAACACTTTCTACATCTCGTGTCAAGCATTATTTAATTTCTCTTTTTAAAAAATTTCTCAATCGTACTACGCCGTCGTTGATTTCAACGTAAGTTGCATGTGAGACCCAGTCTCCAGAATTAACATAAGTCTTTATTTTTTCGTTCTCGTCAATCCAAATAACCGCTTCCGGAATGTGAGTATGGCCGATAATTAGAACATCGACGTCATTATTCAAGTCGATTATGTCCCACAATCTCTTTATTTTTCTTTTATTTATTTTTAAATTATTAAACCAAGTCGAGACGTCTATATTAAAAAACCTTTCTAAGAAATCCTGAAAGACTGAAATTATTTTCATTATTGTCCTATAATGGATTATTCCTTTTTCATATTTATCGCCATGCTCTACTCGAAAGCTTCTACCACCTTCTTCGAATTTATATTCATTTTCAAAACGAATTCCAAAAACACATTTACCTGCAAATTTCTCCAGGGCGCGATCGTGGTTGCCTATTAAATAGATAACTTCTTTTCCGTAATCTACCCTTTTTATGATTTCTAGGCACTTTTCCGTAAATGTGGGAATCTTTAAAAATTCAATTATGTCACCATTCAATATTAACTGATCGTATTCTTCAGATTCCAAAAAATCATAAAGCTCTTTTTCTTTATAAAACTTTGATCCCAAGTGGGTATCTGAAATTACCAGCCTTTTCAATACAGGAAATCCTCCAAACTCAATTCCCTATCATAACGATAGATAACTACTGTTCTCATTTTTTTGTAATTCGGTGGGAGATCTTCTCTCAACATTTTTGCATTAGCTTCCCCGCAAACAGAAAATTCGATCAGCCGGCCGCCATCATCACTATTAATTTTTACCTCTAATTCTGCCGTGTCCGGTAATCTTTCCTCGTATTCTTTAATGGCCATTTCGATTAGTTGGCTTGTTGTCATTCCGTCTATCATGTCTTTGTGTAACACTGTTTTTTTCTCTTTATTTTGTTTTATAAAATAGGATTAAAGGGATTGGTTTACTCGCAGCGCCAATTTGCTATCCTCTCTTTAATTCAGGATTTGGAAGAAAGCCCCCTTTTTACCCAGGGATCATGAGAGACATTGAACCCGTTTTGTTTTTAGTTTATATTATAACGCCCTTTTCCCTTTCTTATATTATACTATTTTTCTTCTTCTTTGTCAACAAAATAGTCATCTAGACCAAACTTTTTTCTCAACTTATGAAACGATTGCTCTTTCAAACCAAGAAAGCGCATTGCTTCGGCTTGAGTGCGAGTGGCAGAAAATGCATATTTAAAAACAGCATCCTGAACGATTTTCTGTAGAGAATTCCAAATAGGGATCCCGTATAGCCGTCCCGAAACGGGCTTTGTGGAAAGCTCCAGCTTTAGAGCAATGACCTCTTCTAAGGATAGCGCGCCAAGCATAATTTCAAACTCATCATTAGATCGTCGTTCTTTTTTAAGCTTATTGCTTATGCTATAATTTTTATTTTTACCATTATAATTTTTCTTTCTCTTCCAAGAGATCATGGCTAGGCCCTACAAATTAGAATGTTTAGTGTGATTATATATTAGAGTGTTTAGAATGTATAGAGTGATTAGTGTGATTAGAATGATTAGTGTTATTATATATATAACAACGTTATTGAATCTTGTCAAGAAAAAAGATGTAATTTTTTTATAATTCGAACTCAGCTTCTTCAGCTTAGGCTTCAAGGCCCATGTCATCGTCACCACCTAAATCGATTTCTTCTTCCTCTCCACCAGACTCAATATCAATTTGAGTTTCTGGAGAAGTTCCAAAGAATTCATCTTCATATCTAGCAGCCCACAGGACAAGGTTTTTCTTAAAATAAATTTGAAAAAGATCTCTTTCTGATAATTCACCAGGTTGATATTCTTTTCCATCAATTTCTACGCCTTTTTTAAGCATGCTGTCTTTTTCAATTTGGCCATAATATCTTCTCAAAGAAGGTCCAACTCTCTTATAGGCTTCGCGACTATAAATTTTAACACCAGAATCAGGCTCAGGCTCTTCTTCAATTTCCACGGCTTCTCCGTCTTCTCCCAGAGTGAATTCTTCTTCCTCTTCTTCAGCAGGAGTCAAATCTCCGCCATTATCTTCCAAATCCCCTACAGAGACAGTTATAACTTCATCCTCTTCAGGTTCTTCAATTTCTTCAGGCTCGTCTTCAACGAATCCTTTTTCAACAAAATCTTGACCAAGAGGTTTTGGTTGTTTATTCGCATCCATAGTGTTGAAATCTTCATTTGCGAAATCCAAGAGGAATTCAGTAAAAACTTCTCTATCTTCCGGACCCGAACTTAAATCAGTATAAGCATCCTTAAACGCCGGATTACTATCAGGCTTAGAAGGATCTCCTACGGTTTCTTTAATGAAGTGTGCCAAAAGATTTAATGCGGTATATTCATATTTGACCTGTGAAGCTTCCTTAATTAGGTGCCTTACGATATGTCTTACACTTTCTTCTTTTTTCTCGGATCTTTGTTGTATAACTCGGATGGCTCGCCGGATGTTCTCTCTAAGAAGTTGTTCTTCTAAAATTTCTTTTCTTTCTTTCATGAAGCAGACTCCCACTTTCTTATAATTAGTTTGCTCTTTGTCTTCTTGTATAAATTTTTATACCTTTAACTTCCACTCTTCTCTCGAAAAGAGATTCATTCCTGATTGCTTTCGAGGTTTGGATGACGGTATCTTTTTTACATCTTCCGTCTGAGTGCCTAGAATAGCCGCTGTCGCATTTCTTTTCAGAACCAATATTGCTTGTATCAAATCGTCCTGGGGCGCCCGCTAAGGACCCTCCACCAGCAACTGACGTTTCCTCAAGTTCTTCTTCTGATCCGTCTACTTTTTCCGGTAAATTTTCGTAGTCCTTTTTGGTCATCTTAGAGCCCAACTTTTTTGCAGCTTCAGGATCGTTAGCATATAAATACCCTTGTTGGACCTTACTATCGAATTTCTCTTCAATAACTTCTTCAATAATCTCATAAAGAAGTTCTGAAAAATCTACCCCTTCCTGTAGTGCAGGAGCATTATCGCTGATATTCACAATGGCCTTAAAATCTTCGATGTCGACATCGGAAGGAAGGTGAGCACGAATCATATTATCATCGCCGATCATCAAAGCCCTTCTTAGCTTGGAAGCACTTAATTCTATATCTCCATCAGAAGCTACGTCACATGCCGGATAAACGCCCACTTTTACATCGTGGAGTTCCAAAGTGTCTCTAGCTTCTTGTTGCTTCTTCCCGTCTTTCAAAATCCAGGCTGCAAACTCTTCTGCCCTCCTAGAATCTGGCATGCCTCTTTTATCTGCTTTATTGCTGCATCCTAGGGAGATCGTCGCGCCCGCATGATATTCTGTGAATAAATCGTGTCCTATAAGCTCAAAAGCAAAAGCCATAGGGCTACTGGCCCCAGAGTTAATAAATTCTATTTTTGGATTGTCTAAATTATAGAGTTCGCGAAACACTCTTTCTGACATATCTCTAGTCACGCCTTCGCGGGGAGACCCTTCTCCACTGATGACTACAACTTTTTCAACATCTTCTTTGGCTGCATAATTTTCAATCATTTCTTTGTGACCCTTATGTGGAGGCTTAAATCCTCCCGGGATCAAAATAACATATTTCTCTTGCTCTAGCTGTCCTTCCATCAGGACGTTGAAAACCTCGTCAATTAAGTTCTCATCAATCTTCTCCATAGCAGGAATTCCCTTGCGCCCATATTTAAAAAGACCAAGGAGTTGGTTCATGGGAGCAAAATTTCCTGTAAATTTGTATGTATGGCCGTCATAATCAAAAACAAAACCTTCTGCCGCTGTTGAAATATTTTCAACGCGTTTCAGTTTTTCCATTTGTTTCTGAAGAATAGTCATAGCCTCTTCGGATCCGGATGCCTCGATTGCTTTAATCGCGGTTTCGACCTCTTTGCGTTGTCTTATCAATTCTTTTTCATTGTCTAAAATGAAAATACTCTTAAGACTTTTCAGCATTTCGACAGAGAAATCGTGAATAATGCTCTCAATTGGAGCAATGGCGTTCTTTAGGATACTTCCAGCATTATCAATAGCATGCCTGACATCTTCTCTATTCTCTGGTGGAATGTTCTTAAGAATGGCACCTTTATTCCACTCCTTATCTAGCTTTCTTCCATAACCGTAGGCATATCGATATCCCGGATCCGTTAAAAGAATTTTCTGTAGGACTTTCTTTTCCGCTTCTGGATCCAGATCTAATCCCTCTTCTTGAAACCAGTTGGAAATTTTAGCCATTACATATTCTAGGACGGTTTGATTGTCGCTTATGCCTTCAGAACTAATTTCTTTTTCAAGTTCATCAAGCGCAAGATCTAGAGCAGTATCATCTTCCAGGCCTTTGAGGATCTTAATGGCGTCCATTTCAACACCATAATCTCTCTTTTTGATATCTTCTTGTTTGTCTTTTAGGAGGCTGTCGAGCAGTTCTGCATTGGTACTTACATCCTTGGTAGTTTTCATTAACTCACCAGGATAATTCGGATCCTCGACTTCAATCTCGATGGGATCTCCGGTCTCTCTGCTGAATTCCGCACCACCCCTATGGATTGCTAGAGTCTTTGTATCATAGTTGATTAGGTTGGTACTTCTGGGATCTATAATCTCTGCACTAAAATATACGTTTGTATTTGGCCCGAAGATTTGTATCTGCTGGGCTCTTGGCATCTCGCGGACAACCTCTTCAAATGCGGCAAGGGCTTCAGAAAAAGTTTTCTCAAGCGGACCTCTTCCTGCAAACTTTTTTGCCAGATCTTTAGCATCTAGACCACCGTCCTTAATATTGGACTTGTTTCTTGCACCTTTCGCCTTCTGTTCGGGAACCGAGAACGAGATGAATAAGTTCTGGCCATCGGTCTTCTCAGTGCCCTCTAGCTGGCCTTCAGAGGCCGCTTGTAGGACTTTCTTAATTGTGGCAAACGTAAGACGCGGATTGTCGTAAAGGTGGCTCATGTGGCCTCCTACGCCTCCCTCAAGCAACATCATTATTCGTCTCCTCGGCTTTCTTCCAAGACTTGCAATTTCTCTGTGAGTTGTTGATTTTCTTCAGTTAGAGTTGTATTTTGCTCCTCTAACTTACGATATCCTCTTCTCATGTGAGTTAAATTTTCCAAGGCCAGCTCAATTCGTTGGCGCTCCTTGATGGTTCTCGGCTTGAGACTTTCAAGTGCTTCTTTAATTGCTCGCGCCCTAGAAAGAATAGAGGTACCTTGCTTCCACTCTCCCAAGAGAAATTTTCTCGTGACTTTTTCAAAATCCATTTTTTTATTATTCCTTTTCTTCGGTTTTTCTAATAAATCTGGATGCTGCCTTTTTCGTAGCCACAGATTCTGTTTTGGAAGTTGCTGCTGCTTTTGCTTTTGCTTTTGCTTTTGCTGCTTTTGCTGCTTTTGCTGCTTTTGCTGCTTTTGCTGCTGCTGCTTTTGCTTCTGCTTCTGCTTTTGCTTCTGCTTCTGCTTTTGCTTCTGCTTTTGCTTTTGCTTCTGCTTTTGCTTTTGCTCTCTTATTTAAAATCGCCAATCGGCGAAGTCTTTTTCTTCGTTGTCCCATTTTATGGTCTCCTTTCTTTAAGTTATATAAACCAATCCGGCCGTGATACCTTCTGCACCCGAGCCGGTCAAATAATCCCAAGATCTCCCGTCCGAGTCAGATCCACTAGTATGATGGACAAACTGCTTCCCGGCCAAATTAAAGGCCGTTCCGGTTGCGAAGGGCGAGCAAACAGGGTTGCAGCCTCTATAGACCGAAGATCCGGAAACATCAGCGCCCGAAACAGCACTAATTACATTGACACCGACAATTGATAATACATTATTCATGTCCCATTCTGTGGAGCCGGCCTTCAAAAAATTTAACTTATTATAATAAAAATCACAACTATTTCCGCTAGGTGCCGAAGATGATGCCATTAAATAATTATTATTCATAAAATAATTTTGATCATCAACAAAATCAAAAAGACTTGCAGTTTGAGAGTTATCTCCGATAAAATTACCAGTCTCATGATCCTGCACTGGGCCAACGCCCTGTACATAGATGGAAGATGTAGCGATATCTAAATCCGAATTCTCATCGAAAACAACAACATGATCATAAAGAAACCCAGAAGGCTCTAGTGTGCCAGTAAGTTCTGGCGCTAGCGCCCTAGGGAGCATGGTAAATGGTGTTGTTGTAAATAGAATTTTTCCCCACCCCAAACCTGTATCAATTGGGGTACCACCATCGTCGACGGAGGAAGAATACCCGGTCGGGACACCCTCCTGATCTATAATGGCTGTACCATTTAGGAAGATTTTTATTGTTCCATTTGAAGCGTGTGGGATATAATTGATAGTAACTTCATTCCAGCCTTGCTGAAGTGAGACTCCAGCTGAAGAGGTATAAGCCACAAGTCCCCAATTAGTTCCTCCTTCCCACGGCGTTGCTGCTATAACTGAAAAATATTGGGGCATATATGGCCACAAAAAATTGCATGAATCCGAAATTCCCAAGACGGGCCCTGTTCCCGTCGTCGTCACATCAGGAACAGATCCCGTGTTTGCGAACCCATATCTACAAACGGCGGCGATCTTATTTTCTACTGGGCCTCCAAGAGTGCCTGTAGAAAAGGAATATAGCTGCAACTGAGCCGGCAGACTGGGAGATTGGGAAATAGGACTATCTAAAAAGCGCACTTTGAACGCAGAGCTTAAATCAGAGCCACTAGTGGGCACTAAATTGGTCTGCTCTGGATAGAGAGCTAAAAATCTCTGAAGTCGAGAAACAGCAGCAATTCCAGATCCTGGTGCATCATCTGGCCAATCTGCAAAATCACTGTCAGAATGAACCGAAAGAGATAAACACCCTTCGGTTAGATTCCCAAAAGAAGGTGACAAAATCCCAAATGGCAATTCTGACATGTCAATGCTGCCCGGATCCCCATCACCGCCTATAGATGAATGGAACGGCGCGCTCACTCGAAGGCTGTAACGCCCCCCTCCTGCTGTCGTAGGAGGCTGATGAGGGTGATTATGGGAAAAGTCGTACAAGCCATCAGAGGCCTCCGTGAGGCCTGCTGCGGTGTACAAAGAAGCGCTGCCATCTGGGTGCGGAGAATCAACTCCCCATCCAGATCCAGAATAAAACTCCCTACTGGCGCCCGATTCGAATCCCCAAATCCATTTAACTGCCATAAATCCCCCTAGTTGCCGCCGCCGGGGAATGGCATGCCAGCTCCGCCGGCAAAGTCATCGAAAGTACCCGTCATTTCGGCCGTGCTAGGCTCCGTTGCTGCATATGCGCCCTTGGTTATCCCGTGTGATGAATTACTTCCAATAACTGCGTAAGAAACCCAGAAAGAATCAGCCCGATTTTGAGCTGCTGTCTGAGTCGAACCGGAAATGAACAAATCTTGGGCGTGTGCCAGTGCATTGGCAGAGCCAACATTTCGTTTTTGTCTAATATATGATGAATAGCCAGAACTTAGATCGATCAATTCGGCCTCTTTCCACGCGTTGGACGCGGCTGGTGACCCCAAATCGCCATCGGCCGAGCCGCTCGGATCCCAATTACCGTTGCACATTCGCGCTAGATCAAGGGATCCCTCGCCTTTAATAATCATTACGGCCGTCTTATCTTTAACTTTTAGATCACCGGCATAACGCGGACTGTTGTCGAAATTTTCTTTGATTGGATGTAAAATAGAAATATCGTGGTAATCTTTAAAAACTAAATTCATCTCGTGAGGTTGAACTGTCCTTTTGGGGACAGGAGGTAGAGATAAAATAAATTTATCTTTGGTAGAATAACTATCCTGTTCGACATTTGAAACAATACCCCCATCGATAATTAAATCATCAATGGCACATGTGCACTCTCCGAACTTTGCGATCGCCACGGTATCGAGGCCGAAGTTGGTGACGTGCTGTATATCAACGAGCCCTGGAGAATACCGCAGCACCCCATTTACATAAACTTCTACCTGCATGAGGTTGGGATCAGCCCAGGACCTCAAATACTTTATTGTAAATTGGTGCCACTCGTCAAAACCGGCTAGGTCAAGCTTTATCCCGGTATCCACTGTTTGACCGCCCGAAATAAATTGCATCTCGTCGGTTCCGTTAAGGGGAATAGTGAGAAAGCCAATCTGATTCTGATTTCCTCCAGCATTATTTAATAGTCCGATGGAAAAATGACCCTCTCCGGCCTGTTTGGCCCAAAAAGCAAAATTCACATATAAGCAATTGAAAACTCCAACACCGTTATCGGCAGCGGCCCCGAGCGAGATTGGGGCGCCCCATGGGGTCTCAACCTTTTTTTGTAACCAAACTGGAGCATCTGTTGTAAATTTCAAGGAGGATTGAATATCCCCGTCTATGTCAAATTTTGTACTTAATCCGAGACTAGTTAAGTCTCCAGCATAATTTACTGGCAATGGCCCATCAGTATCACTGCCGCCCTTGTTCGATCCGTGAAAGTCATAATTATCCAAATGTAAAAAAGACTCTCCACGCGTGTATGCCCCTTGGTTGTAAACTCCATCCAGATTCGCATCGCTTGGCAGAACAGTAACAAATTCCCACCCTCTAAGTTGGAGTGGTTCACGATCTGCTGGGTTCGATAAGGGCCAGTCATCATTATTCTCTCCACCATAATTCTTTGCTGATAAAGATCCAGAAATTGATCCTTCGGGATCCATTATTGAAACACATGCAAGATCAAACCCCTCTTGTAAGAGCCTAAACCTCTCGGTGATGGACTCGCCACTATTACTATTATGTGCATCGTCATAAGTTTGCGGCGGTGTACCGATCATATATAAAGACATAAATTATTCCTCCCGATTGAATTGATAATTTTGCATTAACACAATAAATAGTTATATTAAAAACATAAGTATAATTTTATTTACAGATTAATAAAATCATCAGGCATCAGCCCGCTCAGCTTCCAGAACGACCTCAACATTCCTAAATTCAATGGAGCCATTTTCCGTGGCACGCGAAGCTTCCAGAACGACCTCAACATTCCTAAACTCAATGGAGCCATTTTCCGTGGCACGCTCAGCTTCCAGAACGACCTCAACATTCCTAAACTCAATGGAGC
>Ga0098040_1001344_pt1 | contig 10677 bp, 10 predicted proteins | sample 7_EtaG_FD_75065 | JGI IMG/M metagenome (GOLD analysis project Ga0098040, IMG submission 75065) | Marine viral communities from the Subarctic Pacific Ocean - 7_ETSP_OMZ_AT15161 metaG | ecosystem: Environmental > Aquatic > Marine > Oceanic | place: Pacific Ocean | collected 2015-01-08 | reverse complement strand
CACCATAGCCCTCTGGTACTAAAACTGTACTCCTGGCTTCTTCTTTTTGATTCTCCATAATCTCAATCAAAACATGTCTATTTCTTGGATAAAAACTCATTATATACCTCTTTTAAATTAACCGCACTTGGCGTATCCACAATACGAACAGGTAACACAGCCGTCCTGATAAATTAAACCACTTTCAGTACTACAAGACGGGCATGCCTTGTCTGAATATGCTTGTTCCCCATTTTGAATATAGTTCTTAAGGATTCTCGCAACACATCTTGCAAAGCTGAACATGTCACTATCCTTGTCCTTTTGTAGTTGTTCGACCAAAAAGCTTGGTTTTGCTCCGTGGCGTAAAGAAAGTGATATCATTCGTGTGAAAGCTGAGTTGTTGGGGTTGTCAAACAATTTTACGATATCACGAACAACCATTTCATCACCATTCTTACCAACCCTGAGATCATAACGATTGTCCTTTGTTTTGAACCTAATTTTTGTTAGGTCGCCCTTAGTTAAACTTTTGGGGATTTCAATCAAATTTGAGAGCCCTCCCATAACCTCGTAGGGGCGACCATCGAGCAATCCTACCAGAATTGTCCATTTTTCGCCCTTGATCGTGGTGTGATGAATGTCGCACTCAACAGCTTCAGGGCGTGGGAAGGCTTGGGAGGAAAGAAACTCTTTTGTATTCTCTTCATTCGTAACTAATACTCCGGAGCGGGAGCCGTCAACATACACTGTGATTCCCTTTAAACCCATTTCCCAGCCTAAAAAGTACAACTCAGCGACAGTGGCGGGATCCGTGCCCTTTGGCAAATTAATTGTAGAACTAATTGAATGATCTACACTTTTCTGAATCGCCGCTTGGATGTGCACTCTTTTCTTCCAATCGATCTGGTCGCTGGTTACAAAAAAGTCTGGTAGAGAATCTGGCGATTCTGTTCTCGTCGAACCAATGGTTTCTAGCCACTCTCTGACGTTATGATGAAAAACCTTGTACTCTAACCAACGATCTCCGAGATCATCGACGAAATCCGCCTCAAGGTCTCTTTCATCGTGAGATAATTTTCTTCTTCTAGTATAACTGTTTCTGAATACGGGTTCCAAGCCTGAAGATGTCTGAGACAAAATGGAAACGCTACCGGTGGGCGCATTTGTCAAGATGGAAATGTTACGTCTTCCAAATCTGGAAATTTTGTCCCGCAAAATTTTTGGCAATCTCGAAATATAAGAATTCGATTTTTCTGTGTCCCAGTCGAAGATCGGAAATGAACCCCTCTCCTGGGCTAGCTCGATGCTCTCTCCGTAGGATGCGACCTTCAAGGTTTCATAAATTTTCTCGATTTCCTCTAGGGCCTCAGGGCTGTCATATCTCATGTTTAAGCTCGCAATTGCGTCTGCTAGACCATGGGTACCCAGGCCGGTGCGACGGCCATTCTTACAGGCTTCTAGCAGCTTAGACCACATATGTTTCTCGTCCTTTGCGTCACAAACACCAATAATTTTCTCTAGTTTCTCAATTTCCAACTCAACCAAGTCATCAGACAGTCTCATGCCGGCAGAAACAACCTCGGTAAATTTATCATAATCAAATTTTGCCTTGCCGGTGAACCTGTTCATAACAAAATTCTTAAGGTTAATGGAGATGAGTCTGCAGGAATCGTATGCTGAGAGCGGAATCTCGCCGCACGGGTTAGTCGTCAAGGTTTTAAAGCCCTGGTCTGCGTATTCATTGGCTGGCAAATTGTTTAATATGTTGTCCCACATCATTAAACCAGGCTCAGCGGTCTTTGTCGCTGACTCAACAATCAGATTCCAAAGTTCGTTTGCATCGATCTCTTTTTCATGGTCTGGGGTTTCAGATTCGACTGGATATCTAAGGGTAAACTTGCCTTTGCTCTTGACAGCCTCCATAAACTCATCACTGATTTTAACCGATACATTTGCTCCGGTCACCTTCGTCAAATCGTGTTTCATTGTTACAAAATTTTCAATGTCAGGGTGTCTCACGTCCATGGTGACCATCAGGGCCCCACGGCGGCCGTTTTGGCCAATCATCCTGCACACATATGAATAGAAATCAGCAAATGACCAGGCGCCTGTGGTGGTGCCGGCAGAGTTGTTAACCGGTGTGCCGTCTGGTCTTAAACAAGATATGTCCAAGCCGACGCCACAACGACGTTTAAATAGATTGGCCAATTCTTTTCCAGAGTCCATGATGGAGGACACATTATCTTCCGGAGATTCAACGACGACACAGTTAGACAACGAAACATTAACATGGTCGTTGCCGATACCCATCATCGGGGATCCCTGTGGTACGATGTATTTAAAATCTTTCAAAAAATTATAAATCTTTTTTTCCGACAGGCTTCTGTCTCCACCGAAATTCTTTTCAATGCGGGCGAACTCTTTGGCCAACCTCTTGTGCATCTGTTCTGGTGTTTTTTCAATCAGGTCACCGCCCTTATTTTTTAAGGCGTATTTAGTGACCCACACGTTGGCAGCTAGCTTGTCGCCATTAAAATATTCCAATGCTGCCTGTTCAACTTCTTCTTTTTTATATTTTACTGTCATAGTTCCCCTCTATTTTTAAAATTTTTATATTTTTCTGCTAAAAGTTTTTTCTGGTCCTTCGCGGTATTGACGATCATTCTTTCTTCTTCCGTTTCCTCTAAGACTTCTATAAAAACGTTCGAAGTATCCATTTTTATTGGATAATCAACGCCGTCTGGGCCGTTGCGATTCTTGGCCACAAATAGGCGGCCGCCATTAGATGCCTTGTTCTCTACGGTTCTAGAAATAGAGAAGATAAAATCTGCAACAAAACACTTATTAAATGCCTCTGATATGGATTCCATAGTGATCACCTCTGCATTTAGGCCGGAGCGATTTGTCTGTGAGGCTGTCCAAATTGGGCACTCAAATTCTTGTGCAATCCCCCGGAGATCTTCGTAAATAGTCTCCAGTTCATGTCTTTTTTCTTTTCTTGTTATGGCTGGACGGAGAAGATCTGCGTAGTCAACAATTATCATGTCAACCTTTATGTCTCGTTGCCTCAACCTTTCTAAATGATTCTTGATAGTTAATGGGGTGGCACTCTTTGTAGGATATTCCTTGATGATCAATCCGCCTTCCAAATCTTTTATTTTTTCATAGATATTATCTTTGAAAGAGTGCAGATCTTGTAGCGGAACCCGGGTTATACAACTATCATATCTATTAGCAATCACATGAGACCCCAACTCTAATGTATAGTGTATCACATTTTTATTAAGTTTTATAGCTTCCGTACCTAAATGTACTAAAGCCATAGATTTTCCGGCGCCGGTTGGGGCAATAACAACTCCAAGCTCTCCCTTTCCCAGCCCTCCGGAGGCAACGTCATCAATAACAGGCCAGCCTGTACTTACCGGAAGACGAGGTTTATGGATCCACCTCTCTTCAAAATCTTTTAAATAATCATAGCCAAAATCATTATCAGTCCCAAGTTTTAAGGCCTCGTTTATTATAGTTGCGATCTCATCAAAGGAGGTAGTCTGCAAAAGCTTCGCGCTTTGAATCATTGCCTCCTTAAGTTTTTGTTTCTTACAAAAATCCAGAGCAGTTTTTTTAATAAACTCTTTTTCCTGCGATGGTATCTCTGTCTTATATATCCTTGCAAAGAAATCTCTGGTTTGTTTTTGTATTGCTGGATTTTCATCCTCCAAACCAGCTCTTAAGAGTGTCGCCAAAGATTTATATGTTGGGTGTGCGTTGAATTCTTCTTTAAAATCGATGATCTTACTAGCGAACACTCTGATAAATTTAATTTCGAAAAACTCAAGATTAAAGACTTCCAAAATCTGATCGCAAAAAGTGCGGTCTTCGATCATAAGCTGACATAATTTTTCTTGGAAATCTTTTCCAAATTTAGAAAAACTTTCGTTAATATTAGCTGGCAAAAGGCCCTCCTAGTGTGTACATTTAACGCACTCCTTATCAAAGGTAACCCATTGGCAAGAATAATCGTCAACTAGACAATAAGTTTGAAGATAGTTGGGGCAATGAGCACTTAATGGCTCATTTTGATAAAACGTGCAGCATGCCCCCTCGCAATAGCGTAGCGAGCTTGTCGGCAGCGGCAGGTCACAGGTATAATCGTATAACCTGTCGTGATATCGCACGGGGTGTACAAGACATCCCTGAAATAATATTGTCAAGATTGTTATTAATTTAATTTTGTTTTTCATTTTCTAATATTTTGTGAAATTGGTACGCCCGCCTGGACTTGAACCAGGGACTTCCACCTTATAAGAGTGGCGTTCTAACCTACTGAACTACGGGCGCGAAGGTTAACTGATTAAGTATCGTTGTGTTTGCTACCCTATCTTCTATCATGTTAATACTATATCTTATTTAGAAGAGTTTGTCAACAGTTTTCGAAAACTATATTTCTCATCGACGCGAACAAAGTGCTCCAGTCAAATACTCCAAAAGTATCCTCATTCATCATCTTGATAATCTCAGTCTTATTAAAGCTGCAATCAAGATTAAAAATAGAATTTTTGATGTGTTGTTTTGACTGAGGGGAGATGCTCGGAGAATATAGTTGCATTATTTTATAGTTTTCCTTGATAAGGTCTTTGTTTTCGACTATACTCCTGTACATTTTTAGCTCGCTCTCAATCTCTTGACAATGATCAACCACAAAAGGAATTTCACATGGCTCTTCTTCTGAAAAGAACGGGAGTCTTTTTGCTATGGATTTTAAACCCACACCAGGGACTCCTGGCAGGTTGTCGCTCTTATCTCCAGCTATAGCTCTAGCCAAGGCAAAGTTAGTTGGATGAATACCGAACTTTTCAACAATCCTGTTTTTATTAACGATTTCTTTCTGGATGGGTCTTAATATAACAGTTGAATCATCGCAAAGCTGATAGAAATCCTTGTCGCTGCTGACAATTATCTTTTGGTCATCCTTTAATAAAGGTAGTTGTGTCACATAAGCAATTACATCGTCGGCCTCTATTTCGGGTATCATTATTTGAGTTATTGGCATCATATTGAGGTACTCCATCGTCCTTGTCTGTTGCCACAGTTTGTTTTCTAACTCTTCGTTTTCGCTCAACAACCCTTGAATACTTCTATTAAGTCTTAGCGGTTTTCGGCCGGCTTTATAGTTTTTATTTGCCGACTTTCTACGCCTAGAACCGCCAGGGCCATCCCAAACAACTACAACTCTATTTGATTTGGTTTCTCTTAACAACTTCTGTAAGATTTTCAAGAACCCTTTAACGCCGCCAATTGGTTGGCCATTAGCTGATAAGCTTGGGTCAACTATATAGGACCGAAAATACATGTTTAAGGCATCGACTACTAATATTCTATTTTTTGCCATTTTTTACTTCTTTTTTCCACTTGTTTTCTTTAATACCACGGATACAATAATCGAGCAGAGCTTTATAAGAATCCTCTGTTTCAATCTTTTCTAAAGGAGGACTCCAACATGTAGGCATTTTGTTGTCGTCTACGACCAAGGTTTCTTTATATTGTTTGCTGCCCTTAATTTTTATAGGCGCCAAATCTATTTTTTTATCTGGAAATATTTCTTTGAGATCTTCCAGAAACCGTTTTTTCTTGGTGAGTTCGGGGGTGTTCGGTGTTTTTTTGCTCACAGGTCACCCCTCAATATCATAATATTCGTTTGCTTCGCCTTCACGTTTATCAAACCTAAGGATAACTTCTTCGTCCATAATTTGCAAGACTCTTGCTCGGAATTTTTCATCTTGAATTTTATCTTTCCACTTAGACGGCTGAAACTTTACTGCCTCGCCATTGCCCATGTCCAATGTGTACCAAGCACCTGAAGATTTCATATGATCAGTGCCTTTGATTGCTTCAAACCAGCTTTCCTCATCTTGGATCCCGATGTCGTCACCCCAGAGTATTTTAAACGTACATTGGCGGCCTTGAGTGCCAAAACGACTCTTCTTCAGCGTCGCCTTTACTTCTGAGCCGACTCTGAAACCTCGATTATCTGTGATGAACGAAGCTTTTGCTTTTCTACCAGTGAGCCACACCCTAAGAGAATAAGCATAAATCATTGCCTTTCCGCCGGGCGTCATGTAAGGTTCTACAAGAGCCTCGGATGGGCTTCTTGTGATGTTTGTTTTAAGTTGGTTCAAGACCAAAAAAGTTGATTGGCTATTGGCAATCGGTACCGTTAGTTTACTCATACCCTTGGCCAAAATTCTTGCTTTGACTGCCATAGAAGAAAGCGGGTTGAAGTCTCCTTCAATGTCACTCACGGCCGGGGTCAAGGCAAGGGAATCCCAAATGAATAACATTTGGGTTTCATTGTTTCCCAAGAGATCTTCTATTGTTTCTAATACAAATTCTACCGATTGTGCCTGGACATACAATAGTGTGCTCAAGTCACAGCCGGCCTTTTCTAAAAAGCCCGGGTCGATTGCTGATTCTGAATCAAAATAAACCACATCAATGCCCATTTTCTGAGCGTTAGCTGCCACCTGGGCGGCCATATAGCTTTTACCAGAGGCCTCCAGGCCTGCAATTTCAACGACCTTACCGACGGGAATGCCTGAAAGCTTTCCGCGACATATGATCGAGTCCAACCACCGTGAACCTGTCGGTATCCATTCTTTTACTTCTGTCGGGTTACTCTCTTGCAAACTATGTGCAACAGCCATTCCCGCCTTTTTGTTAATTATACTGCGCATCTCACTAATGGAGAGTTTACCAGTTTTTGTTTTTTTACGTGCGCTTGACATTCTACTCCTCTAATTATTTATCAAGTGGGGGCCCCGTCCGTACTCGGAGGAATGTTTAGACGGTGCCCCCTTTAGTTTAGGTTCAGTTAAAAAACTAGGAACCTAAAAGGTCATTGAAGGCCGCATCGACCTCTGATACATCTGAATTTGTATCGCTTGTTTTGCCGTACTTTTTCTCTTCAACAGAGTTTTCCTCTGCATCCGTGCCGCCGGCAAGATATTCTTCCAGAATTTGGCCAACCTGATCGGGCGTTTTGCGCTCAAAAAGATCGTTGAACTCAGGAATAGATTGTAGAAGTGTTTCCGCATGTTGGACATCTTCTACCAGAGGGGTTGACTTACGCCGAGGGGTAATCTTAGTCTGCGGGAATGATGCCCCTGCAGGCTTACCGTAGTGAATGACAAGATCCGTTCCCTCCTCGGGATCTGTGATATCCCCATACTCAGGATTCAACACCAGGCTCAAAAGCTTTTCATAAGCCATTTTGCCGTAGCCCCAGATCTTAACCCCTTGACCTTCCTCTCCTCGAACAAGTACTGGAGAGAAGAAACGTTGACGAGCCATAAGATTTTTAGCCATCTTAATACTGTCATCGGTGCTCTCATTGAAAAGTTCGCGAACGAAAGAATCAAGCGGATCATCCTCGCCAAAGTTTTTCTTTGGACTTAAAAACCCAGGATTATCCCCTAGGTTGTAATGAAACCAGAAATCCTTAAACGGATCTCCGTCAGCGGTAGGGAGGATACGAATTGTTTGCTCCCCATCCTTTGGACGCCAGAAGACAGAATCGCCTCCGCCGCCTCTATTTTGCAATTTAGTGAGTTTGCTTCTCATTTTATTCAGGTCAATACCCATAATTAAACTCCTTTGTTTAAAGTTAAAGTGACGAATTTTTCACTTTACTGATTGTGTTAAGAATTTGTTCTTGAACACCTAGCACGGAACTTTGAAGAAGTTCCATCTTGTCGTGCTCTTCGAGCATACCATAAAAACTATGGCTTGTCAAGCCCCGAACAAGGGCTTCTGCAAGATTTTTTTGATCTCGAACAAATTTGTCTGCGACCGATTGAGCGGTTACAGTGTTTGGTTCAACAACAAAAAGATCCGGTTGTTTTGAGGGGACATGTACTGTGTTGTTGGTCTCCTCATTATCTACGTAGAGGTCACATTCCGCACGGGAAAGAAACTCACTTTTTGTAGCCTCTAAAGTCAGGCCAGTTTTTTTTCTGCGGATGCTCCGGGCTTCTAGTTTTGAGATGCCCAAAACATCTTTGGCAAACTGCTCTGAAGTATAAAGTCTGTTAGTGGCGGGATAACGCCACAACAATGAATGTCGAACAACGCCTGCGAGTTCCAGTGTATAGCGCTGGTTCTTACGAACAGCCTCAAAACTTTCACCCTTCACGAGTTCGCCATATTTAAAAAGCTGAGATGAATACGGTTTGAAATTTCTGGCCGCGCTCAAAGCCTTTTGTTTAGATGGGTATGATTTCCTTCCGCCGAAGGGATCGACGAAAATCCACTTCCCATTACGTTGAGATTTTTCTACTCTCATTTATAGCTCTCCTTTCTAAGAATTAAAGACAAAGTAACGAATATCTTATTTTGCCTATTCGTAGAATAACATAATAAATTATATTTGTCAAGATAAAAGTTCATTTTTTCCAACAAAAAATTCTTGAACTTCTCCAACGACGGTTGCCCAGTTGAACACCCTGAAACCTGTGTCTATTTCCCAAACCACTTCACATGATTCTTGAAGCTTTTTTGATTTGGTGGTGCCTTTAATCTTAGACTCGACAAAAGTTTTTGGAAGATCCGAGATCTTGACAAACTTCATTATTCTCTGGTCACCATTCTTTTTTACAAACTTTCCTTGGAAAGCTTTTATTGATTTTCTCTCTGACATTTTTTTTATCCTTTTTGAATTTCGGAACTCAGTGCAAGTGTGTAAACATAGTCTTGTTCATAATTTGTTGAATAAACTCCGTAACTTGTTCTTGTTCCTTTTTGACTATTCTCTTTGAGTTGTTCCTTTATTTTCTTCAAGAGGCCTTTCTCCGAGTCTAATCTTTCTTTATTAATACCATAATAATACCTTATTTCACGCGTCTTGTCAAGTGGAAAAAAGAAACTTATTTCATTATCAACTTGGCCTAAACCTATTGTGGCTAAGCGCGCTGAATGAGGAGGGTCAGAGAATGTATCAATAACAGAATCGATATGATCATAGACATTAATCATGTGGATAGTCGAAGCAATTAAATTATGTGCAGCATCAAGTTGTTGCGTCATTGGTAGCTGATCAACCATGGGTTCCACATTTGGAACATTGATTAAGATTATCCTATCAAAAACAGCCGATCTACTATACTCCTGCAAAACACTGAAAGCAACCCTATCTGTCATCTGAGAAGATTTTGAGAAAAACTCCATGTCCTGTCTTATATATAATATGTTAATGAGGCAGTTCTTCTTTTTAATATTTTCCAAGACCCTCAGGGTTGCAGCGGAAATCTCTTCGGAACCATCCACAATGAACAAAACTTCTCCAGAACAATTCTTAAAAAAGTTTTTCATGTTTGGGCATTTTGCTTCATAATCCTCTGGGCTGGTCTGCTTTGGAAAATCATAAACCCCATTCTTCTTAAGGCCCTTTAAGCCTAAGCCGATCTTATATATGTTGTATTGCTCATACGGCGCAAAATGGTCTGCGATGGCACAACCAGTCTTCCCTAGTCCAATAATCGTTTCCATTTTATTCTTCTACGGTCTCTAAAATAATCCTAGACTCGAAGGCGCCCCTTTCATCAGATTTACTATTCATACACTGAGCCAGTTCATCCTGAGAATAATCCATGGCGCCGACGAGAGCACTAAATACTTCGAAGATGTCTGCTAGTTCTTCCAAGCAAGGGTCTTCTAAAAATTCATTGACTTCTTCGATCAATTTCTCTTTAAGTTTGACCTTGTATTCCTCTGGTTCTGCTACGTGGGTTCTAAAGTTTTTGCCTTGTGCACTCATTATAGACGGAATGTTGTCTCTTATTAATTTGTTGTATACTTTCATATGTTTAACCTCTTCATATCTCCAAAATTTTTACCTGCTGATATATTCACTTTAAAGTTTCCTAGTTCTGTATCTGAAAAGATCTTTTTAATCTCGGGAATCACATACCTCTCATCATCACAAAAATCAATTACAAGGCTGTCATGAATAGAAAAACTTATATTTGACTTTTTGTCTTTCAAAAACTCATGCACCTTAATCATCCTCCTCAAAAACAAATCACTAGTCGTGCTCTGAATTATATAATTTAAGGCGTGATGTTTATCAGCAGTAATAATTCTATCATAAAACGTGTGTATTTGTTCACCATCCCAATACTTTTTTAAAACAAAGTCACGGTCATAAGTTTTGTTAGATTTACCATCTTTTGACTCTGGATTGTAAAGCCATGCAAATATTCTTTTCTTCGCTTCGTCTCTTGTTGTTTCTCCACTGTAAACATGCTTGGCATTCCAAGCATGAATATCTTCGAGAGGTTGTTCCTTGTTAGACAAGGCTAAGAGGGTGCGAAGTTCCGCTGCATTAAAGTCGAACTCTACGAACCAATCATTGTTTGGTCTTATCACTTCTCTATATTCTTTTGCCAAAGTTAAAATAGGGAAGCTGTACTTTTTTGTGGTGAGCCGGCCTGTTTTTGTACCAAAGACATCATATTTTATGTAGGGTGACGTCTTCTGGATCTTTTCTTTTATCTGTTTAACTTTGAAATCGTAGATTTTTTTGTTCATCGAAGTCAAGTCGATCTTGAGTTTTTGAAATGAAATTTGATTTATAACTGCTTGTAAAGATAAAAGAAAGTCATAATTTGAAGGCTTCTCATACTTATCAAAAACGTATTCTGT
>Ga0098040_1001340_pt1 | contig 10685 bp, 27 predicted proteins | sample 7_EtaG_FD_75065 | JGI IMG/M metagenome (GOLD analysis project Ga0098040, IMG submission 75065) | Marine viral communities from the Subarctic Pacific Ocean - 7_ETSP_OMZ_AT15161 metaG | ecosystem: Environmental > Aquatic > Marine > Oceanic | place: Pacific Ocean | collected 2015-01-08 | reverse complement strand
TGGGGAGATTAATGTGTCTGAGTTAGTCCACGAGGTGGAACGTGCGATTGGGACCTATCAAGAAGAGGTTCTACCCTATTGGCAGAATCTTGCTCAACTTGAGATTCCCATGGTGCGTCTGGAAGAGCGATTGGAAACGGCGGTAGAAGAACGCATCTTGCCTAAGAAGTTTGCCGCACGTGCCCTGGAGGGTGTCACTCAAAGTGATAGTCGAGAGCATATGGACTCTGCGTCTTTATGGGAGGTTTATAATGCCTTCACTGCGCTGACTACACATGAGGTGGCTCCGCGTAGTTACGAGCGATCTCGCCAGTTGGGTGAGATTTCTCTTGGTTTTGTACATGATTTATATCGTCAAGAAATCCAGTAAGGAATTTATAAATGACAAAAGATAGAAATGATATTTTAGACAAAGTGAAGAAGTTGTTGGCGTTGGCAAACTCAGAGAATGAGCACGAAGCATCTCAGGCGGCTTCGATGGCTCAGCGTCTTTTGCGACGTTATGACCTGTGTATTGAGGATGTCTCAGAGATTACGGAGGAAGACACTCAAATTCATGAGGAGACTGCTGCGGTGTCAGGAAGGATGGCTTCTTGGCGTACCTATCTCCTTCAGGGTATCGCCTCTGCATTTCAATGCCGCACCCTCGTCTACACTGGCTATAGACGTACTCGGCTGGTTCTCGTAGGCTCTAAGGGCACTACGACAGCGGCAAGGGAGACTTTTGAGTATCTCTCTTCTTCAATTGATAAGTTGACGAAGAAAAACGCTTATGGCAGAGGAAAGAGATTCACGCATGGATACCGGCAAGGATTGGTAATGCGAATCAGTGAGCGTTTGAGGGCTATGGCAAAACAAAACGAGGTAGAGGTGCAAAGAGAAGCGACAGAAGCTGGGACTGCACTTGTGCTTTGTAAGCAGCAAGCCTTGAAAGACTATATGGGGCAATTCACAGGGCAGTATAAAGGCACCAGTACTCAACCTGACTATTATGGTTATAATGCGGGATTCGCGGACGGAAATAATGTCTCTCTCAACAAACAACTGGATAAGGACGGGAGCGGGGGAGGCTACCTAAATTGATCATCTCCTGTGGGCTTTTTGTTTTCCCCTAGCAGGAAGGCGAGAAGCTTCATGGGAATGGTGCCATCCAAGGTAAGGCATGAATCCTTGGAGTGGATACAGCAGGCTCGCGTTTGCTTATTCGGCTAGACTGGAATGTCATTACCCAGTTACGTTCCAGTCTAGTTTTTATCATGAGAGGAGTGGTTTTGAGTATGGACAAAACTGATGGACTTCAATTTTTATTGTTTTATATCAAACGGGTCTTTCCCTCTGTGAACGTGGTGGGTACAAATACTAAACGCATTAACGGGAAGGACGTCTTTTTGGCCCGAGGAAAATGCGGGACCAAGACCATGAGGTTTTTGTATGGGGACGATTATCCAATGCCGTGTCAGATTAGCACTTCTCAACGCAAACGCTTGGCGAAAATAGGAAAGATACATTAAATGAATGCTCTTAGAGAGTGCCCTACGTGCGGGATGGTATTTGGGCGCATTAGGAAGCGGTATAAGAACCTTCACCTTACGCGCTGTGAGGGTGCCCATCCACTTGAGCGCAAGTATTATCAAACGTATGGGTCATGGCCTAGAAACCCTCGTCCTCAATGGATGGAGAAAGAAATAGCACAGACGATTTCTGTTTCTCCCCAGGATGATGAGTTACCGGCTAACTTTAGACGAGGTATCACCGCTCGTGACAAGAAAGCTTAGAATAAGTGGCTCTAAAAGAACATTAAAGGTTAGCCACCCAAAACCACCTCAGTTGGTAAAAAATAAGAAGCCAAAGAAATCTAAAAATAAACCTAGTAGTTAGAGGTAACCCATGACGTGGTGTCATTGGGTTAGAATACAAATGGAGGGGAGTATAAAAATGAGTAGTGTATTAATTGAACAGCCAAATTATGTGCTCAGAGTTAGTGGTCGAGAATTTTCGCTCATAACACGGGCGTTGATGGGCAGTCTCCAAGAGATGGCGATTAAAGAGTCCGACAGTAATCGAGCAAAGAAACGTAAGCGAGGACTAGCGTCACGAAATGCCGCGCATTATGAAGAGAAAGAGGCCAGAATAAAAGAAGTTGAGTTGGAGGATCGACGGCGGGTAAAGAAATTTCTAACCGATGCCGAGGCTGCGATGAAATTAGGGGAGAAATTACTTAGTCAACGATGTGACAACATTGAAAATTTTCATGATTACGCATTAAGGACTATAGAAAATAGCTCTGATTTTATAGACCTTTGGGAAGCTGCGAGTCGGAAGATTCGAGATGATTTAAAGTATGAGGACGTAGGGCATACTCCACAGGTTGCCGTTGTCCAATCAGACAGTGAATCAATGGAGGAGTGAAGAATGGTGGCAAAATTAGAATTAGAACCGTTAATAGGGTTGCTTCACGAGTATTCACAACTTGATGAGGCTGAGCGTGAGTTGTGGATGGAAATACATCTAAATTATCAGTGTCTAGAGGGAGATGCACCTGTTGATTTCGGAGAGGACATGCTTGATTTTGAAGAGAAGTTGGGTGGGTGGCTTCGGAGGGCCGGATGTCACGATGGTTTCTTGGGTCGGGTAAGGAGTGCCCTTTATCCCCATCTTCGATGCATGCAGGACCAGCCCAGTGCGAAGGCCATGATCGACATGCTTGGGATTTTGAAGAAGTGGTATGAAATTCATGGGAGGGCGCAGGAAGAAGATCGCCAGGAAGAAGATGAGGAGGCGCTAAACAAGGAGCTACAACATCTCCTTCGCCAGAATAAGTATTATGCGGAGGCATTCGGTGAGTAGGTAACCCATGACGTGGTATCATTGGGTTAGAATACAAATGGAGGGGAGTATAAATGACACGTATTGAATGTCCAAGTGAAGCTTGGGATCGCTATTGTGAAGACGAAGAGCGTGCGAACACACCTACAGATGATGAACTCATAGAACAACTGGATGCCTACGGGCACCTGACGTGGGTTGTGGGCTACTCGGATGAGTGGTGTGAAGACCCCCGGTGTGAATGTCCAAAGTTTGAGGTGTGTGAGGGATTGGTTCCTTTGTGCAAAACCTGCGGACACCCAGAGTATCGTGGAGACTGGCTCGCTTGTTTTGATTTCAAGACGTTTGATCACCCTGATAAAGGATTGGTCATCGCCTATCATGTAGTGGTCAATAGCGATTCCGGTGGATTCATCGAGACGTGTGATAGTGGGGTAGTTACCCCTGATAAAGCACCTTTTGATTTGCCTGACTACTGGGCAAGCAGTGGGATGGAAGATGGAACTGCGTGGTCTGAAAAAGAAGTGAAAGACTCGTGGGATTGTAACGAGCAATGGAACAAGGCACTCAAAGAGGCTCTTGTTCAAAAAAGTGAGAAGTAATGTACCAGGGTAGCTCAGTGAATGAGAGCGCCGTTAGTAGGAAGCCGACGATCCACACACCGGAGCAAATAGGGAAGATCGCCCCTACCGGAATTAGTGGCGATGGGGTCCAAGGTGGAAACACTTATGCAGAGTGGATCTATGTACGAAGCGGAGGTCGGGGGTTAAAGTCCCTCCCCTGGTAGCCTAACACAAAGAGGTAGTGAACCTGAGATTTCGAGTCTTTCTGGTCTGTGTAGACAGGAGGACGATGATGAAAAACTCAAAAGTAATACGATGCAAGTTCTGCGGGTATAGCACACGACTGCATTGGCGCGGACGCTTTAGGCAATTTGGACCTAATGATGCGTGGGAATCTTTAGTTGTGCATGTCGAGTTGGAGCACCCAGATAAATTTGAAGAGATACAAATTCTATTATGCGGTGCCATTTAGGGTAGGTAACTTTGAACGTGGTATCATGAGGTATAGAAAATGGAAAGCGAACCTATTTGTGTAGGGGGACCGGCTGAGTGGGTGTGTGAGACGTGTGTAGAGCATAAAGCGAACAGATGTTCCTTTTCGACAGCACCCTCCCCCGACAAGAAGATTATAAATGGAGGTTCTATGAAAAAGCTGAGTAAAGATATAGTATCGCAGTTGCGTGGTCTCTATAAGGATATGGAGAAGGAGCAAGGGGAAATTGAAGCGGCGATTGGCAGCTATAATGATGCTGTGCGTCAGGTGAATGAGATCTTTCAACAAGTCGCTGGAGATATTGAGGCACATATTGATGGGCACTCAGAGAAGTGGCAAGAGTCTGAAAGGGCAGATGCGTACCATGATTGGATGTATTTCTTTGAGGATGAAAAAGAAGAGATCCAGGAGCCTTATTTTGAACATGGTGATGTAGATGAGATTCCTCTAGAAGTAGAGGCATAGCACCAAGTAACTTTATATGTGGTAACATAGGAAATATATTATGCCGCGTTGGAAATCTACAAATAATAAAGATAGCTTCCACACATCTCACAAAGGTCGAGAATTTCTCATAGAGAAGGTAGGACGTGGAGTGTGGACCCTCTCGGTGGACGGTACAGAGTTTTGTACGGTACACGGGAAAGAGGATGCCAACCAGGTCATCTACAAAGGGATGTACGAACACGCAGGATTTTGCGATGTTTTAGACGGGAAACGCTGCACATGTGCCCCGTTGTCCGTGGAAGTGACGACAGAAATATCTCCTAAAAAGGAATTATCTTCTCAAGTTTTTGTAAAGAAATTCCGAATTAATAAGTAACATACAGATACTACTAGGAGGATACTGTGGGAATCTATGGAATGGGAGTGGAAGTAGAGAGGGAAAACTTTGCTAGAGACACTTGTAGGAAGGGTTACTTTGTGGTTTACATGCACGAAGGTGAGATCGCAGTCGTCAATATGAGATTTTTTGATTTGTCAGAGGCCAAGTTACATGCGGCGACTATTTACAACGGCAAGAAGCCACGAGTGACGGAAGTAATCTAACATGGTTGATAGTTTAGAGAAAATTACAGTGGAAGTTAACTTAGATAACGATGCGTACCCAGATACGGGTACGTGTCACATTACAGATGAGTATTTATCCCCATCGTTCCCTCAGATAAGGGATAATTGTATAGATAGGAGTTGTGAAAATGTTGAAGATTATTATCTTCCTGACCATGTTTACTTTTAATGGTGGTCAAGATATCGCAAAGCTTCCGGGGAAAGAAGATGGGTGCTCTCATGATGCCCAATGCCCGACCATCGAGTGTCACATTGTTTGGTGCCACCTAGAGCATGGAAAATGTTATATGGTTCCTAACTGTGTTTGATATAAAAACACCAGTTATTTGGTAGAGTTATAAAAATTTAATGAAAATGAGCCAAGTTATGAGGTGTTCCTATTCAACTTTAATATAGTTATGGATATGTGCGCCCGTGAGATGTGTCTAAATATAAATAATTGAGGGAACAAATTATGAGCCAAACAGTACGTGATTTTACTAACATCTTGGAATTGATTCTTAAGGAACAAACAGGCGCAATGGCTGATTTTGTTTCTTTAGCTATTACAGGTGAGTGGTTACGACGTGCGCTTATGATGTGTGAAGAGCCCCAGCCTGAAGGACAAGCTGTTTTGGCTGAGTATGACAGCGCACTGCCCCTGTTTGAACAGACACAACCTTTGGAGTTGGATAAAAATATCTCTGGGGCGCTCATGGATGTAACCGAGTACTCAAAACAAGACATCCTGATGCGAGATACTAATGCCGGTGAAGATTTGTTGCTGGCTATTGATGAGGTAATGGCAGTCGCTGTGGCTGCGTGTCGTGTTGGGTGGATTGCTGAAGACGAACTGACCCGTCTTTCTCAGAAGTGTATAGACGAGATGTGGGATGCGAGCCCCGCGTGCGGTGATTTATGGGAGTACGCAGAGCACCGGGAATACAGTTTCTGTTGTCCTGATTTCCCCCAAGCGTACCAGTGGTGGGAATGCCTCGCTCAAAACTCCCCATCACGTATTCGGTTGGCGTTAGCTTTGAGTGAACGTCGATGGACCCCCGAAGAGCGTCAGACAATCATTGATACGGTATTAGCGTCTGCACAGGCTGAGAGCGGCAAGTAACCCAAGACGTGGTATCATGGGGTCAGTTACAAATAAAGGAGACTATCGTGGAAGATATTAGAAAGAATCCAAAAGAGTTGGTATCTCTACTCTCACAGTATGTGAACAGCATGTGTGTAAACCAGAAAGACTTTGCACAGGAAGTGATGCGTGAGCATCGCACCTTGCAGCAGAGCATGTTTGGTTTGTTTCTACGCACTATTGAAGAGTGGTCGAACCAAGAGAATTACGATCCACGTAATGAATACGCTGTAGAGACTTCTAAAAAGATTATGGAACTATTGGGTGGGTGTAGCCAGACGCCATTTATTTAGGAGAACAGAGATGCGTGTAACGATTACGGTAGACGATGTAGATCTTGAACTTCTGAAAAAGCAAAGAGATGTTCTTTTAGATGTAATTTCATTGGCTAAGTTAGCTGATCCGCGCCTCATGCGCGATGGTCGAGTACGTGACGTCGATCTTTTGGACGGAGTAGTCCACCTATTTGACCATGTTTTGGACCAGCATGACGCTAAAAATAAAGGAGAATAGAGATGAGTAAATTTAGCGTAGAATTAACTACTGGCGGCATTTGCCCCCATCAAGAGGATGTGGATGCGGATGATATGGATGATGCTGTTTACCAATTTTTGAAGGATTATGTGATTCGTTCTCGTAATGTTTCGCTGCGACCTATTACGGGTAAGAGTGATTACTCCGGTTGGCATGAGTTGGTGATTAGTGTGGGGCCATGTGAGGAAGAGGATGAGTAGCGTTTACATAAAACCTATCTATTCGGGTGTGTTTCTGAAGTTGGATGACGGTGAACGACAGTCTCTTTTGAGTCGCTTTGGAAGACTTCACCCCACCGCGCACCTGCACCATTTGACGATCAAGTTTCGACCTCAGTGGGACGAGGTTCATGCGCTTCCACTGGGGCAAGAAGTAAAACTAAAAGTCATTGGGCAGTTGGACACAGATGAGGTGCAGGTCTTTGTAATAGACCCAGACTCTCTTCCATGCGAGTGCGCCAATGAGGTTCCACACATTACGGTGACGACTGCGAGTGGCGTACCACCTTTATACTCTAATGACGCTCTAAAAAATAATGGGTGGTGTGAGGTGGATGAGTTTTTCGTTACAGGTCACGTTGGTGCGTCCCTGAGTGATGGTCGTATTATCCACACCAGTCCTGCGATTGAAGAGAAAAATGAATAGAGTCTGTCAGAAATTTGAAGTGCCCCCGTCTAGGGTATTAGAAACGAAGGAGGGTACTGATGAAAACTAAACACGAGAATCTTATTCCTATATCTGTTCGGCGCACGCTGGATGATATAAACGAGGTTTATCAACACGCTTGGGCGAATATGTATAACATTCCACCTATGCCTGTAAAAAGGGCATTGGCTCTAATGAACTCAACGTATAAACGCGATAGAGACAAGGACACCTCCGGTTTAACTCCAGAGACTCCACCAAAGATCGAGAGTCTTTTGCGTGTTTACCCGGATGAGGCAGAATTGTATGTTGAACCGGAAAAGAAGAACATTTGGTTTGAAGGAGCGAAACATACTCCCCACATTTCGATTGAATACGTTGGTGGCGTAGGGGACATCGCTACAGTAGTGTACGGGGATGATGTGCTGAAATTGAATCTGAGTCGATAGTTGCTGTCAGAAAGAGGAAACTAGGGGAGAGGTCACGATAAGCTCAGACCTAGCTACTCTACGTTTCTGATAGCTTGTCATGGTGACACAACGGGGTCGGGCCGTTCCCGACGCGCTTATTCAAGTAACCCATGACGTGGTACCATGGGTTCAAGTTACAAATAACGAGGTATAAAGAGGCAGCTAACAACATGGGAACTTTTATAAATACAGATCAAGCGATGATTACGTTGTGTGTGGGGCTGATTCAAGATGCACTGCCTGAGTGTGATGATTTACGCAAGGCGAAGTATCGTGGGGATGCAAACCCAGTGACCGGACACTGTTATGTGGCGTCTGAAGTGTTGCTGTGCATGCTACGCAATTTCAACTACGTAGCTAAACCAATGTTTATTCGTCATGAAGGCGAGCCCCATTGGTACCTAGAGGTAGAAGGTGTTGGTGTTGTTGACCCAACAGTTGGACAATTCAGTCTGACTCCAAACTACGCTGACGGTCGCGGGAAGGGGTTTTTGACTTCATCCCTGTCAAAACGTTCTCTTACGTTGGTAGGGCGTATGGGACAAAAGATGTGGGGAGATCCAAAGAATGCCTGAGCAACACGAGTATTGGATGTATAGGTTTGAAGGTGAAGTATACGCCAATGGACCTATTGATATGCGTAAGCCTGTGACTGAAAAACAAATCAGGCAATATATAAAGAAACGATACGAAACAGATTTACCGTTTGATGTGTGGAAGACCACACCGTGGTGGAGCGAGTAACTCAAGACGTGGTATCATGGTATCAGATTACAAATGAGGATATAAAAAATGGATTACGATTACACTACTTACAAAGTAGAATTTATAAACGAGGTGAAGTCCTCTTCACCTGCCACTGCGACAAGAAATACTTTGCATAGGATTTTTCGAGAAGAGATTGAGGCAAAGGTCACTACTCTGAGTACCGGCGAAGTCCATTATGTTCGTTGTGAAGCGGGGGACGTGATAGATGAGTAACTACCCCTGTGGTAACATGGGGGTAGGTTACAAACGATGGAGGAACATTAGTTATGGGATATTATGCAGATACCTTGGATTTCAATGTTGGAATCACAAAAGATAAATTCGACAAAGCTATTGAGAGTCTAAACTCACTTATGACGCGAGTGGATGAGTGTGGGCGCGGTGGTCAGTTCAAAGACGGTGAGAAAATAAAGGCATGGTATGCCTGGGTCACTACTCAGGCAGTAGTAGACGCACTCAAAGAGAAAGATAAAGCCCAAGCACTTATCAAGGCATTCGTAGAATGGGGATATGAGTTTGAGAAAACTACAGACGGTATTGAATTGGTTTGTAGAGAGATGTCTAAATGGGGAGATGACGAGCATCTTTGGAATGCCGTCGCCCCAGTTTTAGACCATAACCACTATATCAAATGGCGTGGGGAAGATGACCACTATTGGCAATACAAGTTCGCCAATGGGACGCTAAACGAAGGCAGTGGACACCTCGTGTGGGAAGAGTAAGTAACCCATCACCTGGTATCATGTAGTCAGGAATAACGGAGATTACAAATGAAACAGCCCAAGTATATAGAAGCTAATTATGTAGCTTCACAGCAATTCGACGTCGATGAGATTTTAGAAGACCTAAAACTCTCTTGGGATGAGGTTGAAAGCTATGGTGTCAAGTGGGCTCGTCTTATCCTGATAACCAAAGATGGAAAGACCCACGAGGTTCACAGGGAACCGGATGACGTCGATTGGAAACGTCCTTTCGACACCCATGAGTTTGATGAAAATTACGAGGAACTATAAATGAATAATCAAATTAATATAGACGATGTGATTTCTGCCATTGGTTGTGCAAAACAAAGTTCAGCACAGACCGCAGAAGACTGTAGAAACAAGGCTGAAAAGGCAGCAGCAGAGGATCAGAGAGCGTTTATTCATACAGCAGAGATGTTCGAGCAGCAGGCTGCACGCATTGGGAAGCTACTCGACAAAATCGAAGCCATCCATGAAGCCGGTTATGACTACGTTGGTGGGGTAGGGGAAAGAGATTTACCACTTCAATACCCTTCAGAGGGACTGGTAAGACCATGAGAAAAATATTCACCCCAGTAGATATGGTAGGTTGGATCGAAGTGTTTGAACAAGAATGCGAAGAGAACCAGTACGTAGAGTCAGGAGAAGTAATGGATTTACTCCATGACTTGAAGAAAGGTCTTCAAAGACTCGCAGCAAGGGAAACCACATGAGAGAACAACTTGATGCAGTAGCCAGAGCAGTTTCTTTTCTAAAAAAGAAAAGTCTGGAGGTAGAGGACGAGAACATAAAGCCCGGTTTCGATAAGGCAGTAGCGGAGATGGAAGCCTTCTTTACCCAATGCTATGTGCGAATGAAACGCCATTCTAATGACATGGGTATCCAATGTGTCGTGGGGGAAGCTGCAAAACAGCTTAGAAGCAGCATGAAGAACAAGTAACCCAACACCTGGTATCATGGTGTCAGGAATAACGGGGGAAGTAACAATGAAACAGTATCTCGCTGTGGTAACTTAGAGTCAAGATACAAACGGAGGAGTGTAAGTAATGCCTAGATACATAATTCACTGTACGACGACTAAGTCGTACACGTTGACCGTGGAGGCCCCTAACGCAGAAGCGGTTCATTCGTACTATGAGATGTCTGACGGCGACGAGTTCCACGGAGGGGACGAAGGCGGCTGGAGCTTCCACGAAGTGGAGGAGCTTCCTGAATCAGCGACCTGCCCAACCACCGACGTAAAAGTCGATGAGTCTGGTGACATGCTGGAGGGGTGTAAATAATGAATAATACTCATACTAATAGAAATAAACTTATCGAGGAAGTTATCGAAACGTGGACAGAAGAAGAAGTCTACGGATACGCAAAACAACAACTTCATAAGGAATATAAAGAATTCCCTAACCTGTTCGAGGAAGACTGGGAATCAGTGTTCCCTAGTAAGGAATT
>Ga0098040_1001335_pt1 | contig 10713 bp, 7 predicted proteins | sample 7_EtaG_FD_75065 | JGI IMG/M metagenome (GOLD analysis project Ga0098040, IMG submission 75065) | Marine viral communities from the Subarctic Pacific Ocean - 7_ETSP_OMZ_AT15161 metaG | ecosystem: Environmental > Aquatic > Marine > Oceanic | place: Pacific Ocean | collected 2015-01-08 | reverse complement strand
GTCGATGAAGTCGCCCGTCACGGTCTGGCCGAAGATCGATTCCGGCATGCGGAGCGAGCGCTCCTTGAGGCCGGAAATGAATTTCGGCGTGGGGACGATCTTGCCGCGCGCGATGCCGGCCATGTCGGTCACCATCACCTCAACTTCGGTGATACGGCGATCCTTCAGCCATTTGATCAGATCGTCCTTGCTTTTAACTACTTCGTCTTTGCTCGTACTCTCGTCGTTGCCCGTCATGGGGCACCATCTCTTTGTTGGGGTGCGGGGAGGAGGTTCCGCACGGGGTTGTTACGCTTTCTCAAGCGCAGGAAGTTCGGCGGCCTCGCGTATCGCATCGCCAAAGGCGCGGTAGATCTTTTGCGAGACCGGGTTTTCCCAGTATTTCCATTCCGGGTGCCATTGCACGCCGAAAGCGAAACCGGGGGCGTCCTTGATGCTGGCGGCCTCGACGGTGCCGTCGGCGGCGCGGGCCTCGACGACGAAGCGGTCGGCGGGCCGGGCGACACCCTGACCATGGAGCGAGTTTACGCGAATGGTCGGCTCGCCGATGAGTTTTGCGAAATAGCCACCGGGTGTCAGCGTGATTTCGTGAGCGGCGGCATATTGCTCGTCGAGCGGCGCATTCTTGTCTTCGCGGTGGTCGAAGCGAGGGCCAAAGCCGGGCTCACCGGGCATTTCCTGCAGATGCTGATGCAGCGTGCCGCCGAAGGCGACGTTCATTTCCTGAAAGCCACGGCAGACGACGAAGAGCGGTACGGCGCGGTCAACGCAGGCGCGGATGAGCTCGAGCGTCAGCGCGTCTCGCTGCTCGTCAAGCAGCACGCCCTCGCGCGGGGCCGGGCCCTGATAATGGCGCGGATGGACGTTGGAATGGGAGCCGGGCAGGAAAATGCCGTCGCAAAGCGAGAGGATTTCATCGATTTCGGCCTGAACGTCGAAGGAGCCCGCCTCTGGAGTGAAGCGAGGGACCGGCAACAAAACGGGTTTTGCGCCTGCGCCGCCTTCAACGGCAGCAATGTATTTTTCGCCCACGGCCTGAAAAGGGTGGGGCCCCAACATTTTGACATCGCAGGGGATGCCGACGACGGGTCGTCGAGAGGGGGACTTGGGTTTTGGGCTCATGCCCTTAAGAGGTAGCACGGGTCCCCCCGTTATGGTCAAGCGGATGGAGTGGGGGTGAAACGGATTTCAGCCGCCGCTGTTTAATATAAAGGCCGCTTTTCGGGGCAACTTCGGGGAATATCAGTGCTGGCCGACGGTCGGGCGCTGATCGGTCTTGAGGACGAAGAGCGCGTTATCGGCATGGATGCCGGACTGGATGTTGCGCAGCGCGACAGTCGTCTGGAGGCCTTGCGCGTCGGTGACGATCCATTGGCGGAGCTGGAGATCGGGTGCGTCGAAAATGAGGGTGATATTGCCGGGGGCATTATCATTCTTGTCGGCGAGCGTAATGCGCAGCGCGCCGGGCTGGCGTTCGACGGCGAGAACCTTCACTTCCTTGGCAAGATCGACGTGATCGTCGAGCAGAATGCCGAGGGGCGTGGAGCCGAGCGGATAGCGTTGGGCAGCGGAGAAGCCGTCTTTCACGGCGACCCATGTGCCGTCGGCGACGACGAGCAGTTTTTCGGGTGGGTCATACTGGAAGCGCATGCGGCCGGGGCGGCGGAGATAGAATTTGCCCTGCGCCAGCGAGCCATCGGGACCGACCTGAAGGAAATTTCCCTGAAGGTTGGTGAGGCCCGAGAGGTAGTTATCGACGCGGGTGAGATCGGCGCGGTCGGAGGCAGAGAGATCGGCGTTGGTGGCGTTCGCTTCGGCGGCATGGGCGCCTGCCGTCGCCACGGTCGCCGCCAGAATGGCGAGGCCGAGGAGGGCGGCTGCGGTCAGCATAAGCTGCCGGATGCGGTTTCTGTGATCAACGTCTCTCATGAATAGAAGCATGTGCAGCCTTTGTGGCGAAAAAGTGAGGCGTCTAAGGCGCGTCCGGGGTGTTTTGGTGGTTATGGTTTGTCGAAGGAAATTAGACGAAAGCTGTTGCAATTAGGCGTCAGTTTCGACGGCTAATGATCGCCGACGAGAACTTCCCGTTTACCCTGATGGTTGGGCGGGCTGACGACGCCCTGCTCTTCCATCATTTCAATCAGTCGCGCGGCGCGGTTGTAGCCGATCTGCAGACGGCGCTGGATGTAGCTTGTGGAAGCGCGCTTGTCGCGCGCAACGATAGCGACCGCCTTGTCGTAAAGCTCGTCGCCCGAGCCGCCGCCTTCGAGGCCGAGCATATCGCCGCCTTCGTCGGGTTCGGCGGTGATGGCTTCGAGATATTCCGGCACGCCCTGCTTCTTCAGGAAGTTCACGACCTTTTCGACTTCGTCGTCGGAGACGAAGGGACCATGCACACGGCGGATGCGGCCGCCGCCGGCCATATAGAGCATGTCGCCCTGGCCGAGCAGCTGTTCGGCGCCCTGTTCGCCCAGGATCGTGCGGCTGTCGATCTTGGAGGTGACCTGGAAGGAAATGCGGGTCGGGAAGTTCGCCTTGATCGTGCCGGTGATGACGTCGACCGAGGGGCGCTGCGTGGCTGTGATGATGTGGATGCCGGCGGCGCGCGCCATTTGTGCGAGGCGCTGAACGGCGGCTTCGATTTCCTTGCCTGCCACCATCATGAGGTCGGCCATTTCGTCGACGATGACGACGATGAAGGGGAGTGGCGAGAGGTCCATCTCTTCTTCTTCGTAGATGGCCTTGCCGGTTTCACGATCGAAGCCCGTCTGGACGGTGCGCACCAGCACTTCGCCCTTGGCGTCCGCATCGATGACGCGGGTGTTGTAGCCGTCGATATTCCGGACACCGACTTTCGACATCTTGCGGTAGCGGTCTTCCATCTCCTTCACGACCCATTTGAGCGCCACGACCGCTTTCTTGGGTTCGGTGACGACGGGGGCGAGGAGATGCGGAATGCCGTCATAGACGGAAAGTTCGAGCATCTTCGGGTCGATCATGATGAGCTTGCATTGCTCAGGCGACAGTCGATAGAGGATCGAGAGGATCATCGTGTTGATGCCGACGGACTTGCCCGAACCGGTGGTGCCCGCGATCAGGAGATGTGGCATGCGGGCGAGATCGGAGATGACCGACTCGCCGCCGATGTTCTTGCCGAGCGCCAGCGCCAATTTCTGCGAGGTGCTTTCGTAGTCGCTGGTTTCGAGCAGCTCGCGTAGAAAGACCATTTCGCGGCGCGCGTTGGGCAGTTCGATGCCGATAACATTGCGGCCCGGCACGACGGCGACGCGGGCGGAGACGGCGCTCATGGAGCGCGCGATATCATCTGCCAATGCGATGACGCGGGACGACTTGATGCCGGCGGCGGGTTCGAGTTCGTAGAGCGTGACGACAGGGCCGGGGCGGACGTTGATGATCTCGCCGCGAATGCCGAAGTCGTCGAGTACGCTTTCGAGAAGGCGCGCATTCTGCTCGAAGCTTTCGTCGTCGATCTCTTCATGCGCCTGCGCCTTGGGTTTGGCGAGCAGGCTCAGCGGTGGCAGCTGATAGTCGGGTGCGGCCTCGAGCGGCAGGCGCGGCTGGGCTTCGGCACGGGCGCGTTTCGATTTTTTCGGTTTGGTGATGGAGCGCGAGACGCGCGGGCCCGAACGACCGTCGAGCTGTGCTTCGCGCATGGCTTCGAGCAGATCGTCATCGTCTTCGGCGGCGTCCTCGTCGTCGTAATTGTCGTCGTCATCATCGTCATAGAGTTCGTCGTCGTCATGGGCGTTGACGCGACCGCGTGTGCCGAAGCCGCCACCGAGGCGCGCGGCGGCGATTTCTTCATCGGAGAGCGGGCCGTATTCGCCACGGCGAAGCAGGCGGTCGATGTTGTCGGTGATGCGATCGGTGATGGCCCACCAGGCGACGCGCAGGCGGCTCGGCTCGACATCGGGTCGGCGCGGCATGCGCGAAGGTTTCTTGCGGCGATTGGATTTTGCGACGGGGGTCGCTTCTTCTTCCACCGCGCCGCGACGACGACGGCGGAGCGGGTAACTCAGCTCGTCGCTGTCATCGGCCTCTTCCTCTTCAACCGGCTGACGCCAGTCGCGTAAGCGTTGTACGGCGTTGCCGATCTGCTGGACGGTGATGTCGGAGGCAAAGAGGCTGAGCCAGACGGCAACAGGCGCGGTGATGAGGGCGGTGAGGGCGAAGGCAAGGCCGCGGCCAGTAAAACCGGCAAAGGCCCTCTGTCCGAAGCCAGCGAGAATATCGCCGAGGACACCGCCGAAACCTGCGCGCGGCGCAAGCGCCCAGAATTTCGCCATGGGGAATGTGGCGAAGAGGGCAGCGGCAAAAAGCGTGGCGAAGAGCCAGGCGGCGACGCGGCGCACGAGCCAGTTGGGCGGCGTGTGCTGAAAGAGGCGAACGCCCCAGACAATGGGCGTGACGATGAGCACGAGGCTTGCGAGACCCAATGTCTGGAAGAGAATGTCGGACAGGAAGGCGCCGGGAAGGCCTGCGAGATTTTCAGCAACCGTTGCACCGGTCGAATTATTCCAGCTCGGGTCGGTGCGGTGCCAGCTGACGAGCGCGACGAGAGCGAAAAGACCGATCGCAATGAGGCCGAGGCCGAAGGCTTCCTCGATGCGGCGACTGACAAAGTCGCGCACGTTTGGAGAGAGCCAGTCGAGCGGATTGGGTAGCCTCACACGCGACCTCCAGCTTGCCCGTTTGGGCGTCTTCTTCACCGACCTTGTTTGCGACTTCTTTCTTTTCGAGCCGCCGCGTGCGGCACTACTCATCACAGAATTTCCGCCATACGCTTCAGTGCTTCTTCCGTCTTCTCTTCGCTTTCGACAAGCGCAACACGGATATAGGCCGTGCCGGGATTGTCGTGCCGGTGCAAATCACCTTCGATGCCTGAATCTTCGCGCGATAGATAGGCTCCCGGCAAGACTTTCACGCCACCTTCTTTCCAGAGTTTTGTGGCAGCGGCTTCGCCGTCGCCGACATCGAGCCAGAGAAAGAAACCGCCTGCGGGGCGATAGAAGCCGAAGCGGTTGCCGATGATGCGTTCTGCCATGTCGATCTTTCGACGATAGAGCGCGCGATTGTCAGCGGCATGACTGTCTTCGGCCCAGGCGGCGGCAGAGGCCGCCAGAATGGGCATGGGCACTTGTGGTGCGGCGATATTGCGGAACGAACGGAAGCGCGCCATGAAGCTTTTCTCGCCCGTGCAGAAACCGGAACGCAGGCCCGGCAGGCTCGAGCGCTTCGACAGCGAATGAAAGACGATGAGATTGTCGAGCGTGCCGTCGAGTTCGAGAGCGGCCTGCAATGCGCTGGCAGGCTTGTCGCGGTCGTAGATGTCGGCGTAGCACTCGTCGACCGCGAGCAGGATGTCGTGCTTGCGGGCAAGCCGTAGAAGGTCCTTCAGATAGTCGAGGCTTGCGACGGCGCCTTGCGGGTTTGCCGGGCTGCAGACATAGATCATCGAGGTGCGGGCGATGAGATCTTCAGGAAGCGCGGTGAAATCCGGCATGAAGCCATTGCCGGGCGTGGCCGCGACATAGATCGGATCGGCGCCTGCGGCGAGCGCGGCGGCGGCATAGCACTGGTAAAAGGGGTTCGGCATGAGGATCGCCGGACGCTTGCCAGATTTTTCCGTCGGGGTGGCGACGAAAGCGACATTGAAGAGCGCCTCGCGCGTGCCGTTGACGGGGAGAATCTGCTGCTCGGGATCGAGCGGCTTGCCCGCACCGATGGCCTCGCCGATGTCATAGCGGCGGGTGAGCCAGCCTGCGACGGCCGAGCGAAACTCCGGCGTGCCGATGATCGGCGGATACTTGCCGAAGCTTTGGGCATTTTCGGCAATGATGCGGCTGATAAAATCGGGAAAAGGATGCTGCGGCTCGCCCAACGACATGATGAGAGGTGATTTGCCGGGCTCAACGCCTTCGATCAGCGCATTGAGGCGCGGAAAAGGGCTCTCCGGCAGGGCATCCAGTCGATTGTGAATCACACGAGGCGCGGGCAAAGTGGCAGAAATCCTCACGATTTGCCGCGCAGATAAGCCAGCGGCAGGTTCAAGCTGGCGCGATAGTATCGACGGGATCGCCACCGGTCCAGTTGGGATAAATCTCTGGACCGGTGGAAAAACCTGTGGAGTCTCCGCGCCTTATCCACACAATTGGAAGTAATTCGTTAATGTGTGGTTAACCATAAGGTCATGGGCGCGAAGTTGGCCGTCAGCGGGCAGGGATGTCCGCTTCCGGGTTGGAGCCGATCTTGTGGATCGAGAGGTCGGCGCCGCGGTGTTCTTCTTCGGGGCTGAGGCGGATGCCCACCGTGCGGGCAAGCGTGCCATAGACGGCAAAGCCTGCCACAAGGGCGAAGGCCGCGCCTGCAAGCGAGCCGACGAGCTGGCTCATGAAGGTGACGCCACCGATTCCCCCGAAGCTCACGAGACCGAAGATGCCGCAAGCAATGCCGCCCCAGAGGCCACAGAGGCCGTGAAGCGCCCAGACGCCGAGGACGTCATCGATCTTGGCCTTGGACTGGCTCCATTCGAACATGACGACGAAGAGGGCGCCCGCGATGCCGCCCGTGACGAGCGCGCCAATGGGGTGCATGAGGTCTGAGCCAGCGCAGACGGCGACGAGGCCCGCCAGCGCGCCATTGTGGGTGAAGCCGGGGTCGTTACGACCGATGACGAGGGCGGTGAGGATGCCGCCGGCCATGGCCATGAGCGAGTTGAGGGCCACGAGGCCGGAGATGGCGTTGAGCGAGCCTGCCGACATGACGTTGAAGCCGAACCAGCCGATGCAGAGGAACCAGGAACCGAGCGCGAGCCATGGAATGGACGAAGGCGGGAAGGCATTGAGCTTGCCGGCCTTGGTGTAGCGGCCCTGACGGCGGCCCAGCATGATGACGGCGCCGAGCGCAATCCAGCCGCCGACGGCATGGACGACGACGGAGCCTGCAAAGTCATGGAAGGCAGCGCCGAAGGTCGAGGTCAGCCAGTCCTGAAAGCCGAGATTGCCGTTCCAGACGAGGCCTTCGAAGAAGGGATAGACGAGGCCGACGATGACGGCGGTGGCCATGGCCTGCGGCCAGAAGCGGGCGCGCTCGGCGATGCCGCCGGAGATGATCGCCGGGATGGCGGCAGCGAAGGTGAGCAGGAAGAAGAATTTGACGAGGTCGCGTCCCTGCGGCGCGAAGAGCGCGCCTTCATTGCCGTTCAGCACCGGGGCGCTGACGAAGAAGTGCACGCCATAGGCGACGCCGTAACCGACGAAAAAATAGGCAATGGTCGAAACCGCGAAATCGACCAGAATCTTCACCAGCGCATTGACCTGGTTCTTGTGGCGGACGGTGCCGACTTCCAGAAAGGCGAAGCCGGAGTGCATGGCGAAGACGAGGATCGCCCCCATCAATATGAAAAAGACATCGGCGCCATTTGCGGCGCCGGCTATGGCCGAACTCATCAGCATTTCCCCTGTAGAGAGGCAGCAAGGTGTGAAAAGCCCAAATTTCAGGCTTCAAGCTGCCGTTTTGATTAGCTACTTGCACAATCAAACGCCATGCCAAAGGGGTGCTCATTTAGTGAGCATTTAAATCGGGAGAAATCTGGGCTTTTTGACGAGAGGCTTTTGCCTTCAAATCGCGCATGCGGCTTGAGGCTTAAAATTCGGTCACATTTTTTGAGCAAACGGCTTAAATTTGTGCAGACACTTTGTTCGCACAAAAGCCCGGGGACAAGACAATGGGGGACATTGCTGGCCTCGGGCTTCAGGCGTCGATCAGGTTAGTCAGGGTCCGGGTGGCCGGGCCTAGCGGGGGAAAGTCGCTTGGCCCGACCATGGATCCCGGTTCACACTTGCCTGTCACACACAGACAACCCTGGATACGCAACTCGATCGGCGAACTGGTCTTGGTAGCCTGGCTGGCGGAAGCGAGGAGCACCCGCCAACCTGAGAAGGTGTCTGGCGACGCTTAGATGGCGTCGTCGTTGGTTTCGCCGGTACGGATACGCAGAGCGGATTCGACGGGAACGACGAAGACCTTGCCGTCGCCGATGTTGCCGGTCTTGGCAGCGCCGGAGATGGCGGCAACCGTCTTGTCCACCATGCCGGCGGCCACGACGACTTCGATCTTGATCTTGGGCAGGAAGTTCACGGCATATTCAGCGCCGCGATAGATTTCCGTCTGACCCTTCTGACGGCCATAGCCTTTGACCTCAGAGACCGTCAGTCCTTCGATGCCGAGAGCCGTCAGGGCTTCGCGGACATCGTCCAGTTTGAATGGCTTCACAATCGCCATAACGAGTTTCATATCAGTTTCCTCATTTGCTTGCCGCCGGATGGCCTCAGAGCCGCCGGGGTCTTGGGGACCAGATGCCGGTGCAGGTCCTCGCAGGGTGTTCTGTCGCCGGTGTCTGCCTATGGATAATCAAGAACCGTGCCGTAGGCGGAGGAATTGGCAAGTACTTGATTCTGCTCGACTATTTGAGGATCAGCGAACCGATCTTTCAACTTCGCCCATTCACCCCCCACCTTGATCTGTGAATATACGGGCATTTGCTTGTTTGTTGTGCATGACGCGTTGCACAAAAAAAGGGCGCTCAGTTCGAGGAGGAATTGAGCGCCCTTGTCTTGAGTTGGAGGGCGACTTACTGAACCGTTTCGCCGTGGAGGTTGATGTCGAGGCCTTCGACTTCGTCCTGCGGGGAGACACGGAGACCGAAGAAGATCTTCGTGATCATCAGGAGGACAAAGGAGCCAACGCCCGACCAGACCAGGGTGTAGAGCACGCCCTTGATCTGAACGCCGACCTGGGCCCAGTTGCCGTCGATGCCGCCGACCGGATCGGTCGCACCCGTGACCGCCATCGTGGCGAAGACACCGGTGAGGATGGCGCCAACGATACCGCCGACGCAGTGCACGCCGAAGACGTCGAGAGCGTCGTCATAGCCCAGAGCGCGCTTGACGCTCGTGGAGGCGATGAAGCAGATCACGCCAGCGGCGATGCCGATCCAGAGCGAACCCATGGGATCAACGAAACCGGAAGCGGGCGTGATGGCGACGAGGCCGGCAACGGCGCCCGAGCACATGCCGAGCAGCGTGGGCTTCTTGTGGACGATCCATTCAGCGAACATCCAGGCGAGAGCCGCAGCGCCCGTGGCGATCTGCGTGACAACCATGGCATAGGAGGCGCGGCCGTCAGCGGCGAGTTCCGAACCAGCGTTGAAACCGAACCAGCCGACCCACAGCAGCGAGGCACCGATCATGGTGAGCACGACGTTGTGGGGAGCCATGTTTTCCGTGCCGTAGCCCTTGCGCGGACCAAGCACGAGGCAAGCAACAAGACCAGCGATACCGGCGTTGATGTGAACGACCGTGCCGCCGGCGAAGTCGAGAACGCCAGCCGAGCTGAGGAAGCCGCCGCCCCAGACCCAATGGCAGATCGGCGCGTAGATGAAGATCAGCCACAGGCCCATGAAGACCATGAGCGAGGAGAACTTCATGCGGTCAGCAAAGGCGCCGACGATGAGCGCCGGGGTGATGATCGCGAAGGTCATCTGGAAGACCATGAAGAGGCTTTCAGGAATGGTTCCCGAAACCGCATCAACGCTCATGCCCTTGAGGAAAAGACGATCGAAGCCGCCGATATAGGCGTTCATGGCTTCGCTGGGGTTGGCGGTAAAGGCCAAGGAATAGCCGATGATCATCCAGAGCACGGTAACGAGCGCCACGATGACAAAGTTCTGGGCGCTGATTGCGACCACGTTCTTTTTGCGGACCATACCGCCGTAGAAAAGGGCCAGGCCCGGGATCGTCATCAGCAGCACGAGGGCCGTCGATGTCAGCATCCAGGCGGTATCGCCTGAATTGATGGCAGGCGCTGCTTCATCAGCAAAAGCACTGCCCATTGTTGCGAGCAGCCCCAGCGTGACCGCTGTGGCCCCCAACGAAAGCTTGGACCAAGCCCCCGTCATATTTCCTTTCTCAGTCATCCGTCTCTCCATTGACTGCCGGGTCATTGCCCCCCGGCTTGAAGCGATAGCGCCTTGTCACATACGCATAGGGCGCATACCGGCACTTGGGCACAGCTATCTCAAGAACCGTGCCGAATGAGGGGAATCCTTGCAAATCATTGACAACACTAGGATTTTCCAAAATCAGGGTCATCGAAGGTTTGGTGCACGGGTACAAAACAGACCAAAGTTTAGGCAGAAACGGTCTGTTGCTCAATATTTGTGCGATTTTTTCCACACTTTTTGACTGTTCTTGATTCGAACAGCCTCTTCCTCACCTTTCATGAAGATGTTCCTTGAATTAAGATTTATTCATAAAAGGGCCGTTAGAGCCTTTTGGAGGGGGGGGTCGCGCGGTGTGCGGCCCTGAGGAAACAGGAACAGGGAATTTCATGGCTCAATCAACAGACAGTCTCTGGCCGCGTGCGGTCAGCCTGGCGGCTTGTGCTGTCCTTGCGGTGGGGGTGGCAGTCGCCGCGCTCAAATCGGGGGACGACGGCGGCAGTGCCGATCACAGCAGCGCGTCTATCGAGATGGCCGATCAGGCCGCCGGGGATCTCGCCAAACAAATGGCGCAGGGCGAGACCACACCGGCCAATAATCCGGCCACGGATGAAAGTGCCGCGCGTCCGCTGGCGGATGTGGACGCGACACGTATCATCAATGCCGACAGCGAGCCGGGCAACTGGCTGGCG
>Ga0098040_1001333_pt1 | contig 10746 bp, 14 predicted proteins | sample 7_EtaG_FD_75065 | JGI IMG/M metagenome (GOLD analysis project Ga0098040, IMG submission 75065) | Marine viral communities from the Subarctic Pacific Ocean - 7_ETSP_OMZ_AT15161 metaG | ecosystem: Environmental > Aquatic > Marine > Oceanic | place: Pacific Ocean | collected 2015-01-08 | reverse complement strand
TGTTATCTTCTGTCAGGATTTCATTCAAATACTCATCAACATCTGTATCGCCTAAGGCTGAATACACATCTGTTTTATCTTGCGTATCTGGCATGACCTGTAAAGAATAATATAAGCTCTTTAGCGGAGAATTTAACCATCTAGACATAAATTGTCTGTCAAATTTTACGAGGTCGCTCCACCAATTCATTGAGATAGCGTGTGCCTTCTTGGTTTTATCCATCATGACTTGCCATTCACAATTCAACTCAAAGAAAGTATCCCAACCTACTTCTTGAGCAATCTCACATTTTGGGTGGTACTTATAAGAAGTAACACCAAGAGTTGAGCTGTCTCTGTCAACTTCTCTACTTATAGGTGGAGCTATTTCAGGTGTAGTAGTATAACCCTCTCTATCTACATAGCGATAAGAACAAGTAGCAGTAGGAGCAACAGTAAGAGCTCTGGTCATCTTATGTTCATCAGCCACTCTCGCTGCTCCCTCCATACCGTGCTTAATAGCTAAAGCTATAGCATCAGCCATAGTCACTTCTTCTACACGAACACCTAAATTAGCCCTCCTCATAGCAGAGACAAAATCTTTATAAGATACATTCTCAATAGCTAAAAGATTAGACAGTCCAAGTACACCTAGACCTACCTGATTATCTTTCTTACGATAGATGCCAGATCTATTTACCCCTGTTCTTTTGTAAAGTTCACAAAGGAACTCCATAGATTCAACAAAAGCAGCAGGAATATCACTAACACTATTAACAATTCCCAAGTTCACGTGACTTAAAAGGCAGGTGTCTCTTGATTTAATTAAGATTTCTTGGCACACATTATGATAGATCCTTTCTCCTTCTGAATCGTACTGTTTCTTAACAAGCCAGATATCACCCTTACGGGCTCCCTCCATGATTGCGTTTAATACAGAAGGTTTATTGATTACCTCTGGATCAACGTTAACGCAGCGCTTAAGCCACGGTATGCGAGCACGATCATAATTGATGAACTCAATAATGTCGCTATGATCCCAGTCACAATGGGCAACAATCGCTCCATTGCGATACTGTCCCCCACGTCTGAGGATTTCGTTGAACTTGGAGTAGATCTCCATGAATCCACAAGGACCGCTAGCAACCATTCCGTGCTCGTTCTCAGTTCCTTTTGGTCTGAGGTTTGAGAGGTGGAGGGAGACTCCTGCGCCATAACGAAGTGCTTTAGAAGCAAAGATAAAGGACTGTTCAATAGAGTCTTCAGACTCATCCATTGTGTCGTCAACAACCATGACCGTACACGACACGGGGTAACGTCTAGTCGGATCTTCAAGCCAACTCTCAACCCTCCCAGTCATAGCTAGAGCTGGGTTTGTTTCTGGTTCTCTAAGTTTCATAGGTCGTCGAGGTGAGGCTTCTTGTAGTTTGCACCTTTCTGGACTTTCCCAGAAATGAAGTTGAAGGGTAATTTGGACACGTTTGAGTCATACAATCTTACAAAAGCTTGCTCAACATCAACATCCATCGTGTGTAGCAAACCATAAGTAACCCACAGTACATCTGTGGCCTCCTTAATTATGTCACTACGTTCAAGGTTGTTGTAAGCGTGAATAAGCTCATAGAACTCTTCTTCTATGAATTTTATTTGAAGATCTTGAGCTTCCGCATTTTGATCACAAAAAGCGTCTTCTAATTTAGTAGATTTTTGAGGTAGATCATCAAAAGCTTCCACCATTTCAGGTGTCGCAAGTTGACCAGCGTTCTGCATCCACGTCTTCACTAGTTGGGAGTTCGATGTCCTCATGTTTGGCTTTAAGAATGGATTGGTATAAGGAAGAATCATAAGGTCTAGCCTTACCCTCTTCACGTTTAATTAGGCGGTCAAGATACCACCTAGCTTTCCTTAAATCTTCAGAACCGTTTTTGGTCTGATAACGGGTAACGTACTTGATTACGTTCCCTTCGAGGAAATCGAAAGCATGGCTTTCAATATACTCAATACACTCGATTACGGCTTCGTCATGGCCGTAGTAACGAGGGTTGGTAGGATCGGGGGTTCCCATAGATCAACATCATCAAAGGTGTACTCAGTGTCCCGTAATATACGGGCTAACCGTGCCTGTTTCAAGGCGTGGTCTTCACTGAGTCCTTTCTTCTCATACTGTTTAACTACAGTTCTCCATGCGGAGGTAGGTGTGAATCGTTCCAACGGTATAAGCTTCTCTGCGGTTTTCGGCCCAATAGAAGGGCACCCAGGATAATTGTCGACACTGTCCCCAATGAGACACTGGCGAAAGAAATAGGCATCGGCTTGATCCTCCGTAATTAATTCAATGTCACCTTCACTGTTTAAATGAAAGCCAGGAATCTGATTTAGATCCTTATCACCTGACCAGATAATGGGAGTTTTGTCAACGTGACGGGTCGCCAAAATTCCGAGTACATCATCGGCTTCTAGTTTCCACCAACACTCAGAAGAATAACGTTCTTCAATGCGTCTACGAGACTCCTTGAACCCTACAGGTTTAATCCGGTGTCTAGTAGCTCGTCTATTCCCCTTATAACTAGGATCAATTTTGTTCCTAAAGTTTTCAGGGCTAGTCCAGCAAAGAGTGGTTTGTCTAGCTTTGGTCTGCTGTTTCTTGATGCTTAACAAATCATCAAACAGCATCATCACTTCCCGAACAGGAAGGTGTGTTGTGATTATATCTGGTTGCCATTCTACTTCAACTTCGCAAGCTGTGACTGCTTTAAACAGCAGCATATCGGCGTCGACTAAGAGCCAAGTCATATCCACTTAGTCCCACTCCACCACTTAGTCCCACTTAAAGCCTTAGGAAGCTTTAACTCAGTCTGGCTGACCTTTGGTGGTTGGTCCTTCTCTTTCTTCTTCTTTGCAGTCATCATCCCCGTTTGTATCTGAAGCAATCTTACGGGGTCGTAGTAAGTAGTTCATAGCGTTGGTGACACCTTGGAGATTGTCACCTAGTTTTCCTATACCTGTGTTGCAGTTATGGCAGAGCCAACCTCTATGCTCTGTGGTTTTGTGACAATGATCCCAAGTTAATAACTCGTCTGTCCTACTACAACACTGACAAGCTGTACCTAACTCAGGAGTCGGGTGTTCTCTCTTTAATTTGTTGTACTTTTTAGTAAGTTCGTTAAAACATTTCTTACATTCAGGTCTTCTCCAAGTTCCGTTTCTATGAAACTCAGAGAAAGGTTTTATTTCGCCACAGATTTTACATTTCTTAGTGACACTCGGCCCAATTATTGCCAACCTTATATTCCGATTCGATGCCTATTCTCATCTTAAGCCTATTTCCAGCAATTTTAGAAGCGTTGGTGACTATGGATGATAGTTTTTCTACGCAGTCTTCTCTACAAGCAAACTGAATTTCATCATGAACATGGGCTAAGAAGCACCAATCCCAGTCATATATAAAACCAGCTTCAGTAAGTTCTTCGTAGCAAACATTATACCAAAGCTTACTTATGATTGCCCCAGCACTCTGAAGTAAAAAGTTTAAAGCGCTATGAGGTGACCGTACTTTGATTGGTCTACCATCTATAGCTTTGACAAAGCCATCCTTCTCAGCTTTTGTTGTTACTCTTTTAGTAAGTTCTGCTAAAGCTGGCATATTTTTGTAATACCGTTTCTTTAGCTTCTTACCATCCTGATTAGTGATCTTACCTAACTTTTCTGCACCAGCCCCATAGATTAGGGCGTAGAAAAAAGTCTTGGCATCATCTCTAGTCGGCAAACCTGCGGCCTTTTGATTGGCAGAGTGTACGTCGCCCTCGATGACCTCGTTAGCAAACTTTCCTCCATCAAAGGGCCACAAGTAATGCGCCAGACACCGTGCTTCGATTCCAGAGAGGTCGCAACCCACCTGTTTGGTGGCAGGATAACCCGTCCCTATAACCATCCCTTCGGGACTTCGTAAGGTGGACAAAACGTTAGGACCAAACAGTTTTCTACATTCCGTACCCAAAACTGACCTAACAGCAGGAATTTGAGCAATATTCGGAGAAACGTGGGCTGCTCTCTGAGTAGCACATCCAACCGTAATCACGTTACCATGAATACGACTGTCTTTATCTACTAGTTTTAGCCAAGCATTGTTTCCAGTGCTTAATTGGCTAAGCCTTTTTTGGAGAGTGAGGGAAGATACGAAATCTTCAGCTCCAGGGATCTCCTTGAGAATCGTCTCATCGATCTTGGGTTTACCAGTGTCGGTGAAGACTTCTGCTTTCCATTTCAGATGATTCTCTAAAACCCAAGCAATGTGATCCCTTGAGTTTGGATTCAAAGGAGTCAAGCGACACATAGATGCGCTTTCTACATATCCCCGACTTTTATCGTTTCGCTTAGGAGTGAAGAGCCCTCCGTCAATGAACGGGAACCGTTGTCTCAATCGTTCATCGAGAGTATGAAGTTGTTGGGTGATATCAGCTTCCAACTTCAGCGCCTCACTAACGTCAAAGTGGAACCCAGTATCAACCTGTTTTGAGATGAGAGTGGCAAATTCCATCTCAAGATCGACCGCCTCTTGATAACGGTCGACTTTAGGCCGAAGCCTGTTCCAAAGTTTACACGTCACGTCAACATCGCCAATACATCTTTCACCTATTTCTTCGGTATAGGTAGAAAAATCTTCAAGGTCTGCGTGTTTCTTATTAAAGCCAAGCCTGTATCCATAAGCTTCGAGAGAGTGCCTACCGTATAGCTTCATAGGCATGGTCTCCCACTTCTTCTTAAAATCTATGTCTAATATGTCTGACCAAAACATTCGAGACAAGATTAAGGTATCTATAACTTTTCCTTTAGGTTTGAATCTTGGGTAAAGCTTTTGAATTGCAGGAATATCGTACTGACAAATGTTGTGCCCGATGATAGTTGAGTTTTCTAATATAGGTAGCCACTTCTCTGGATCTGTGTAAAGAACAGTCTCCTCACCGCTGTTAAGAGCACAGCAATGAATCTCTGTAATGTCGTTAATCTTCAGAGCGTTGGTTTCTATGTCGAAGGTTGTCATCAATGTGCACCGTAAGTCCGTTCTTATGGCAGTATTTGACCACGGAAGACAGTCTGGGTCGATTAAAGGAATAAACGCAGTCATTGGCTTTAAAGAATTGAGAAAGGGAACGCTTTGCTTTTTCAGTAGCAGCAAAGGCAGATACTTTAAGAGTGTTTATTTGTCGAAAGTGGACATCAAAAATCGGGTTCAATAAAGTCATCCGTAATCACAGCAGTATCATCTAGCTCCAACATTCGTCCAGTCTTTTCGTAATACTTAACAGTTCCTGCAACCCCCAACCACCCTGTGAAGCGGTTTTTCATGACCCGTAGTTTACATTCAGAGCTGCCATCCTGTTGATCGCGCTCCAATCCTAGAACGATATCTGCTAATTGGCCTATGCTTCCAGATCCGCGAAGACTATTAACGTTTATCTTATGTCCATCCTCAAAACCTCTATCGCCTGTTGGTCTCTTTAAGTGACTAACTACGTGCATACCACACCCTGTCTCTTCTACTAGAGACCTGAGCTTGGTCATCGTCGAATCAATTGCGCGCCTTTCATCTTGATTTTGGTCCATACCTGATACGAGAATCGAAATGTGATCCAGAAAGACCCAATCACAACCCAAAGAAGTAACACAATACCGTATGCGGTTAAGAAGAACGGTAGGGTCAATAGAGCCAAAATGGTCGTAGAGGTAGAGCCTCCCAGTGCCGAGTGTTTCGTTGAAGGCTTTGGTGATTTGTTCATCGGTAAGGTTTCCACGGTCAATGTGAATAGGGTGATTAAGATGAATGCCAACGTATCGTCGCGCACTCCTAAGATTATTCTCTTCCAGGTTAAAGACACAAACTTTTTGTCCCTGTTTAAAGCAGAAGTCGTATATCTGCTCCCCAATCGCGGTGCTCTTACCACTACCTGTCCCTGCACACCACACGACCATTTCTCCTTTTCTAGCGCCCAAGATGTTTTCATTGAGACAAGGAAAAGCGTAGTCAATACTGTCTACCTTAGGGTCTTCTAATACAGGAGTTAGTAAAGTGTTTCCATTAACAATTCCGTCTGGTTCATATTCCTTAGCTTGGTACACCATACTAACTATGGCCTTAGAATCTCCAGCTTGGAGAGCCTCATTAGCATCCTTATAACCAGATATAGTGCCTATCTTTCCAACTCTGGGTGGAAGTAGTTGAACGTCTCTTAAAGCTGCTTTCCTACCGTGATCATCATCGTCATAACAGAAGATAACAGTCTCGAACGTGAGAAGCCATGATAGTTGAGCTCTTACTACTTTGTTACCAGACTCACAACCATTGGGGAGGCTAACAGCAGGCCAATCCCTGACCTGTATATAGGAAAGAGCATCATACTCACCCTCGAAAATAACTAGCAGCTTATTGTTACCACCCCATTTCTCCTGAAAGAGAAACCTATTGTCAGGGTTAGTACCGTGCATTAAGAAGCTCTTACCTTGCTTTCTAATTTTGTAGCCAGTAAGAACTCTTTCGTTGCTATAGATAGGGGCAAAGTAAGCAGGTTCACCACCGTGCTTACCTTTTATGTAGCCAGCTTGTTGATTAGTTTTAGCTTTAATACCTCTAGTAGGTATATCTACATACTCACCTACTATTGGGTCAATCTCTTGCCCCGTTGGTTTAGTTGAAGTCATTGTTGGAAGGGAGGAAGGGTCAGAGAATACTTGAAAATTACAGCCAGGAGTAAAACATTTTTGACTCCCGTTGTCCCAGACGGATAGGTTATCTTTTGAACCACACCACGGGCAAGCTGTATGAATAACAGACATTTAAAAAGCTCCAGGTGGGGATCTCCCTGGAGCCTTTTTGGTAACCCTTTCCTTTACCAACTGAACTATAACAGAGTCCAGCGGTGAGGCAAATGAGGGCCACGACACCAGGGAATATTGTGTTTGTCACACCACATTGCGTAAGTCATTTTGGCTGTCTTACTTAATTTTTGGTGTGGCTTTTGGAAACACATTCTGATGTCTACATCAGGGTGTTGTTCCTTGAAGATACGCAAGAGTCGGCGATCTTCCGCGTCAAAGTAACCCTTCACTTCAATGACTCTTATTGTCCCTTCTTCATTACTAAGAGTGAAGTCAGGAGTATAAGAACGTGGGATCACTACGTCGTACTTTTTAGTTTCGTACTCATACTTGATCCCACATTTGTCAAGATCTTTGGCTACCTCTGATTCAAAGCCCGATCTAAATCCATCTTTAGTACGTTTACCATACTTGTGAAAGCGTCGAGCCATCTACTCTAGAAATCTTCTTCGTCTGATACGTTATCAGATTTCTTAGTAGCTTTCTTCTTAACACTAGGTTTCTTTTGTTTGAAACCATCGGTCTTAGAGAACTCTTTCTCAAGATCCAGTGCACCACTGTCTCTAGCAGCACCAGTAATAGCACTGATGATTTGAACAGCACGTGGTCTAATTCTCATACCACCTGAAGGACTCTTTGGTGAGTAAGGCATAAGAACAGTACTGACTAGTACAGTTGTACCCTCTCGCAATGATAGGTCTTCATCTAGTGGTTCAAGATCACCATCCACTACTGGAAACGGATGCTCTTCATACCTAGGTTTAGCTGTTAAACGAACAGTAATAGATCCATCTTCATTCTCAATCCAAGGTTGATCGAAGAATCTCTTACTGTTTGTTTGCTTTTGATACCAACTACAGCAGCCTTCATAGGCTTCAGAGAGTAGGTTTCTTAATTCTTCTGAGTCTTCAGATGAAACTCTGACTCTTATACGAAAATCTGATGGATCCCCTTTGTAGGTAGGAGGATCAAAGAAATGGGGAACAAAGCCTTCAAGGGCTCCGTAAATTTTTAGCTTGGTGTAAGCCATAGGTAAAAGAAAGAACTTCTAAACAGTAACCAGAAGAACGTAAAGTTTCATACCTGTTATGTGCCACTTGTTATTGTGTCTATTGTTGTAGTGCATTTAAAGGGGTTTTCTTTAAAGTTTTAGTAGTAGTACCTTTAACTCACTACGAAAGTCTTAAGAGTTATACTACTGAATATACTTTCATTACAAACTATGAAATTTGCAATCGCACTAGCTGCCCTGCTAGGTGTAGGCTCAGCTCCTGCCCTTGCTGGTGGTCTTTATACAAACGTAGAATCCAATGCTTCATACACAGGCTCAGACTTTACAACTAGAACAACCGATGTCCATTTGGGATATGAGGGAGACTTAGGCACAGAATCTTTTGACTACTATGTCCAAGGAGGACCAGCCTTTGTTGCTGATGATGGCGTTGATGGTACTACTCAATTCAGTGGCAAGCTAGGAGCTAACGTAGCTGCTTCAGAGAAGCTTGATTTCTATGGTGAGATCTCTCTCCTTACTGCTGATGGTGATGTAGATAACAGCTACGGTACTAAGATTGGGGCTAAGTACAAGTTCTAGTGCCACATTAAGAAGTGGTAGACTATTAGTAGCAACGACTACCAGATCTGATAGCCTCTGCGTACGTTCATCCCCTTTTCGGGACGCAGGCAACCTAACGAGGGAACGGGCGTTAGGAAGTTAAGAGGCTCGACCAATGATTAAACTGGTCTACCGTGGTGTTGTCTATTACAGGCATCACTAAACCAAGAAGGCTCCTTTAATCGGGAGCCTTTCTTATTTGTCTGGTCTCTGTCCCTCATACAGTGATACGTGTCTACCATCTGGACCAACAAAGAAGCAACTGCTATCTTTAATCTTTGGGTATTCTTCTTGAAGGAGGTCTATGAATGCGCCGACCAAAGCTTGACACGTTCCTGCCTCTAATACTGCTTTGTGCAGGTCTGTCTGCGCTTCCGCTACTGAGGAGATTCTTTCAGACTCCTCCATCTCCCATACAATCTCATGTGATTCGTCAGCTTCATCCTCCAAGAACTCCATAGCGTGGAGTGATCTAGTCTCAAGCACCTTGAGTCTGGACATTAAGAGAGGTATGTACTGCCTAGCCACCTGCTTAAGTGGTCCATAGAACTTATCTTTTGCTGTCTTTACTGCCATACTGGGTAAGCATTTCTGCTTTCATTCTATGCTAGTCCACCTGTGGTCGACATACGGTAGCCCACTTGTGGTCGATATGAAATGAGCCCACGCAGCAGCTATTATGATAGTACGTTTGTACTACAGTACATCTGTATTATTGCTATTGATTCTCATTCTCAATAAGAAACATGATTGATGCACTCGCAGTCCTATTAGTAATGCTTATAGGACTTTATTTAATTATTAGATTTTATAATCCTCATGACTAGTACGCCACCACCTCAACACAAACAAAGGTACTACTACATATTTTGGGCAATAGCCACACTCACAGTATTAGGAGGACAGATATTTGTTGCTTGTTCTTATAGAGATTTAGCTCAAGCCTTGAGACAATCCTTATTGACATAAAAAAAGATCCTCAGAAGAGGATCATATATAAGATGAAAGGCATCAAGAAACAAAGAAGTAAACTAAATCTTCTCATGCTCTCTCATTCTGCTCCTCCATCACATCCATATAGTAGGTGATCCATTCATAGACTCGATCATAACCGTTGTCCTCGAATACTTTGAGTGCATCACCTAAGAGACACAGCTCTTGATATCCAAGAACTTGAGAGACAGAGTAAACATCAAGATGAAGGAGTGAACCTCCGTAGATCTCTTCACTGTATCCAATTAGATCTAGATAAAGATTCCAAAGAGTGCAGCTCTCATCACAATTGTCTGCCCATTGATACAGCCTCTCAATAGCAATAAAGCTATTACAAGTATAAGGTTTACCCTCAACAATAACGTCGAGAGTAGCCTTAGTTTCTTTAGATAGCATCGAGATTACCTCCATGTTTTGAGTGTCGTTTGATTAGGTCTGATTCCCTTCTATGTTTCCAGTCATTAGCAAATGATTGGATCTGTTGAGCGATCATCTGATCAGACCAACCAGCTTGAGAGCCAGTTGATTTGATCATATCGATCCCAGTGAGAAAGTCTTTAGAGCTATTCATACAAACACAGTGAAAGGTTGTTCAGGTTTGCACTCTAGTTCACCTCTAACCCATTGATCTAGTGCTACTTCGTACTGATGTTGTTCATCTAGTTCTCTGTAGTAATGATCTTCAATGGCTTTAAAGTGTTGATCCTCGAGGCTTGAGCTGTACTTAGTCATGATAACCACTGTCAAAGTTAGATAGATCAAAGATTGCATCATCTAATGATGACCACCAATCTTGCCAGTCGCTAGGCTCAGACTCGCCAGGCTCTATAAGAAAGAACATTAGACCGTCTTCACCTTCTCTAGTTATTAGTTGAAAGCCAGTGTCTTCTTCTAAACAGCTAGAGAACTTGTTTGCTCTACTAATGGTTAGTTGTGGAAACCAACGTTCAAGGTAGAGCCAAATTGATTTAATCATTTTGGTAAGTGGAAAGGATGAGTGATGTTGAGTCACTCAGTAAAGGCTGATTGCTCAGCCCTTAGAGAGTGCTTCTACTTTTTAAAACTGTTAGAAGTTGCTGCATAAAAGCTTGAGAACTTAGCTAGTGCTGGTTCTGAGGCTATTCGTGCTTGCTTTCCTAACGCTTTAACGTCGATGACTGCTTCAGTGAAGTGTTTGTTATGCTCCTTCACTCTTAGTTTGAAATCAGTTAGATACTGTTTCACTGTTAAGAAGCTTTCAGCAGCCAAGTCACGTTCCTTAAGAGCTTTAGACAGTTGACGACGTA
>Ga0098040_1001329_pt1 | contig 10780 bp, 8 predicted proteins | sample 7_EtaG_FD_75065 | JGI IMG/M metagenome (GOLD analysis project Ga0098040, IMG submission 75065) | Marine viral communities from the Subarctic Pacific Ocean - 7_ETSP_OMZ_AT15161 metaG | ecosystem: Environmental > Aquatic > Marine > Oceanic | place: Pacific Ocean | collected 2015-01-08 | reverse complement strand
ATTAACTCCTACTCCTGCCGCCCCAGCACTTACTTTTCCTATTGGTGATACTATTCCTGGATAATTCCACAACCATGGTTTAACAACACCTTTCTCTATAATTTGAGTTGTGCTTGGATAGTTTTTATCTGTTGTGTCTTTAACACTTTGCATTAAAATAACGTTTGTCCCTTTTACAACGATTCCAAGCACAGCATCAGTATCTACTAATGTTTTGCTTAATTGTTCTCTCACATTATTAGGCATTGGCATAGATTTTAAATATTCAACACCACCCATTCTGTCAGGTTCACTAAACAAAATGTTCATATTAATTACTGTACTTCCATTATCAGCAATTTTAGCGATTAACATTGCCACAATGTGTCTTGGCCATGGCCATTGTCCGTATTTTTTTATATCTTCCTCTGTGATATTAACAACGGCCACCATATTGCTTACATCTTGTCTAGGTAAAATAGTTTGATATGCGTCCCAAACTTTGTATCTTAGTATTTTTACATATTTGCTATCAGCACTTCTTACACATAGTAATACAAGTGAAACAATTAATACTAAACCAATGCTTCTTAAATATTTCATCATTGTTATCCTACTGATTTAAGACCTTCCAAAATACCTGTTAATAATACAACTCCAAATATTATAGCAAAAAGAATAATTGGACTCAACACCCATAGATACCAATAGTAACGGAATATGTTTTGTCCTTTTTCAAGTCTCATTTTCTTGTTGTCTATAAACCAATGCACTATTTTTTTTATAAATCCTTTAATGTGTTTGTTTACAAATTTGTTTAAGAGCCAACGTATTACTCTCATCACAATTAATATAGGAGAACTTAATACATCAAATACAATAAGGAATATGTCAACACTTAAATCAACAATGTTGTCGGCTGTCATAGCCTTGTTCCATCTTTCTTTTAATGTCAATTTCTTTTTTTGTTCTTCTTCCATTTTATCTTTCTTGTAATGCCATTCCTATGCTGTTATGAAAAGGTGTTGTTACGTAACTTAATATTGTTCTTTCTCCGGTTAATATAAAAATGTGTACTTGCACACCTGGTACTAGTTTATATTGCATATCTCCGTTAGCAAATATTTGTGTATCTAATTCTAATTCGAGTTCATAGTAAGACATTCTGTCTGTTTGTACTGCGTCTGGGGATATTCTAATAAGTGTTGCATCAATTGGTAGATACGTAAATGCTTCAGAACTAGCAAGTTTAATTTTTGCTGATTGTCCTACTTCTATGTAACCTCTGTCTTTAACTTGTAATTGTCCTACAACAATTAATTTTTGATCTAAAGGTACAAGTATAGCAAGTGCATCGCCTTGTTTTACAACCGATCCTGGATTTTTGTACGTCAGTTCTTGTATCCTACCATCTATGTTTGCTTTTACATAATATGGTTCATAGCCGACTCCTGGATTGATTGTTATTATTATGTCACCTTTTTTAACTGTATCACCTTGTTTAAAATTAACTTTTACAATTTTTCCTGTAGCCATTGTACCTAATTTTGTTATGTTCTTTTCAGGAATAACAAGTCCGTTGGCAACTGTTGTTATGTCAACTTTTGCGAATGACATCCACAAGAAAAATACAACAAATAAACTTGTTAATAAAACAAAAAATTTATTGTTTGATGAAACTGATGATTTCTGCTGTTGCTTTATCACGTTGTTTAATCGCCTCCTTTGCTTTTGCATATTTGTTTGAACCTTGTAATGCTCGTGCCGCTAATATGTTTGATCCTATTAATAATCCTACATCTAGTGTGCCTGCAATAATTTGTGTTGCACCTACGGACATTATAACAATGGTCATAAGTCCAGTTAAAAATATTTCTAAGTTTGCTGTGCTATTTTGTTGCAAACTCAAATTAACTCTCTGTGCTGTTAGTAACATCATTACTATCATGAATATTGCTGTTATGATTGCCGCTGTCCAATTAATGTAAAGTAAAACAACCAAAAACATTAATACAAAAGGCCAATCTAGTATCCAACTTGTAACTGATGATGTTCTCATATTTTTAATCATTGTACCAGCACCATCTAATTTTTTATATTCTTGAGCAGTTAATTGTCCTGCAGTTTTAAATTTTTCTGTAAATGCTTTTAACAAAGGATCGTAAACACGTTGATTAAATGCTGACAGCATGCTACCTCTGTTCTGTCTAAATGCAAATTCAAATATTAATAACATAATAGCACCTGCCGCCAAAGATAATAAAGTTGCTGTTACTCCCGAGGCCAAATATTTGTTAAGAACAATTATAACAAATAGTGATGGTGCTAATGCACAAAGTCCAATAATAAAACTACTAATCAATAACATGATAGCGGTAATTTTATCGCGGAAAAGGTGTCTTATAAAACTTGTCATTATATGTATATTTAATGGTAATTTACTTTATAATAGGTTCGACTCTACCTAGTACTTTATGTAATTGGAATCTAGATATTAACCAATCAAGTTTAGCATTTTCATATGCTACCTCACTCATTATATGTGCGGTCTTCATTCCAAATACTCCCATTATAGGTGTATTTCCTGCTTTAAAGTCAGCAAGTGTTAATTTGTACATTTCATCATTAATTTCAACGGTTCTTTTTAGTGTTTCTAAATTCTTTTCAACTAACACATAGTTGTTCCAAGCATTTTTAAATTGCTCGTCCGTTTGTCTTTTAGTGTCTGCGTATCTTATTTGTGTTGCTCTTAATCTTGCTCTATCTGCCTTAGTCAAATGCTTTTGTTTAAAGCCTCCAAATAGTTTCCAAGTCATTGTAATATCTGCTCGCCATTCTTCTTTTCTGCCACTATGGGTATCATAACCACCTGCTAGTTCTCCATCTTTTTCTGTGTAAGATAGTTTACCATCTATTCTTGGTTTAAATTCTGCTTCATCAAATTTTATTTGTTCGATTGCAATTTCAACATCAATATTTGCTATTTTTAATGTTGTATTGTTTAACGTTGTTGTTCCACCGTCGGGTAGTATACCTAGTAAATCCGCTATAGGCATTGGCATAGTAACAATATCAATTGGATTAAATCTCCATACATTTTCAAATCTTTGCAAAGCAGAATCATATGCTAATTGGCTTGTCATTGTTAATGTTTGATATGTTCTGTATTGTTGTTCTATTTGTAGTTGCTCTAATTTACTGCCTTCACCTTTTTTAACTTTTTCAATAGTCATTTGTAAAGTTATCATTGCATTTTGTTCTATTTTTTTATTTGCCTGCCATGTGTTGTATGTTTTTTTAAGGTTAAGCCAAGCATTAATACCTTCAATTACTACGTCCTCCTTGACTAATTCTAATCTTAGATAAGTTTGTTGTGCTGTTTTCTTGGCTTTTTCCACCATTGAGTTAGTTCTACCTGCGTCCCAAATTAATTGAGTAATTGTAATAGATTTTTGAAGACCTTGTTTAGAATCATGTGTAATTGTATTGTTTGGATATGTTCCTTTGGCAGGCGTTCTATCGTCTTCCCAATTATTACCCATAGTAATTGTGATTTGTGGCTTGTATGCACTGTATTCTGACCTTAACATTTCGACTGCGGCTTCATAATCTTGTTCTGCCGCTTTAATTTTTTCATTCTCAACAATAAGTTGTGGTAACATATCATGAAGTTGTCTCCAACTTCCTGCATTACCTACAAAAGGTTTTCCGATCTCATCTTCTTTTTTCTTAGCAATCTCTTCTTTAATCTCTGGTTTCTTTGTATCTACAACATCTATCTCAGCAACTTTTTCATCAAAATCGTTTTTTGGAATATATTCTTTAATATCTGATTCAGCAATTTTGTTTTCTCTATTGTTTATTACTTGTTTCTCTTTTAATTGTTTCTCTTTTACAACTTTTTTAACTTTTTTTTGAGTTGCTAATTGCTCTATTTCTATTTTTTCAATTTTGTCAGGTTTGTCTGCTAATTGTGGATTTTCTTTAACTTTGTCTTTGAAATCTTGTATTGGATTTTCTTTCTTATCGTAATCTTTTCCAACAACACGGAACTCTCCAAGTTCGTTGGTTACATTTTTTCTTTTAATTCTTGCTTGGTATCCACCATCACCACCAACACAATTCTCCATGATGTAATCTGCTGTTTCTTCAAACAATATCCATTCGCACCCTTTGGGATGATCTTCCGCAAGAACAGTTACGTTCCAGTTCAGCATTATTGCTATTAGGATGTAATTAACTAATTTTTTCATTTAATACGTATATTTATTTTATGCAGAAACCACGATCTCTGATATTAGTGCGGACTCTGTTTCGATCAATGCGTAGTTGATGTCATCAAAATTTGAATCAGAACTTAAATCATAATAGTCGTTATAATCTGTTGTGTTAGATAATGTAACTGTATTCGTATACTCTACATTCCAACTGCCACCGCTGTATGTGACCGGAGTAACTTTTAAGTAATAATCTCCTGAAGCATTTGAGTCCTGTGTCAGGTAGTCCTCTGAGTCATCCAGGATCTTGATCTTGTCTAAACTGAATGTGTCAGTGGTCTCCCAAAGATCACCGTCACCGTCCGCATCGTACCCTATTACACCATAATGGTCATCTGCCTGTGTTGGTGTGGCGCCATTATCCATGTCTGCGTTGAAGGCCCAATAGGCCGCGTCTGCGGAGTCGTCCCAAACGAAATCTATGTGATCCATACCACCTCCAATGTACACATTGTTACCTAGGTGAAATGATTCTACTGCTGTAATATCGTTCTCTGATGTGTGTGTTGCTGTGCCATATGAATCTCCAAATATGGGTATGTATTCTGAATCTATTACTATTTCCGCACCATCGTCTTCTGTCATTGCGTCCTCGTTCTGTTCTGCCAACCACATTCCTATCTCTTTGACGGCATTTGTATTTCCATAACTACCGACGTTACTGTGAGCGTCGATGTCTCCCCAGGCAAGGAATGCTCCTGTGTACACCGCTTCAGTGTCATCTCTGCTCCATTCAGCCACCGCACCGTCGTTGCTGTCACCGGATTCTTGGAACACCAGATCTCCTCTACCCATGTACTCCTTGTGATAGGTAGACGTGGCTGATCCTGGTTTTGCGGACAGCACACTGTTGGTGTCGCTCCATGCCCTGTATTCTGCTTGTAGGTTCTGTGGAGTTGGACCCATACCATGGATCAATCCTGCGTTGGTGGATGACGTGGTGTCGATCACGTTGATGAAATCTTCTATGTCTGCGTTCCTTGTGCTGTCCCAACTGGAGTGTTCAGTGATGGCCACCAGCGAACCTCCTGCCATGATGTACTTGCCCCAAAGGTCCGTCAATGAACTGTTGTTGTTGACTCGGGTGCCGTAGTTGAAGTCCCATATCTGTTCAAACTGTGACACGTACGCCAAAGTCATAGTAGAAAAATTACCAGCACTATCAGTGTCGTATGTCATGGTGTACGTCTTGCTATTTGTGTCTAATGAATCAAGAATACCACCTGTTTGGCTAGTACCGCTTACTGACCTGTCACCATGCATTACCAAAATCTTGCCTTCTGTCCATGCGTTGTTCAACACCATGTCATGTGAGTATCTTGCTCCCCAGGCATCTATTGAAGTGTTGCTTATGCCTTGGGTGTATGTTGTGGCCTCGTTTACGTCTGTGACATTAACCACCTGGTTCGCTGTCGTGGTGTTGCCCCAGGAGTCTGTGGCAGTTATTGTAAGTGTGTGTGACGTTGCTGTCTCGTAGTCCAACGCACCAGCGGTCTCTATCAGACCGGTTGATGAATTGATTGTGAATAGGTTTGAATCATTGCCTGCTGTAATGGACCATGTGATCGTTTCACTCTCTGCGTCAGAGGCCGACATGGTTGCTATGTCCTCACCTGTGCTGACGTCCTCTGCTAATGACACAGCACTAGTGTTGGATATCACAGGCGAGTGGTTGTTCTCAACTGTAACTAACCATTCATCAACATCTGATGCTCCGTATGGATCTGTGACTTTTAAAAGTATGCTGTATGTGGTGTCCTCTGTGACAGAGAATGGAGAAGCAAGATATATCCTAGATCCATCTATGGCCAACTTGCCTGAAGGATCACTTAAAATGCTGTATGTCAATTGGTCACCGTTTGCGTCTGAACCATACACATAACCCAATGCTGTGTTCACTGCTGTGTTCTCATTGTGGCTCGAGTCGTTTGGCATATCCAACCATGGAGCAACGTTAATGTTTTGATCTTCTGCCAGGTCCGCTATCCATTGATCAAACCAATCATCTGCTTCCTGTTGAATATTGTACAGTTCTTCGTTGTTGTCCACCACATAGAAAATATCGTCCATTTCATCTTCCTGTGCGTAGTAGTCATCTGCATTGTTGATTCCTGAACCAGCACCATCTATGAACTGATCCATTTGTCCACTATTCATTATGAACATATCTTGAACGTTTTCATCTATGTCCATTTCTTGTATCTCTTCGTTCTGGAAGAAATCCTCGGCCTCTTCCGCGAACTGATTATTTTCTATTACTTTCTGTTTCTCTTCCTGTATGAATTCCTCAACGTTCACGTCGACTTGTTCATCCTCTGGCACGTTGAACACGTCATTATCTTCGTTGTATCCTGGACCATCGTCCAAATCCATTATTAGTTCTTCCTGCACATCGTCGAATTCGTCCATTTTCTGCTCAACGTTTTCTTCCGCGAATGGGTCCTCATCTCGTGCCACTTCGTTCTCGTTTTCCTGCACGTTGATCTTCTCTTCTTCCAATTGCTCTATGATGTTCTCTTGGAACTCCTCTATGAGTTGTATAGGTGCTTCTTCCATGAACTGTTGTATCTCTTCTTCAGGAATGAAATTTTCAAACTCCTGAACGAATTCTTTTTGGAATATTTCAAATTCTTGTATAATGGCTTCAAATTTTTCTTCAACTAGTTTGATCTCTTGCTCTATCACTAGTTCTTTTTCAATTACTTCTAATACTTCTTTTTCAACAAATTTTACTTTTTGTTCTATCTCAACAAAATCTTTTTTTACTTCAACAAATTCTTTCTCAATCTCTCGTACTTTCTTCTCAACCGCTACCTTCTCTTTAGCAACAACTTGGATTTCTTCTTCTATTTCTTGTACTTCTTCTTCAATTTCTTCGAATTCTTCTTCTAATTTTTCTAGTTCTTTCTCGATGGCCTGTCTTTCTTGTATGTTGGCATCTTCTAATTTTTCTTCAAGTTCCTCAATTTCTTCTACAACTTCTTCTTTCTTCTCTTCTATTTGTTCTTTTTCCTCAAATACTTCTTCAAGTTTCTCTTCGATCTCTTCTTTCTCTTCTGCTATTTCCTCTTTCTCTTCCTCAAGTTCCTCAACCTTTTCTTCCAATTCTTCTTTTTCTTCTTCTAGTTCTTCCTGCTCTTCTTCCAACTCTTCTTTCTCTTCTTCTAATTCCTCTTGTTCTTCCTCGGCCTCGGCTTTTTCCTTAGCGGCTTCCTCTGTCTCTCTTTCTACCTGAGCAACTTTTTCTGTTTTTCTAGTTGTTGCAATAGTAGAAGCAAACTTTTTAAGAACTATTTCTTTTGCTAATATAACAGGAACAGTTGGTACTACATACGCACTTGTAATTGTTGTTGCCTCGTATGCTTTTGTTAATAATACAGATCCAGATTCGTTGGAAATCATGATTTCACCAACAGAACCATCTTCATTTGGAAGTAGTACTATCTCATTATCTTCACCGTCTTGGTTAGCCTTACCTGCCACTTGCGTACCTCTAACACCAATTGTTAGTACAGGTGTTGTAACTTTCATGGCATCATTTCCTGTTTTAGCAATTTGTCCAGATACGAAAGAAAAGTTTCCTGCTAAGATATTTGCATTCATTGAACCTGTTGTTGGTTCCTCTGGATCATAAACGAAATCATCTATAATCATTTTAGCACCAGGATCAATTGATATACTAGATTGGTCTGCAAATGCAATACCGACGGATCCGTCTTTTGCCTCAACTATATCGTTGAGATATATAAAGTCACCTGTTTGTAAGTCGATGAATTTATCTAGTCTTTGAACTACTACAGGTCCGTCGGCTATTGTGATTTTACCTATCGCTTGAGGATCTTCAAAGGCAACCATGCCGTGGTCAAGAGGTTGGCTGTTAATAGCCAAGAGGTTAACTATGTCGCCTTTGAGAATCGATCCTTCTTTGGTTACGAGGTCTGGAGATGTAACAAAATAGTTTTTGAATAAAACTGTCTCGGTATCTCCCCGTAGGTCTTTAGTGCTAATTGATAAGTTATCACCCGTACGGATATAATCACCCGTAACTAGTTGTTCGTAAGATACTTCTATCCTGTGTGATGGACCTGCCATTTAGTACGTTAACCTCGCTCAATAATATTTAATAATATGTACAGTTATTAAAACGGCGTATATTATTGTAAATATTTCAAATGAAAGAGATCGTAACTGCTATAATGATATGGTTAGGTGCTAATACACAATTTGATACTAATCATCCAATTCCAACTATAATTTTTCTGCCACAAGAGAAGTTGAATAGCATGTATTTCAAAGACAATAATCATGATCCGGAATCTCTTCATGGAATGTATAACAAGAAAAAAAACATAATATATCTGCGTGATGATTGGGATAGAAGAGATCCATGGCACCTAGGTGTGTTGACCCATGAAATAGTCCATTACTTACAAGATGTGAACGGAATAAAATTTGCTTGTACCAGAGAAATGGAACGAGATGCTTGGCCTATACAAAAAGATTATCTAAAAAAAGTACACAAGTTTGATTGGAATTATGATCAACTTTGGTATATTATGATTAGTACTTGTGATCAGTTTTAATCTTTAAAAAATTTTGTAGATAATTCTGCTGTTTTATTTTCTACAGCACGTGATACGCACATGTCCCACATATCTTCACGTTTTGGACCAAATACTAATTCTTCGTCGTATGGAATAACAAGCCAACTACCTGATTGTTTTCTTGGAGGTAATGCTTCAAGTTCTTCTTCCAATTGATTTGAATTCCAATTGGCCATTCCTAAGGTAATAATATATTTTTTTGGTCCTCCACCATTTGCAACTACATCTAACATCTTTTTATCTAATGTAAATGCCAACGGTTGCCCTCTAGAGGAATTAGTACTACTTAATTGAAATTCTTTAGAATGCAATACACCCACCAAGTTGTTAAGTACAGGCCCACCATAAAACACAGGAGGCTCAATACCTTCTTTTCTGTTTACTCTACCTTCTCTACATATATGAGAGAATGTAGGATGATTGCATTTCTTATTGATTATTACTCCACCGCCGCCAGTTACATCGTGTCTCCACATGTAAACAACTGTTTTTTGAAAACGCCAATCTGGCATATTAGGTGGTGCGACCAGCAATTTGCCTTGAGTGTCTGTCATACAATATTACTTATTAGATATCCAATGAGGAAAATGTTGTATTATATGATTGTGCCATTCTTGTGCTAATTGATCATGAGATTTTGCTCCAAGATGGACATTGTCTTTTGCACCATCAATGGGTTTATTTTTATTATAAAAATATTTTTTATTTTTTTTACATATTTCGTATTCGAGAAGAAGTTTTATTTTGTTATGGTAATTCCAGCAATTGGTCATTAATACTTTGTCATCTTTAACAAAATTAACATAGTTTTGTATTTTTGTCCAAGTTTTTTTATCCTCCCACAGGCTATCGCAATTGATTCGTGCCAACTTGTCTCCAATAATACTGGACCATGGTCTATGAGATTTAATTGGCCAAGTGTGCATCCATAAAATAAATTTTGTTTGCGGTAAAAATTTTTTTACTTTTACTATTGTGTTATATTGATATTCTAACGATGATCCTGCAAACCCCAAATTTAAATGTTCCATTTTTAAAGATTTGCCTAAAAGGTTGCTCCAGGTATTTTCATAAATTGATCCTGAGCCTTTAGTATGGCTACAACCAACTGTTACAAAAAAATCTTTTTTAAGATTACCAATGTGAGGTAATTCATAGTATCCAAGTCCTAAAGGTTTTCTTGGTTTGAAAACATTAAGATTCGGCTTGTCATTGCCTATGTTCATACACATACTTATTTGTGTGTATGTTTAGATTGGTGCGTAGTGATTAAATGTTTTATTACTTGTTGTACACAACTTTTGATAACTGTTTAAACAATGGGCCAGCATCAACAAAAATTCTATTTCTCCCGGAAAGTTTTCCTGACGATTTACTTACTCTTGGTTCTGAATAAGTGTATCTTAGGATAAGCAGATTCAAATTAGATTTGCTATCAAATATTTCAATCATAGGCTGTCCGGATTTTGCAAACGTCCTTAACCTGATGCTTAGATTGACTTTATCAAGGTTATTCATAAGCACAGCAAAGTCATGTGTAGAAAAATCACCTTTCGATATGTCAACAAGTAAAAAATCGTCTTCTCCTCCGGTCATTGCCGTTTTTACAAACTTCATCATGGCATTCACAAAAATTCTCTCACCTGACTCGTTGTCTTTTTTGAGTAGTGCATTACCAAAATCTACAACTTTTTGAAACACATTCTTAAAAAGTTCAGTACTACTGACTTTTTTATCTATCTCTTGGTATTTTGTCACATCAATTTCAACACCAAAAGGAGCAAAGTATTTAGATACCGCTTCTAATGTGTTGACATCAGTGTTGTCGAGTCGTGGACTAAAAGTTTTTGCACTATAGCCTTTAATGTTAACTATGTTTCCGTCTTTATCATATGAAAGTAATACATCAATTTTGGACCT